>Ga0182742_1001063_pt1 | contig 37533 bp, 33 predicted proteins | sample eDN5th37CBELigMG_FD_128880 | JGI IMG/M metagenome (GOLD analysis project Ga0182742, IMG submission 128880) | Enriched Miracle-Growth compost microbial communities from Emeryville, California, USA - eDNA 5th pass 37_C BE-Lig MG (version 2)... ... | reverse complement strand
TAGAGCCAAACCGCGTGGGCAATGATCTCGGGTGGGAAGCGATGGCGCTTGTAGCTGACGGGCTTGGTCATACCGGCCCGTCTACACGCCTCGCTCTCATACCCGGGTTAATGTGACATCACCACGGCTGGTCAGGCATGGTCGGCCTGCGCAACGCCGATACCGGTACCGTGATCTCGAGAGCGGCCACTATCGTCACGGTAACGCAACTCGAACCGGCCGTGGTTGAATTCGCGACAAGACCACCGAAACGGGCGGTTCCAATCACGGTCGGGTCAGGTAGTCGCTCGAGATCAAGGCAAGCATGATCACGATTCCAACGGCTCCTGCAAATGCAACGAGCCGGATGAGTCCACTCACCTCTCTCAAATGCATGAAAAACCAGAAGATCAGGGTAGCCTTGGCAAGGCCGATAGCTATATTCACGACCGGCTTGAACGCACCCAACGGGAGGAAGCTCGCCCCGAGCGTCAGCCCCAGAAGTACCATGAGCACAATCCAGACCAGAACGAGAGTGCGGGTACGAGCCGTCATCGCGTTTCACCGGGCCAGATAAAAGATCGGGTAGATGAATACCCAGACTACGTCGACGAGATGCCAATAGAGCCCTACGATCTCGACGGTCACGGCTCGATGCGGGAGTTGCACTCTGGAGCGAAAGACACCCCACACCAGCCCTGCCACGAGGACAATGCCAATCGTGAGGTGGAGCGCGTGCAGGCCGGTGCCTACCAGATAGAAGTTGAAGAAGAGTTGTTCGCCTGGCTTCGATAGGGGCTTTATTCCATCTGAAAGCGGCATGAGGCCCTCGCGGTACTCCTGATAGTACTCGACACCTTTGATGACCAGAAACACAAGTCCCAGAGCGGCCGTCAGGCAGAGCCCGATAATGGTTGGTCGCCTTTTTCCCTCGCGGGACACCTGCACGGAAAGCGCCATCGCCAGGCTGGATGTCAGGAGCACGGCCGTGTTCATGCTGCCGAGCCACAGGTTCAGGTGCTGTGCGGCCGACGAGGCCTCCTGGGGATGCAGGACGCGAACCATGGAGACGGCGGACAGGAAGCCCCCGAACAGCATGACCTCCGTCACCAGGAAGACGTACATGCCCAGAAGGTCGGCGTCACGTTGCTGCGCTGCTTCCGCATAGGGCGAATGGACAGCGGGTCGATCACTCACGGCTCATCGGATCCTTGATTGGGTAGTCATAGGGTGGTCTCGTCACGACCGGTGTCTCGGCAAAATTCAGCTTCGGCGGAGGTGACGGCACCGTCCATTCGAGGCCCGTTGCGCCCCAAGGATTCGGACCGGCAGGCTGGCCGTGCCTGAGGGAATAGAGGAGGTAAATGAACGGAAGCAGATAACCCATGGCCAGGATGCTCGCCCCAGCCGACGAGAGCACGTGAAGAACCTGGAATTCAGGCGGATACACGTGATATCGCCGTGGCATGCCGAGATATCCCAGGATGAACTGGGGAAAGAATGTCAGGTTGAACCCGAGAAAGATCAGGGCCGCCGTGATCCTGCCCCAGGTGATGTTGTACATGCGCCCGGTGATTTTGGGCCACCAGAAGTGCAGAGCGCCGAAGAACGCTGTCACCGCTCCACCGACCATGATGTAGTGGAAATGGGCAACGACGAAATAAGTGTCGTGAACATGTACGTCGACAGCGATCATCGCCAGCATGAGACCCGTCAGCCCGCCGATCACGAAAAGGCCAATGAAGCCCATGGCGAAGAGGAAGGCCGGATCCAGGGAAATCGATCCTTTGTAGAGCGTAGCGATCCAGTTGTAGACTTTGATGCCTGACGGGACCGCGACCGCGATGCTCAGGAAGGAGAAGACCGCGCTCGCATACATCGACTCGCCTGCAACGAACATGTGGTGCCCCCAGACGAGGAACCCGATGATGGCGATCGCCACGCTCGAATAGGCGATGAACCAGTATCCGAAGATGCGCTTCCGGGCGGCCGCGGTCACGAGTTCGCTCAGCACCCCGAAGGCCGGAAGAACCATGATGTAGACGGCCGGATGGCTGTAGAACCAGAATAGGTGCTGATAGAGCAGAGGATCACCCCCCAGATCCGGATTGAGGATGCCGATACCAAAAACTCTCTCCACGCAGACCAGGATGAGCAGCATCGTCAGCACGGGGGTCGCCAGGACCAGGATCATTGCCGTCGCGTAGAGCGACCAGACGAAGAGCGGCAGGCGCGACCACGTCATCCCCGGACAGCGCAGCTTGTGAACGGTGACGATGAAGTTCAGGCCCGTGAAGATCGACGAGAAGCCAACGACGATGACGGCCAGGAGCGCGGCGACGACGTAGCCGTTGGCGAAGAGCGTGGAGAGCGGCGTGTAGAAGGTCCAGCCCGTATCGACGCCGCCTACGATCATGGCATAAAGCGTAAACAGGCCGGCCAGGATATACAGATACCAGCTCGCCAGATTGATCCTGGGAAAGGCGAGATCCTGCGCTCCGATCATAAGGGGAATGAGGAAGTTGCCGAACGTCGCCGGAATCGACGGAATGAGGAAGAACCACACCATGATGACGCCATGGAGCGTGAATGCGCGGTTGTAGCCCTCGTTCGACAGCAGATCACCGCCGGGCGTCGCGAGATCAAGCCTCATCAGAGCAGCCGCGATGCCGCCGATGAAGAAGAACGCCGTAATCGAGTATAGATAGAGGACAGCGATGCGTTTGTGGTCCGTCGTGGCCAACCACGACCATAAAGTGTACCCGGCCCGCAGGTAGCTGGTCCGTTCGGGCGATGTTTCCAGAGTGGCACCGACTGTCACTTCACTCTCCACGACGCTTGCCGAAGCGATTTGATGTAGGCGACCAGCTGGATCACCTCATCCTCTCCCAGGATGTTCTTGAACGTCGGCATGATGGGCCCGTAACCTGCAGCAACCTGCTTCTGGGGCAGGAGTATGCTGTCCTGAATATACTGCTCGTCGGCGATAACCGTCTGGCCGTTCGCGAGCGCGACGGAGCGGCCGTAGAGACCGGTGAGGTCAGGCGCGTGAACCACCGAGGAGGCCGCGTGGCAACCGCTGCAACCATATTTGCGGAACAGGATCTCTCCTGAGGCCGCCAGCGAGAGATCGACGCCGGAACGGGCGAGCCATGCGGCATATTCGTCTGCCGTCTGCACATAGAATTTGCCGCCCATGACGGAATGATCGGTGCCGCAGAACTCGGCGCAGGTCATCCAGTAGACGCCGGGCTTCTCCGCCCTGAACCACAGGGACATGGTCCTTCCTGGAACCACATCCTGCTTGACGCGCAGGGCCGGGACATAGAGGCTGTGGATCACGTCCTGCGAGTTCATGATCAGACGCACCGCCTGGCCGACAGGAACGTGCAGCTCGTCGATCTCACGTTGGCCTCCGGGATGCTCTGCCTTCCACATCCACTGCTTCGCCACGATAAAGATATCGAGAGTGCCGGATGGTGGATGATTGAGGTCGAAGAAGAGCGCAGTCGACCAGATATAGAACCCAAGCGCGGCCAGGAACGGCAGAACCGACCAGGAGACTTCGAGCCAGACCTTGCGGTTTGGCGCATGCTGACGGTCGACCGACTTGTTACGGCGGTATTTGACGGCGAACACGAAGATCAGAATCCCGACCGGGATGGCCAGCAAGGCCACGAGGACAGAGAAGGCCAGGATGAACATATCGAGTTGAGCCGCGTGGCTCGACGCCTGTTCCGGCCAGAATGGCAGGGAGCCGTTCATCACAGCTTCCTCCGCTTCATCCACTCTCGGCGGTACGCGACCGCGAGAAAGGCCGCCAGAACAAGCGCGGTCGCGGTTCCTGCCATCTGCATGAGGCGATTGACCAGGAGTGTATAACGTCCCGTGCGTGGGTCGTAATGGTAGCAGAGAAGGATCAGCTGCTCCCCCAGACTACCGATCCTTCCGCTCTGTGCGGAGACGATGGCCGCCCCGAGTTCGTCAGGGTCAGGCGCCAGGCCGTAGATCCATCGCACGAGATGCCCGTCCCCGGTCAGCACGGCGATGGCAGCTGCATGGGCGAACTGACGGATGTCGGGATCGTAGGCGTAGCGATAGCCGAGCGCACCCGTGACAGAGGCAATTGCCTCCCCCGTACCCGTGAGAGCGTGAAAACTCCTCGACTCTCCACCTATCTGTCGCGCTTCGAGAGACGCGAGGGAGGCGGCGGCATCCTTTGGGCCCTCGTGCGGATCGATGCTGAGAGCGACTACGGCGAAATCGGGATCGCGCGGCTGGCTCGCGACCGCATCACCCAATCCGCCCAGCGTCACGCCACAGATATTGGGACATTTGTGCAGCACGGGCGCGACGACGATAGGGCGTCCGCCTCCGATGTCGCGCAGGTTGACAGTATGTCCTGCCTCATCTTGAAAAGTGAGGTCCATGGGGACCTGCGCACCTGGCTCGGGCTCGATCGTTGCTGCGGCAAACGGATCGAACGAAGTGGCTTCGCCAATCACCGGCCTGAGACAGACGAGAATGGTGAGGAGAAGGCGCATCCATTGTCTCATGGCGGCGCCTTGAGGGAAGGAGTGCGGGGATCGGTCTGCTCCTGTGGCAGCGCTCGCTGCAATGCACGGGGCTCCAATGTGGGTCCGGGAGAAGCCCCCTCACCTGCTTGCTGGCGGGCGCTGGCGTCCGGCTCGTCGGGATCAGGCCATCCGTGCCCGGCGAGCAGCTCCATGGCACGTTCGATCGGGATGCGGGCCCGTCCGCGCTCCTGTGCCCAGCCATAGCCGTTGAGTCGCGCGCGGGCAGCCTCCTCCAGAGCCTTGCGGTCAGCCTGTGGAGCGATCTGCAGGCGCGGCTCGGGCGGGAGCAGCGTTACGCGCGAAATGGCCGGAACGGACACCTGGTCTTCGCGATCGCGCATGGCGAAGAGGACGCCTCCTACGAAAACGCCCGATACGGCAATCGCCACGATGAGGACGAGGATCGCGCAGACGATGCTCCGGACACGGACATCGGTCGGTTCGTGTCCGTGGCGGCGCACATCCTCGGGGATGTCGCCTGGCGTACCACGCTGCGTCCTGACCGGCCCGACCTCGGTCTGGCGCTCGCTCTGGCCAGCGGAGACACCGTGATGCTCCTCGTCGCGGGTTCTCACGGCATCGCCCGGGGCAGCGCGATCAGGAGGCTCTTGCATGGCGTCCCCTCCCAGATCCCTTCGGTCTTCTCATGCCGATCCGCAGGCGAAGCGCCGCGGACCACGCGGCCACGAAGACGGCGCCAAGGCCAGCGACCGCCATGATGAAAAGCCCACAGGCCGAGAGGCTGGCCTCTCGACCGCCGGCTGGAAGGACCACCCAAGCACATTCCAGAACCTTGCCCGCCAGGATGGCCCACGCGAGGCCGAGCAGGATTCGAGGCCGCCGCAGGATTGGAGGCAGGATCAGAAGCGCTGCGGCGAAGGCATGAACGAGGGCGAAGATCCAGAGCATAACGCTCCAGAAGCCCTGGGCTCGTTCGAGATACCAACGAACCAGTGGCGGAAAATCGCTCGACCAGATGATGACGTACTGCATATACGAGAAATAGGCCCACAACAGGACGGCCGTGAGCAGAAGGCCACCCAGAACCGCAGGCGAGCAGATCCGATGGCCCGAGGACAGAAGCGCCACGATGACGATGCCGGCAACGGCGATGCATGCCTGAACTGACAAGGCATACAGGCCGAAACCCGACGAGCGGAATTCGGGATCGAGCGTCATCAGCCAATCGGTCGTAACGACGGTCCCGCCCAGTGAGAAGACGATCAGCCCGAGACACGATACCGGCACGGACCACGTCCGTCGACGAATGAGGAGGACGGTCAGGCCGAAGAGAAGCGCGAACCAAAGCACGGTTCTCGCCGCGAAGAAGGCCGTTGAGAGATAAGCGGCCCGGAACGCCGTTTCCTGCTCCTGGCCAGTCCAGGGATAGAGGTTGCGCAGGCCGATGAGGACAGGGACGAACGCGAGCGCCCCCAAAGGAACCAGCAGGCAAGCCGCCTCGGTCGCGACCATCATCTCGATATCCCATGCGCCTGGTATAAGTCGCATCATCATCAGCAGCATCAGAGCCGCCATCGGCATGCTCGTCGAGAAGAAGGCCGCGGCGAGCCAAGCGCGCATCGCAGCCTCAGGAGCGAACCAGGCGGCGGCCAGCACGAGAGCGCAGATCAGGCCTCCCCCCAAGGCGAGCGCACGATTGGCCAGGCCGAAGCTGCCGGGCCGGGGACCGAAGACCTGGAGCGCCGAAGGGATCATCCCGCGCCTCCGGGGCTTGCGGGCGTTTCCTGCGAACGCGGCCTCAACGCATCCCGATCCTCGGGCGGGAGCTGGTCGGCGCGAGCTCCCTGGCTCACCTGCAATGCGCGAACATAGGCGGCAATCGCCCACCGGTCCGCTGGCGGAACGCGCGCGGCGTAGGGAAACATCACGCCGTATCCGTTGGTGATCACGTCGAAGATGTGCCGCGAAGGCAGGCTGCGCAGGCGTGCGGAATGGAAGCTCGGCGGCTCAGGAAAGCCACGGCTCGGCACCAGGCCGCGTCCGTCCCCGGCATAGCCGTGACAGGGCGAGCAAAAGATATCGAACCTCTCCCGCCCGCGCGCCAGCAACGTGGCCGTCAACGGCGGCCGCTCCAGGTACGGGAGACGCCACGCCGGATCGTCTCGCGCGACCGTCCCTGGAGGGGGCGACTGCAGCACCTTGTTGTCCGGAAACAACGCCGCCTCACCATAGGGGTCGTAGCGCGGCTGATCGGCCATCTCGTCGCGGCATCCGGCCGCCAGTCCGGCCAGGCTCGCGCACAGGACGACGATCGCAAGGCTGTAGGGGCGTCTCATTCCGGGGCTCCCGTCAAAGGAACGCCCTGCACCCGCTCGGGGCCCAGGCCCCAGAGGAAATCCTGCGTGCGTCGAACATCGAAGCGCTCATCATTGCTGAAGATCACGAGGAAGAACCTGTCAAGCGATGCCGTATCGAAGCGGTCCGCTCCGAACAGCGGATGATGCAAGCGCGGCAGCCGGTTGAGGATGAACATTGTGCCGATGCCGAACAGGACCGCGAACAGGACGAGCAGTTCGAACGTGATCAGCATGAACGCCGTGGGAGCCACGATCGGGCGCCCGCCGACGTTCAGGGAATAATCCAAGTTCGTATAGACCTGCATGCCATAGCCCAGAGCCGCACCGAAGATGCCGCCCGTAAGAGTGGCAAGGGGAACGCGGCGATCCGCAAACCCGATCTCTTCCGCGAGCCCTTCCACGGGAAAGGGCGTGAACGCATCCAAATGACGGTATCCGCATTCGCGCGCCTGCCGAACGGCCTGCGTGAGATCCTCCGGGCTCTTGAATTCCGCCATGACCCCGTAGAGTCCGTTGGACGTCTCATGGGATGATCGTGGCTCACGCATGGTTGGAACTCCCTTCCATGCCGGGAGGCGCGGCGGATGGGCGATCCTGGGCCCTGCTCTCGTAAAGCGTCTCCTTGACCTCGAAGGCCGAGATCATCGGCAGAAGCCGGATCAGAAGCAGGAAGGGCACGAAGAATACGCCCATCGTGCCGGCATAGAGCGTCCATTCCCAGACGCTGACGTCGTAAAGGCCCCAGGAAGACGGCAGATAATCTTTGTAGAGGCTTGTCACGATCAGCATGTAGCGCTCGAACCACATGCCGACCGCGACAGACAAACTGATGAGAAAGAGCAGGACTGGGCTCGTCCGCGCACCACGCAGCCAGAGGAGCTGCAAGGGCAGGAAGTTGCACGCGACCGCCGCCCAGTAGCTGAACGCATAGACACCCGTGAAGCGGTCCCAGAGCGTTTCCATCTCGTAACGTTCCCCACCGTAATACGTGGCATAGACCTCGATGACATAGCCGTAGGCAGTCATCATTCCGGTCGCGAGCACCAGCTTGCCGAGGAGATCCAGGTGTCGGGACGTCACCAGGTTCTGCAGATGGAAGGCGCGCCGCAGCACGACCGCGATCATCGAGACGACCGCGAAGCCCGAGAAGGCAGCGCCGAGCACGAAATAGGGCGGGAAGACCGTCGAGTTCCAGCCGGGGATCGGCCCGGCCGCGAACAGGAGCGAGATCTCCGAATGCACGGAAATGACGAGCGGCACCGCGATGGCCGCAGTCAGCCGATAGGCTTGCCGCCACCGCGCCCAATGGATTGCCGATCCGCGCCAGCCGAGAGCCAGCAGGCCGTAGAACACCTGCCAGAAGCGGGGCCTCGCCCGATCCCGAGAGGCGGCGAGGTCCGGAACCGTCCCGATGTACCAGAACAGGACCGACACCGTGAGATAGGTGAGCACCGCAAAGAAGTCCCACGTCAGAGGGCTCCTGAACTGCGGCCAGACGTTCATCGTGTTCGGATAAGGTGCCATCCAGTAGAACCTCCAGGGGCGCCCGAGGTGAAGGATGGGATACAGTCCCGCGCAGGTGACGGCGAACAGGGTCATGGCCTCGGCGAACCTGTTCAGGGCATTGCGCCAAGGTTGATTCAGAAGAAGCAGCATGGCGGAGATCAGCGTGCCCGCATGCCCGATCCCAAGCCACCACACGTAGTTTGAGATCGCAATGCCCCAATTGACCGGAATGTTGAGGCCCCACACCCCGACACCATTCCAGAACAGCACTCCGGCCGATATGAAGAACAGGAGCAGAAGGGCCAGAGCGATTCCGAATAAAATCCACCAGTTGCGCCAGCGCCGATAATCCAAGGGAATGCCGACGACCTCCTGCGTGATCTCGGCGTAGCGGCTGCGCGGGGACGCCATTCGGACGGAGACATCCTGGGTCATGATAGGCCCTACCCTTTTTCGGAGCCACCCCTTGGCGGCTCGTCTTCGACGCGGGCCAGATAGGTGGTTCTCGGCCAGGTATTGACCTCCTCGAGCAGAGTGTAGTCGCGGGGCGATGCCTTTCGCTGGCTCACGGCCGTCTCGGGATCCGCCACGTCCCCGAACACGATGGCGCTCGTCGGGCAGGCCTGCTGGCACGCGGTCTGGACCTCCCCGTCACGGATTGGGCGCCCCTCGATTTTGGCCTGGATTTCGGCGGACCGGATCCGCTGGACGCAGTAGGTGCACTTTTCCATCACGCCCCGGTCGCGGACCGTCACATCGGGATTGCGCTGGGCCTGAAGCTCCGGCGGGTCGCTGCCCGTGAGGTCGAACCAGTTAAACCGGCGCACCTTGTAGGGGCAGAATGACGAGCAGGTTCTGGTACCGATGCAGCGATTGTAGACCTGCTGGTTCAGGCCATCTGGGCTGTGGGTGGTTGCGTTGACAGGGCAGCCCATCTCGCAGGGCGCCTTCTCGCAATGCATACATGGCACAGGCTGGAAGACGGTTCTCGGGTCCTCCGGCGGCCCCTCGTAATAGCGGTCCACTCGCAGCCAGAACATCTCCCGGCCCATGGCGACCTGCTCCTTCCCCACCATCGGAATGTTGTTTTCCGCCACGCAGGCCACGACACAGGCGTTGCACCCGATGCACAGGTCCGTATCGATCGACATGCCCCAGGATGGGCTCTCATAGCGATGGACCGGGTAGATGGTCTCGTTCCGCGCTTCTCTCGCCTTCTTCTCGCCATGACGCCCGCCGGCAGCAGCCTCCCCCATACTCACGAAGCGCACCATGTCGCGGCCTTCGAGCGCAAAATGAAGCTGCGTGGAGGCCAGAGGCCACGTCTTTCCGGTCCGCGTGAGCCTTGCTCCGCCAGCCTGCCATGGCTCCGCAGCCGTGCGGATCCGGTAAGCGTCGTAGCCTGCTCCCTCCATCACGCGCCCAAACGGGCCGCGGCCGTAACCAAGGAAAACCGTGACCGTACGCGACTCCTGACCCGGCATGACCCATGCCGGCCCGGCCACCGCGCGGCCTGAAACCTCGAGCCGGACCTCGTCTCCGGTCTCGATCCGGAGCTCGTTTGCGAGAGCCGGGCTCACGAGGATCACGTTGTCCCAGGTCACCTTCGTCAGAGGCTTGGGCAATTCCTGAAGCCAAGCCAGGTTCGCGAAGCGCCCGTCCCAGACGGTAGGATCGGGCCTGAAGACTACCGATAGCCCTTCGCCTCCAGAGGCCTCCACGGCAGGCGAAGGGATTTCGGCGACAGGCCGAAGCGTGATCTCGGGCAAAGCACTGTCTGGAACGAACCCGGCCACGAGGGCGGATCGCCAGCGATCCTCGAATGCCTCGCTCCAGACCTGGCGCCAAGTCTCGGCCACAACCGCGCGGTCTTCGGCGAAGACGTCACCGAGACAATTCTGCAGGATCACATGCCGGGAGCGTCCACCGAAAATGGAACCGATCAATGGCTGAAGGATTGTGGCGGACCCATTGGCCGCACGAGCATCGCTCCAGGTCTCAAGTTCATGCCGCAGCGGGGCATGCCACTGGCAAAGAATGGCGGTTTCATCGAAGTAGAGACCGGCATGGACGCGCGTCTCGACCTGTTTCAGCGCCTCCACGAAATTAAGGTCACTCGGAGCCGTATAGGCCGGATTGCAGTCCATGACAGTCAGGGAAGAGACCTCTCCGCTTTCCATTCTCCGGACAAGATCGGGGAAGATTGCCGTTTCATCTGGCGGCTGAAGGAGGCTCGGCTCGGCGAGGGCCAGGGTCGTTCCTACGGTTCCGAGCTTCACGTTGATCGAAAGCCCCAGGGCCTGCACCGCCGGATCGTGCTGATGCCCGACGGTCACAAGGCAACGCCCGCGGTGAGCGTCGAGAACCGCTGCGGCTTCCTCCACCCACTGTCGCTCATCGTCGTCAAGGTCGGGCCCGGGCCCGGAAGAAGCACCCAATCGCCAAGCAAGCGCGGCGGCGATTGGTAAGATCCTCTCAGGCCCAACGATGGCTCGACGGCTCGCCATGGCACCCGTCAGGGAGGGCGTGGGCTCGGCCACCCACATCGTGCAGAGCCCCTCGCCCCGCAGCGCCGCCTGACGCCGCACGGCCCAGCCACGAGCGTGATAGGTCTGCTTCGGACCCGGGCCAAAGACATCGTCGTCGAGGCAGACAAGGACCTCGGCTCGGTCGAGAAGGAAGCGCTGTTCCAGCTTTCGTCCGAAGACGAGCCGCGTCGCCTCCAGACGGCGCTCCTCTCCCGCTGGCTCATGGATGTACCAGCGGGCCTTGGGCCAGCGCTGCATCAGCGTTTTCAATTGACGGCCCATGGTCGGCGAGGTTGTTGCCCCGGTCAGGAGGCAGAAGCCCTGTCCTTCCGTTGCATCGAGGCGGGCTGCTTGGGACACCAGCATCGCATCCAGACCCGACCAGGCCGTCGGGCGCCCCATGTATCGTGGGGAGCGCGAGCGTTCCGGATCGTAGAGGCCGAGGATCGCCGCCTGGGTAAAGGCATCCGTTGCGCCGAGACACGCTGGGTGGTCCGGGTTTCCCTCGACCTTCGTTGGGCGCCCCACATGAGTTTCGCCCAGGATCGGTTGGGCATAGCCTCCCAAAAGGGCCGCCGTCGCATAATATTGAGGTCGCCCGGGAATGACGGTTTCCGGCGCCTCCACATAGGGCACGCTGTAGTTCAAATCCTCTGAGCAGCCCGTAAGTCCGCCAAGGGCGAGCGAAGCGCCAAGACACTTCAGAAGAACGCGCCTGTCGAATTCCACGGGATCTCGGGCGAGGGAAGGAAACTCGGCGGCGAGCAGGCGCTTGAATTCGGGGGTTTCACTCAGTTCCTCGAGACCGCGCCAGAACGCCCGGCCGCTTTTCCCGCTGAGACGTCGGCGGATCCAATCCGCATCGCCCATATGAGCCCGGTTCGATCTCATCGGTGACACACCGTGCAGGCGTCGAGGCGCTTCGGGTCGATGCCATAGGCCTTCACGGCCAGACGACCGAAATCCTTGTGCGCCTCGGGATCCCAGCCCGACCAGTCCATGCGCGTGACCATTTCGGGCGGACGGAGATGGGGCGCCGGGTCACGGTGGCAGTCGAGGCACCACTGCATCTGGAAAGGCTGGGCCTGAAAAGTGAGAGCCATCCGATCCACCCGACCGTGGCATGTGACGCATGGAACGCCACGTTTGATATGAACCGCGTGATTGAAAAAGACATAGTCGGGGACCTGCGCCACCCGGTTCCAACGGATTGGCTCGCCGCTTGCGAAGCTGCGGCGCACGGGGGCAAGAACCGGCGCTCCGGTATAGAGCTGCGAATGGCAGGTCATGCAGGTCTGGGTCGGAGGAAGCCCTGCTTCGGCGCTCACCTCCACCTTGTCGTGACAATAGCGGCAATCGATTCCGTCGTCGCCGACATGGTGTTTGTGACTGAACGGAACCGGCTGATGGCGTGCCCACCCGACACGCGTGACATAGGCCGAGTTGACATACCCTCCCCCGAGCAGAAATACCCCCACCGTGCCGGTTCCAAGCAGCAGAACCGCTACCCGCAACTTGGTGTCCGCGCTCGCCGTGAAGATCTGAGGCATTGAGTCCTGCCAAGCTCGGCTGCTGTATGCGGCACAAAGCGCTCTCCCTGGGAGCGCTCTCACATGAAGCAACTCAATTAACGGCTCCAACGATCTTCCGTTCCGCCAAGCTTGATCGTTCGCCGCATTCGAGCCCCTCCAGAGTCCCAGCCATGTCTCACCAATCGGCCCGCTGGAAGCGCCTTCCAAGGGAGGTGCTTCCAGAGAGGGACAGGCTAGCGACCAGACCGACCCGGCCATGGCGAGACCGGCTGGCAGTGGTACGCCTGATGGGTGCGGGACCAATCAAGTTGCTGCGTGTTGACGCCGGGCAGCGGCACCATTGTCAGATGGATCGCGCTGCCGTCGTGCAGCAGCTCGGTCCCGCGTGCCAGAAGGGCGACATCATACCCGCACCGGGAGAACTCGATCACCATCGCGCGTCCGATGCCGGCGGAAGCGCCAGTCACGACGGCGACCGGGCTCGATCGATCACTTCTTCTGCTCGTCTTCTGCGCTTTCGTTCCACTCATCGGCCCATTCTCCCGATCATGCGATGGATTTAAGGATTGAGGCTCGCCCGTTCCGAATGAGGCTCGCACGAAAGTCTGTGGGCCGTGTTGACCAGGGCGAGGTGAGACAGCGCCTGCGGGAAGTTTCCCAAGAATGTCTTGGATTGCGGGTCATATTCCTCGGCCAGAAGGCCGACATCGTTGCGCAATGCGAGGAGACGTTCGAACAGAGCCCGCGCCTCATCGTGCCTCCCCTGGAGAGAATAGTTCTCCACGAGCCAGAAGCTACAGACAAGGAAAGCGCCCTCTCCGGGTGGCAACCCGTCCTCGGTCTTACTCGTATCGTAACGGAGCACGAAACAATCCCGCATGAGTTCTCGCTCGATCGCCGCAACCGTGCCCTGCATTCTCGGGTCTGTCGCAGGCATGAAGCCCACGATGGGGATGATGAGCGTGCTCGCGTCCAGGTGTTTCGAGCCGAATGCCTGGACGAACGTTCCTCTCTGGCGGTCGAATCCGCACTCGCATACAACGGCATGGATCCTGTCGCGCAGCGATTTCCACTGCTCGACCGGCCCCTCGAGCCCGAACGTCCCAGCCGCTTTGATTGCACGATCGAGTCCCACCCAGGCCATGACCTTCGAGTGCACGAAGTGTTGGCGCCCTGCTCGAACTTCCCAGATTCCTTCATCCGGCTCGTTCCAGACATCGCCGAGATGATCGAGAAGGGCCTTCTGCAGATTCCATCCCGCTTCGCTCGGATCGATACCTGCCTGCCTGGCGAGGTGCAGCGCATTCAACACCTCGCCGAAAACGTCGAGCTGGAACTGCCTGAACGCCGCATTCCCAATCCGGACCGGCTTGGATCCATCGAAACCAGGCAGTCCAAACACCTGCCACTCCGCGAGTCGGTGCTCGCCAGCAATCCCGTAGATCGGCTGAACCTGGGATGGCATGCCGGCGATTGCACGCAGAAGCCAATCGCGCCAGGCGCGTGCCTCGTCATGGAAGCCGGCCTTGATCAGACAGGCGACCATGAAGGTCGCGTCCCGCAGCCAGCAGTAGCGATAGTCCCAGTTTCGTTTCCCGCCCCGTCTCTCCGGGAGAGACGTCGTCGGGGCTGCGACGATTCCGCCGGTCGGGCGATAGGTCATGGCCTTGATCGTAATGAACGAGCGCCTGACGGCCTCTCCCCACTCCCCTTGATATGAGCACCGGCTCATCCAGCTGCGCCACCATTGCTCTGTCCGGCAGAGAGCTTCCTCGGCATCCACAGGCTCAGGAACCGGCAGATGCGACGGGCGATAGGTGAGAACGAAGGGAAGGCGTTGGCCCTCGCGGGCGGTGAAATCGGCGCCTATTCCATGATGATGCCCGTCGAACGGAACAGCCGTCCGGAAAAATGCCGAATGCGGGCCCGCAACCGCCTGCCAGCAATGTTCGCCGCGCCGTTCCATCCAGGGCAGGAACCGGCCATAGTCGAAGCGGAGGGCGAACTCGGCCTTCATCGGAACTTCACCCTTCTCGCAACTGACGATGCGGACGAGATCGGATCCGCAATCCCGGATAGGCATGAAGTCGGTGATCGTGACGACTCCCTGGTCCGTTTCGAACACCGTTTCGAGGATCAGGGTGGAATCCCGATATTGCCTTCTGGTGCGGTTTACGGCGCAGGACGGCGCAATGAGCCATCGGCCGTGTTCCGGCATTCCCAGAAGAGCCGCGAAGCACGCTTCCGAGTCGAAGCGGGGCCAGCACAGCCAATCGATGGAGCCATCCTTGCCGGCAAGTGCCGCCGTCTCGCAATCGCCAATCAGGGCGTAATCATCGATCCGCCGCATGCCGCCACCATTTTGTTTCCCTCCCTTTGCTCAGCCTTGGCATCGGCCCCTGTCGTGAGGAGTGTGAGCTCTGCCCTCCGTAAGTCGAGCCGGGAATGCGGACCGCCTTTCCCGCCGGCCGTATCGACACACTCCTCACAAGCCCATGCTCCGGGCCATAAACTCCGCCACATGGAGTGTATCTCGCCCGGTGCCTTGCTCGATCTGCTCGCGGCAGCTGTAGCCATTCGCCAGGATGAGGGTTTCAGGGTCCGCCGCCCGGACGCTCGGCAGGAGCACCCGCTCGCCTACCGCCATGGCAACATCATAGGTTTCGGCGCTGAACCCGAAGGCGCCGGCCATGCCGCAGCACCCCGATGGAATGACGTCGTAGGAAAGCCCAATTCGGTCGAGCAGCTTACGCTCACCATCGGGCTTGATCACCGCGTGATGATGGCAGTGGATCTGCACCAGCGCTCGGTCCTCCCTGCCTTTCGGCAGCTCGATGCGATCGCTCTGCGCGCTCGCGAAGTCGCTGAAGAAGACACTCTGGTCGGAAAGGCGCCTGGCGAGGTCGTCCTCCGGGAAGAGATTGAGCAACTCGTCCTTGAAGGCGGCCACGCAGGCCGGCTCAAGGCCGATGATCGGCGTGCCTGCCCGTATTTCGCCGCTGAGCGTGGTCATGGTCTGCCGCCACAGCTTCTGGGCCGCCCCGAGCCAGCCCCAGTCGTAAAGCGGCCGCCCGCAGCATAATGGCCGGGGCGGAATGGCGACCTGACAGCCGAGCGCTTCGAGCACCTTCGTGGCGGCGATGGCTGTTCCGGGCCGGAAATAATTGTTGAAGGTATCAGGCCAGAGAAGGACGCGCTGCCCTGTTGTTCGCGGCATCTCACGCCGATGGAACCAGTCCGTGAAGGGCTCGCGGGCGAAGGGCGGGATTGAACGCTGCGGTGCGATTCCGGCAATCGCCTTGGCGAGGTTTCGCAGGACCGGCGCCTGCGTGATCATGTTGGCAAGGCCAGGCATGCGCGACGCCTCGCGCGCGAGCCACTGGATCCGTCCCATGGCGTAGGCGTGCCGCGGCCGCAACCGCCAGGCATAATGATGGGCGCGGAACTCTGCCTTGTAACTCGCCATATCGACACTCACCGGGCAATCGCTCTTGCACCCCTTGCAGGCCAGGCACAGGCCCATCGCGTCTTCGACCGCCTTGCTGCGCCACCCATCCTTGAGCGGTTGCCCATGCAGCATCTCGAAAAGAAGCCGGGCGCGTCCGCGGGTTGTGTATTGCTCCTCATGGGTCACGAGGTAGCTCGGACACATGACCTCGTCATGGCTGTCGTGGCGACGGCACTTCCCCACGCCGACGCAGCGCTGGACGGCGCGCTCGAAGCCGCCTTCGTTCGGGAAGCTGAAATAGGTTTCGAGCTTGGGAGGGTGGTAGCTCGGCCCGAGCCGAAGGTCCGAGACGATAGGATAGGGATCGATGACCTTGCCGGGATTCATGCGCCATTGAGGATCCCAGATCTGCTTGAACTCGCGAAAGGCCTGGACCAGTTCCGACCCGTACATCTTCTCGAGGAGGGCCCCCCGGGCCTGACCGTCTCCGTGCTCACCGGACAGTGAGCCGTCATGGCGCACGACAAGCTCCGTCGCCTCGTCGAGGAACCGGCGCCAATGCTCGATACCCGGCTCGTCGTAGAGATCGAACGCGATGGCGCAATGGACGACACCGCCGCCGAAATGGCCATAGATTACCGGATCATAGCCGTATTTGCGAAAGAGCGCCTTCAACTCGCGGAGATAGTTGCCGAGCTGGTCCGGCGCGACCGCGCTATCCTCCCAGCCCGGCCATGTGTCGGGATGGTTCGGCACATAGGATTCCGCCCCAAGGGAATCGTCGCGCACGTTCCAGATCCGCTTTTGCTGATCCTTGTCACGGATGAGCTTCGAATCGACGCCCTTCACGCTCTTGAACCCGTCCACGAGCCCCTGAGCCTTTGCGGCGGCATCGTCATCCGTCTCACCGCCAAACTCCACCAGAAGCCAACCCTCGCCCTCCGGCAGGACCTTCAGGTCCTCGGCGTGCAGGCCCTTCGTCCTGTACCGGTCGACGAGAGTCTCGTCGAAGCCCTCGAGGCCGACCGGGTGATGTTGAAGGACACGGGGCACGGCATCGGCGGCCTGGTAGATGTCCGGGAAACCAATGATCGTGATGACCCGCTCGGGTGGGTTATGAATGAGGTTGAGGGTCGCCTCGAGGATGGTCACGCAGGTGCCTTCGGTCCCGACGAGTGCACGGGCGACGTTCATGCCCTTCTCAGGCAGAAGCTGATCGAGGTTTTCGTAACCGGAGACCCGGCGTGGGATGTCCGGAAATTTCGACCGTATGAGATCGCCGTATCGGCGGCGCAGCTCATCGAGTCGACGGTAGATTTCGGCGCGTCGTCCACCCGAGCGCAGGATCGACCGGAAGGCATCGTCGTCGGTCGGCCCCACGCTCAGTTGCAGACCCTCAAAGGTCAGAACCTCCAGCGCTTGCACGTTATGCACCGTGATCCCATTCATCACCGCATGAACGCCGCCGGAATCGTTGCCGATCATGCCGCCGAGAGTGTTGTGATCGTGCGTAGCCGGATCTGGGCCGAAGGTGAGACTGTACCTTGCAGCCTCCTCCCGCAGTTGGTCCAGAATACAACCCGGCTCGACGCGAGCCAGGCGGCGCTCGGGATCGATCTCCAGAACCCTGTTCAGATACTTCGAGAAGTCGATGACGACGGCTGTATTGCAGCACTCGCCAGCAAGGCTCGTCCCACCGCCGCGTGGCAGAACAGGGGCGCAATGCCTCCGGCAGATCTCGACGGTTCTGACGACATCGCTGCGTGTCTTGGGAATGACCACACCGATCGGTACCTGGCGGTAATTCGAGGAATCCGTCGCATAGAGCGCCCTGCTGCCATCATCGAAGCGGACCTCCCCCTCCAAAGCGGCCTCGAGCTCCCTGAATAACGCGTCCGCGTCGAGATCGGGAACCTCCGTGTAGGCAGTCCTGATGCGTCCGTCCGGAGCCCGTTCGATACGCCGGTCAGGATGCCTCGCGCGGTTCTGTGCCGATAGCTCCTCGGACTCAGTCACGGCCACATGGGCCATTTCAACGCCCTCCGTTCGATGGCCGTCCTCGTGCTATTCGCTAGGCTGCACGATGACATCGCGTGGAACCGCCCTCACGTCCGTCACACCCGTGAGCGCCATTCCAGTGTCGAGCTCTTCCGATAGCAGTGACAGCGTCTTGCGGACGCCCTGCTCTCCGTATGCCCCAAGACCATAGAGATAAGCCCGCCCTATGAAGCACGCACGTGCACCCAGGGCGAGCGCCTTCAGGAGATCAAGGCCCGAGCGAATTCCGCTATCGAAGAGCAGTTCTGCGCGATCTCCCACCACATCCCGCACGGCCGGGAAAGCCTCTGCCGTAGAGGGAGCACCGTCGAGCTGGCGCCCGCCATGGTTCGACACGAGGATTGCATCCGCGCCTGCGGCTACCGCGATTTCGGCATCCTGCGGATCGAGGATGCCCTTCACGATGAGCTTGCCGGGCCAGAGCTTCCGTACCCATTCGACATCATGCTGGTCGAAAGACGGGTCGAACTGCTGTTTGACCCATTCCGACAGGATGCCGAGATTTCCCGAATTCCTGATCGCATCCTTGAGGTTGCCGAACGTATATTCTCTGCTTCGCAGCATTCCGAAGGCCCAGCGCGGATGCATGGCGACATCGAGGACATTGGCGAGCGTCAGCTTCGGCGGGATGCCAAGGCCGTTATGCACGTCCACCACGCGCTGCCCCTCCACATGCAGGTCCATGGTCAATACCAGCACCGGGCACTGTGCCGCATGAGCCCTCTCGATGAGCGTTCGGCTGAAACCGTGATCCTTCATCAGGTAGAGCTGGAACCAGAAGGGCCCGGCGGCTGAATCGGCCACGTCCTCGATCGAGCAGACGGACATCGTGCTCAGACAGAAGGGAATACCGAAGGCTGCCGCCGCTCGCGCGGCGTGGATCTCGCCGTTCGGATACACGGCTCCCGTCAGGCCGGCCGGTGCGAGTACAACCGGTAGCGAGACCGGCTGGCCGACGATGGTGGTTGCCTGGACGCGTGAGGAGACGTCCACCATCACCCGCTGGCGCAATTCCAGCGCGTCAAGGCAGGCCCTATTCGCCCTTAAGGTCAGTTCATCATAGGAGCCAGCTTCGACATACTCGAAAAAGGTTTTCGGAACTCGCTTCCTGGCAATCTCACGCAGGTCTTCGATATTGGCAATCCGATCCCATTCTGGCACTCCCTTCGTCTTGGATGCCGTCGCCACACCGATCTCCTTGTCGTGGACTGGGTCCGCGAGTGCCATGATGGGCCTCTTAGATGATCTCCCGCACTTTGTCGGACGCGATCGTAAGCGCGATGGACGCGGCATTCGGCGTGCCACGCGCAAGCGCCTCGGCGAGATGGGCAGTCTGCTTGAGATCGACCTTCGGTGGCATGGGTGGCTCGTTGGGATCGACCACCGCCTGGATCAGCACAGGTCCGGGCGCGGCGAGCGCCTGACGCAGAATGTCGGCGCAGCTCGCGGGATCCTCGATGGTGAAACCGGTGCAACCGAAGCCCTTTGCAATGGTGGCGAAATCGATGGGCTGAAGTTCGCAGGCATATTCCGGATTGCCTAAGAAGACCATCTGCTCCCATTTGATCTGGCCGAGTGTGTTGTTCTTGATCACGATGATCTTCACATCGAGGTTGTACTTGACGGCCGTTGCAAGCTCTCCGATCAGCATCGTGAGGCCGCCATCCCCCACGAAGGCAATGACCTGTCGGCCGGGATAGGCAAGCGCTGCCGCATTCGCGTATGGCAAGCCGCATGCCATGGTGGCGAGATTTCCGGAGCACGAGAACATCATGTTGCCGCGCATGTCGATGTGACGCGCGGCCCAGCTCGTGATCGTACCTGAATCGGTGGCGATGATCGCATCGTCCGACAACAACTTATTGAGCTCGTGAGCCACGACCTGCGGCTTCATGGGTGTGTCGCTCCGGCTTCCGCGCTCCCTCATGAGCTTACGCCATTCGGTCATACCGGCCTGCGCCTTTTCGAGGAACGAGCGATCCTGATGACGGTCGATCCTGGGCAGCAGCGCCCGGAGAACCCGCGCTGCATCGCCGACGAGAGCAGCATCGACGGGATAGCGAAGCGAGACACGCTTGGGATCGAGTTCCACCTGGACGCACTTGGCTTGGCCCGGCTTCGGGTAGTACTCGATATACGGGAAACTGGAGCCGACGATCAGGAGCGTGTCACAATCTTCCAGGGCCTCCTGCGAGGGTCGTGTCCCGAGCAGGCCGGTGCCGCCCGTCGTGTAAGGGTGTTCATCCGGCAGGACGCCCTTGCCCAGGAGCGGCTTCACGACTGGTGCGCCGAGCCGCTCCGCCACCGCCTCGACCTCGCCTCGCGCGCCCAACGCCCCCCAGCCTGCCATGACCACGATCTTCCGGCCTTCGTTCAGGATCGTGGCAGCCTGTGCAAGCTGATCCTCGGTTGGGCTATGGGCACTCTCAGCCATCAAAGCAGAGACGTGGTCGGGGCGATTGCGCTTCGATCGCAGATCTTCCTTCACGGTCTGATCCTGCAGGTCAACCGGCACGGTGATATGGGCAACCCCCCGATAAGCCAAGGCCGTGCGGCAGGCCAATTCGGTGACATTCTGCACATGAGCCGCGCCCATGATCCGTGAGTTGTAGACGCAGACATCCATGAAGAGCTTATCCAACTCCACGTCCTGCTGAGTGTAGGTGTGCAGAAGGTCGTGGAACTGCAGGCCCGTGATGGCGAGAACCGGCTGGCCATCTAGCTTCGCGTCGTAAAGCCCGTTGAGGAGATGTATTCCCCCAGGCCCGGATGTGGCGATGCAGACGCCAAGCCTCCCCGTCCACTTGGCATGTGCACAGGCCATGAAGGCAGCCGCTTCCTCATGCCGCACCTGGACGAATCTGATCCGATCCTTGGATTTGCGGAGTGACTCGATGATGCCGTTGATCCCATCGCCCGGAATGCCGAACACTGTGTCTATGTCCCAGTCGATCAGGGTCTCTACGAGGATGTCACCCGCCGTCATCACCATGATCGACTCCCTTTCCGGACCAGAGGCAGGTCGGCGATGTTCGACCTTGCCTCGATATGCAGATGTCTAAAGGGAGCACAGCCATACGGTTCCCCGACCGGTCGGAGGTTTGTCCGCTGCCGTACCAAGTTGTAGGATAGAACGAAACGCCTTAATCTTGAGCATAATGAAGCTGGAGTGCCAGCGTGACTGAAAGCCGTATCGCAGCCAGGCCTCATCGAGTTCCAGTCCAGAACCGCTTATTACAAGCCATTTCGCCTCATGATCGTCAGACGCTCTGGCCCCGCCTCGTATGGGTCGAACTTAAGCCGCGGCAGACGCTTCATCACTCCGGCACTCCAATGGATTTCATCTACTTCATCGAAAGCGGCCTTATTGCGGTTTCAGCCAAGGCATCACACGGTAAATGGGTCGAAGTCTGGCTGACGGGTTCCGAGGGAATGACCGGGGTCCCGGTTCTGCTGGGCGACGCGGACAATCCTCCGTTCCGCCGTGTGGTTCAGGTGGGTGGAAGTGCATATCGGATATCCCGAGTCGACTTTCAGGCTGTTGTCGAGACTGTGCCATCGCTGCGGGAAGCCCTTCTGAGATACACCCATTTTGTCCTGCTTCAGACATCTCAGTCTGCTATCTGCGAGGCTCACCATTCCTTGAAGCAGCGGATGTGTCGCTGGCTTCTCTTGGCGCACGATGCCTTGGACGGAGAGAACATCCCTCTAACACACCAGATGCTGGCGCGGTTGCTTGGGGTGCGGCGGGCGAGCGTATCGGAGTGCCTGCGTCTGCTTGAAGACGAGGGGGCCCTCGAAAACACCCGCGCACTGATTTGCGTGAGAGAACAGGACAGACTGGAGAGTCTCGCGTGCGGTTGTCACGCTCTTATCAGAAGCGAGTATGGACGCCTGATCAAGTAAATCGATGCCAGGCTGCCAGTCACTATCGTGACAGAAAACCCTCCCAACAAATGCTTGCACGTCGTATTCGCGACAATCGCTCCAGCATAGTTTTGGCGCGCATCCGCCAGATGATGCCACACTCGAACAACCGAGGCAGATGCAGAAGGCTGATCGCAGCTAAAAACGGCAACGCTTGAAAAGAGACGACAGACAGCCACTTCCAAGTACGCTTGCTGTACCGCGATGGTAAGGCAAGGAAGCTCATAGGATCTCAGCGAGACTTCCTGGCCTAATTTCCTTGCTCGTCAGGTCGAGACCAGCCACAAGGGTGGCCAGGTGCTCGGCCATCAGCTCTGAGGCATGACCGATCCTATGTTGGGCAAGCGCGTCAACAAGGTCACGATGAGCGTGACAGTCACAGGTGACATCGCGCCAGCGCCAGTACAAAGCTATGATGAGAGAGGAACGCGACACGAGATCAGTGACAAATTCTGTCAGGATTGAATGTGCTGCGATTTCGGCTATCGCTACGTGGAACCGTGCTGACAAAGAGATCGCTGCGTTGATCTGGCCGGCATGAAGGGCGGCCGTCTCCTCGTTGAGATGCCGGCGCAAGCGCACAATGTCAGCTCGCTTGGCCGACGCCGCTGCAAGCGCCGCAACTCGCGGCTCGATGAGCATCCGAGCGTCAAAGATCTCGCGCGCCTCCTGTTTTGACGGCTGTGCGACGAATGCACCCCGGTTCGGCTCAAGCCTCACTAACCGGTCGTGGGACAAGGCCTGTAGCGCGGACCGGATTGCAGTGCGGCTCACGGAGTAGATCCCTGCCAGTTCATCCTCGGGCAGTTTCGTTCCTGGGACGAGGCGGTGGGACACAATCGCTTCCCTCAGCCTGGAGTAAACATCAACCCAGCGGGCATTTGGCTTCAGGCTTCGGATGGATGCCGCCGGGGCATCTTGCGTAACCGTTGGCTTCACGTGTCTTCCGATCCCGTGTTGGGCGGCTCCTTGTCTCTATCTGGCGAGTTTGTCCCAGCTGGCGAGAACCGCGCGAAATGGCCGGAATAAACTTTCGTTCGAGGCATGGCGTAGCCTCCGGCCTTGGAAGTTCTAAGGCCAAGGGCCCCGAGAGCCTCACAGAGTTTGACCGCGCAGGTCACACCATCGATAACGGGCACTCCATGCTCCTGACACAGGGAATCCGCGAGATCCGCCATTCCGGCACACCCAAGAACTATCGCCTCGGCGCGGTCATCGCGAATTGCGGCTGAGATCTCGTTCGAGATACGCTGACGGGCGATGGAGCCGGAATCCTCAAGTTCAAGCACGGCGACATCCGACGCGCGCACGCCGGCGCAGCGGCTACGTAGTCCGTATCGAACCAGGTTACTCTCGATTGCTGGGATCGAGCGAGATAGTGTTGTTACAACACTGAACTGGCCAGCGATCAAGCTCGCCATATGAAACGCGGCTTCACCGATTCCGACCACCGGCGCATTCGTAATGCAGCGAGCAGCATCGAGGCCCGTATCGTCAAAGCACGCTATGATGTAGGCATCAGCATCTGGCGCTTTACCAATCTCATCGATCAGACCTGGAACGGAAAACGCTTCGTCATAGTATCCTTCGATGCTAGGCGGCCCGGAATCCGGATTGACGGCGACGATCTTCGTTCCTCTGGCGGCAACGCTGGCGGCGGCATTACCAATCATTCGGGTCATCGAGGCCGTTGTATTCGGGTTGATGACTAATATCTGCATGGCGTTGCCTGCCTGTTACTGAATCTCTCCACCAAGGTAGAGATGCTTGACCCGCTCATCGTTCAACATCTCGGCTGATTGCCCCGCAAGTGCGATCCGGCCGGTCGTGAGCGCGTAGGCGCGCTGCGAAATCCTCAGCGCCATCCGGGAGTTCTGTTCGACGAGCAAAACGCTGACCTTCTCGTCCCTGTTGATTGCAACGATTGACCGGGCAATATCTTGGACCAGTTTCGGCGCGATCCCGAGGGATGGCTCGTCGAGTAATAGCAGGCGGGGTTTGGCCATCAACGCTCGGCCGATCACCAGCATCTGCTGTTCACCGCCACTCATGGTCCCGGCCGATTGGGAGTAGCGCTCCTTGAGACGCGGAAAGCGGCTCAAGACCATCTCAAGGCTCATGGCGACGCTCTTTCGGTCGGTCCGCGTGAAGGCGCCCATGAGAAGATTGTCCCTGACGGACATATAGGGGAAAACCCGCCGCCCCTCCGGCACCATAGCAATCCCCATCTTGACGATTTCGTCTGGCTTGCAGTGATCGATGCGTCGATCCTGGTAATGGATTTCACCGGACTGGATCCGCCTCAGTCCCGTTATTGCTCGTAGGATCGATGACTTGCCGGCACCGTTCGCTCCAATCAAGGCAACTGTCTCACCCTCATTGATATCGAGCGTAACGCCTTTCAAAGCATGAACGCGATCATAATAAAGTTCCATGCCTCTGCATGTCAGCAGCTTGGCCATGTTTCAAATTCCGATCGTCTCGTCTTCGATCCCAAGATAGGCCTCAATGACCTTCTCGTCCTGCTGGATCTCTGTTGGAGTTCCTTCGGCAATTTTCTCTCCGAAATTCAGTACAACGATCCGATGGGAGATCTGCATCACTGCCGGCATGTCGTGTTCAACCAGGAGTATGGTGATCCCCTGATCTCGCACATCCCTCACCATCTCAACGGCGCGCATCGTTTCGTCGTGGTTCATCCCCGCAAAGGGTTCGTCGAGCAGAAGAACCTTGGGATCCGCGGCGAGTCCGATGGCTATGCCAAGAGCCCGTAGGTGTCCGTGCGGGAGAGCAAGTGCGGGCTCGTTCTGAACTCGATCCAGGCCGAGCAACTCAAGGATTGCGTCAGCAGACCTTCTGAACTCAGCCTCATCCCTCCGGGCCGTGGGAGACCCGAAATAGAACCCTGGAAGGCTGGCCTCAGCCCTCAGCTGGTGTGCGATAATGACGTTCTCGCGCACTGTCATGCCCTTGAAAATTGTCGTCTCTTGGAAAGTGCGGACAACGCCGATGCGAGCCACGACATGAGGCGAGAGGCCCGAAATGCGCTGTCCTTGAAAACGTACCTCGCCCGCGGTCGGTCGGAGGAAAGAGGCAATGAGCTTGAAGAGAGTGGATTTGCCAGCCCCATTCGGTCCTATAACCGAGAGGATTTCACCCTCTCCCACAGAAAACGAGACGTTGTTGACAGCGACGAGACCGCCAAACTTCTTCGTCAAGTTAGATATCTGAAGAATGTCACCCATCGACGGTTCGCTCCGTCTGTTTCCATAGGCGGAGGCTGAGCAGACCGTTGGGCAGAGTTAGCATGAGGGCGATCAGCACTGATGAGAAGATCAAAAGCTGAAACTGCCCCGCCTTGAACAGCAGATCCCACCCGAAATATAGAAGAAAGGTCCCAAGTATCGGTCCAAGGACGTATCCAAGCCCACCGAGGAAGCAATTTAGCATGAAGTTGATCGAATCGGCGATTGTAAAGCTCGATGGATAGATAGACTGCGAAATGGCAATGAACATTGCGCCCGCAATCCCGCCCAGAAAAGACGAGATCGCGTAGATGACAAGACGCAGGTACGCGACGTTGACTCCGATTGAGGAGGCCAATTCCTCGTTCTGCTGGAGCGAGAGACAGAGGCGGCCAATACGGGAATGCACCAGGCGGTAAAGAGCTGCATAACACACCACCATTAACACGACGGCCGCGAAGTAGAACGCCCGGCGAGGATTCGCCAACTCGGCGAAATCGGGCAGAAGCTCGATGCCAAATAGTGCGATTGGGCCGGGCAGCGGAATGTTCACGAGGCCTTTGGCGCCGTTTGTAACGGGAAGGGCAAGTGCCAAAAGGCGCGCGACTTCCGTAAGCACCAACGTCACCATAGCAAAGTAGACGCCGCGCAGACGTAAGATAGGAAAACCGATCAGAACGCTTGCCCCTGCGCAAAACAGGCCGGCCAAGGGCAAGGTGAGCCAGAATGGCACGCCGTAGTGCACGACAAGAATGGTAGAGACATACCCGCCAAGCAGCGCATAAGCTGCTTGGCCGATATTGATACGGCCGATGTAGAATGTGAGCCAAACGCCGCCACTTGCGATGGCAAGCAGAGCGACTGCCGTCAACGTGTAGTATAGGTCTGAACGACCCGTTGCGACGATCATCCAGGGAACGGCCACAAGCGATAGTGCGAGAAAAACCAGCGCCCAGATCAGCTTTGACATCGTCATGTCACCCCCAGGGCTTGCCCATCAGCCCATTGGGGCGAATGCTCAGGAACACCATCAAGGCCGCGAAGATGACTAGATACGTGATGTCGCCATAAGCATGTAGTACACTAAGCCCCACGGACTCGAGCATGCCCAGGATGAAGCCACCAGCAATGGCCCCGCCAACGACACCCGCTCCTCCGATCATGACCATCATGAAAGCCTTGACCGAAATCGGCCCTCCTATGCCGGAGTTGACCCCTGTAATCGCCACAAGAAGGCCTCCAACCACGCCAGCAAGCATGGCGCCAAGTGCGAACCCGATCATGGAGTAGCGGTCAACACGAACCCCCATCAGCTGAGCGGCAACCCGGTCTTGCGCCAGTGCGCGCATCGCCCGCCCGGGTTTGGAATACTGCATGAACAGCATGAACACGACGATCATGATGATCGCGACGGCACCAATCAGCATACGATCATATGGCATGATCAAGGTATCGGACAGGAACACGCCATTGACGATCTTTGGTACACCTCGCTGCTTCTCGCCAAACAAGAGGAGGACCATCGCATCGAGAAAGAAGGCGACGGCTGCCGCCAGCAACATCGTGCTCTCTTCTCGAATGCTTCTTCGGATCACCGGTCGGAAGAGAAATTTTTCTATGAGGCCTCCCGTAGCCGCAAGGGTTGCTCCGGACGCCAGGAGCGCCAAAGCAAAGGGAAAGCCCAGCTGGCCATAGACATAGTAAGTGATGAAACCACCGAGAACGTACATCTGACCATGCGCAAAGTTCAGCACGTTCATCAGCGCGAAAATCAGTGTCAGCCCAAGAGCAATGAGCGCGTATTGTGCCCCGAGATACAACCCGTTTGCGATTACCTGCGCCATGAAGGAGACCAGTTGGGGACTTGTGGGCTGCACCATGAGCGTACTCCGCTCATGGTGCATATTGGAAGATCGTCAGTCGACCTCGCCGATGAACAATGTCTTGAATTCACCGTTATGATATTCGTTGACAACCATTGGGACAGCAACCTGCCGCTTCTGCCCGAACGAAGTCGAACCGACATACTTGAGCTTGTTGTCGCCCTTCATGAAGGGGTTCGGCGCTGAGAATGTTTCGACCGTTTTCTTGAACTCTTCGACGCTGTCGACCGCCTTCGGATTGGCTTTCAACGTTTCAAGGATGTATTCAAGCGCGTATACCTTGGTATTCGACTCGTCATTGTACTCGCCGAACTTCTTCGTATAGCGTTCGATGAACTCTTCCATGATCGGTGAACGGATCTCGGGTGTCGAGGCACCGCCTACTGATATGAACCCATTCGCAAGATCGCCTGCTCCCTCCTCCAACACCTTGGCATCGTGAGCTGTCTCGGTCGAAATAAGTCCCTGGAAGCCGAGTTCTCTTGCAGCTCGGATCAGGAGAGGCGCATTGCCGGGAGCAACACCTGAGAGCACCAGCAGATCCGGCTTTAGCTTGACGATCGGCGTCAGTACTGGGGTGAAGTCGCGCGTGTCATTCTGGTAGGTGTCCTTCTCGGCGACGATCTGCAGGCCTAGCGCCTTCGCGGCAGCAACGCCACTGTCTCGCTGACTAAGTGGGTCGGACTCGTTGGCCGCGATAAAAGCGATAGTTTTTACCCCTTTGTTCTCTTTCAGATATTTGTAGATGGCGGGGCCGGATTGATAGCTGGCGATCATGCCAAGCACTGCATTTGATGCAGGCTTTACATAAAGCTCCTTTGGGAAGGCGTAAGGGAAGTAGATGATACCTGCCTTCTCTGCAACGGGACGGACTGCAGCCGCACCATCGTCGACATTCGGGCCAACGACATAGTGGATGCCTTCCTGGGCCATTTTTTCCATGCCAGCGATCGCGCGCTTGGGATCCTTCTGGTCATCGAACGTGACAATCTTGATGTTGTATGTCGTGTCCCCGATACGCACACCGCCGGCTTCGTTCAGCCATTCGGCGCGTACTTCCATTGAGCGGACATTTGATGTCCCCCACGCTGCGGCGGGGCCGCTGGTCACCCCGACGAACCCGATTTTGAGCTCCTTATCCGCAGCATCGGCAGATGATATTCCGGTCGCCACAATGGACAACGCAGATACTGCCGCAAGCGCGACGAGTTGCATTGCCGTACGTCGAGTGCTCATCGCTCGTCCCTCCAGGCCCGCCGCCAGAAGCCATAGTCTCACGCGTGATGCGACGTGGCTCATGGGAAATGGACACTTGAGGGGCAATATTGTCAACGATCCGAAAGAGATTTGCATACATCTCGGCAGACGACAGTGGTACCTCTTTGGAAGACGTTCGGCCGCAATTTTCTTTTGCCTCATATAAAGCTTGGCCATCACCTCCGCAGGTACGTAAGCTCAGGCACGGCAGCGGCAAATGCGCGGCAATAGTCGGTGTCGAGGCCAGTCCACTCACCGTTGCCGCTTGCCAGCGACAAATACCCTATTCGGGTGCGCCCCCAAGCCGTAGCCCAGCCATGAAGATGTCCCGCCCCGTGGATGGCATGTAGACGCGTTGGATAAAGTCGAGACTAAACGCAGGATCGATCTCCCGGAGCCGTGCCAGCACGGTCTTTGCCTCATCGAGACGGCCCAGGTGGGCAAGGCTGGACGCCAAGGGGCGGTAGCTGCCGGTCCATCTCGGTTGCTCCTGAACAGCGCGCTGCCCCCAATCAACGGCCTTCTCATGCTGCCCGAGCATGCAGTAGGCGACCGCCGGAGCCGACTGGAACATGAAGATGTTGCGGTCTACTGGACTGAGCCGAAGCGCCGCCTTGACCTGGGGGATCGCGATCTCCGGAAAGCCTGCGCAGCAGCGGCTCCAGGCGCTGAAGCAGTAGGCTGAGGCGGAGTTCGGGTTGAGAGCCAGCGAGCGGTCGAGCAGCGCAAGAGCCATGTCATGGTCAGATGTCAGGAAGCCGAGTGCATGGCCCGCCATCCACAGCACCGTGGGATCATCGCGGTCGCACTCCAGAGCCGCGTGGGCAAGGCGCTCGCCCTCGGCCCTGTCCCATTCCCGGTCGTCGGTCCACCCTTGGGTGATGTAATACACGTGGCACTGGGCGCCGAGTGCATAGGGTGGTCCGTATTCCGGGTCGAGACGGATCGTCTCGTCGATCAGGCGCAGCGTCGCGGCGGCACCATCGCGGCTGGCGGGATAAAACTGTGACAATGCCCGCAGGTAGCGGTCATAGGCTGTGAGACTGTCTGGGCGCTTTCGCCTCGCCCGCTCCATCTCGGCCACGCGCAGGCGCGGCTCGATGGCCCCGACCACGCTCTCGGTGATGCGATCCTGGAACTCGAACACCTCTTCCATCGAGCCCTCATACCGGTCAGCCCAGAGCAGGCTGCCGGTCTCGGCTTCGAGGAGTTTGCCGGTGAGCCGCAAGCGCCCGCCGACCCTGCGTACGCTGCCCTCGAGGACATAGCGCACGCCGAGATCGCGTCCGACCTGCTTTACGTCCGCGGCGCGGCCCTTGTAGGTGAAGCTGGAGCTTCCGGCGATGACGAAGAACCACCGCACCTTGGCGAGCGCCGTAGTGATTTCGTCAGTGATGCCGTCGGCCAGATACTCCTGCTCCGGTTCACCGCCGAGGTTCACGAACGGCAACACGGCCAGGGAGGGCTTGCCTGGCAGAGGCATGTCCCTGGATGGTTGTGCCTCAGAAGCCGACATTGAGTCCGAGGATGGCGGCCCGATGTCGCCAAAGGTGAGAGGAAGTGCCTTGCGCACATGATCGTAGGCGGAGCCCGAGATGCACGCCGATGCGGAAACGCAGCCGGCGATGTTCAGGCGTGCCCTCCCCTGCCGCGGTCAATTGAGCCTGGACAGAGACGGCACATTGCACGGCATCGACGACGCTTGGAAACTCTGCCAGCACACTGTCTTCGGCGGTGTTGGCGACCCGCCCCCGTACTCGGAGATGAGGCGGTCCATGATCCCGCGGTGTAAGGCCAGCATCCGTAGCGTGCCTGTCTCATCAATGCCTGTCAGGCGGGCATACCCTGCCACGTCGGCGGCAAGGATTGCAGCCAACCGCCGTGTGAGGCGCGGCTCCTGCGGAGGCATGTGTTCCTCCAGGCTGTCATCGCGGTTAGGATGGCACGCGTAACGAGGAGTCGCGTCGAGCATCTCAGCGGCCTGGGAGGTTTCGATGGGTTGGGCTGGATCAGGAGTTCTGATCGCATGGCACGACCTCGCCGAGGGACGCGAGGCCGAATATCTCGACTGGCACTCTCATGAACACATGCAGGAGCGACTTGCGGTCCCCGGCTTCATGGAGGCGCGTCGGTACTCCGTCGTGGGTACCGGGCCGGCGCATCTGATCTTGTATGTGGCCGTGGGCCCCCGTGTCTTCGAAACGCAGGCGTATCTCGAGCGCCTCAACCAACCCTCGGTGCGGACCCAACGGATCATGCCGGCGCTGTTGAACATGAACCGGAGCCTCTGCCGGATTGAGGCGTCGCGCGGCTTCGGTGCCGGTCGCTGGCTCCAAACCCTCCGGTTCTCGCCGGTCCCCGGATGCGAGGCGAGACTGCGGGATACCTTGATGGGCAAGGTTCAGTGGCTTGCGACGCAACCGGGACTGTGTGCAGCCCATCTTCTGATCTCAGACCGGAACAGAGGCAGGATACCGCCCCGAGAGGCGGCCCTGCGCGGGGGACAGGACACGATGGCCGATTGGGTGCTGCTCATCGAGGGTTATAGCCCGGCAACGGTGGCGCAGGACCAAACGGTCTTTCTATGGCAGAATGGGGCTGGTCCGGAGGTCGCTTCCAATCTCTACGAGATAGACCACATCGGGCTGGATCATTGAGCGATCCCCACTCCCATCTCGTCAAGACGACCCCTATCATGAGGCTTGTCGGGTGGATTACCTGGAAGCTGCATTCGGGATCGGAGGATCGGACGTCCCAGGGACTCCTCTGGGTTCACGCACCGAAATTCCTACCACATTTCGAACGCCTGCTTACGTGAGGATTATCGTCCTCGGACCAACGTCTCAGGCATGCCGGGAGCTGTCCCTTGCGAGGGATGCTCCGGCCTGGGGTTAATCACCAGCCTGCCGCTCCATCGGCCCGCCTCAACGGCCGCTGCCACGCCCCCGCGCAAGAGCCGGCTCTTTGGGGCCCGGTGCGGCAAATGCAGCATTTGTGGATGCGCTTCTCGTCAATCGGACTGAAGAAGCAGAGCCAGCGTTGAGTCAACCTTGCGCGGCCAGCCGCAGGGGCCGACAGGCCCAGTCGATTCGGCCCTGAAGTGACACCCTCTGCCTCCGTCCGCTCTATCCCCGTCGAACCGTTCGTTTTGGCGTCAGGGGCTTGTGGCTGCTCGAATGCCGAGGATTTGCTGCTCCTCTGCTCCGCATGTCGCCAGCGCTCTGGGAACATCGACCAAAAATTAACTCTATTCGCTACAATCCTTGGTTTACCTTCCGTAAATGGCTCATGATGGCGCGTCTTTTGAAATGATGAAGTAAATGACAATAAGAGACATTGACACTGTGGCCGAACTCCTCGCGAGGATTGGAGGATCCTGGCACCCGGAGAAGCCGCGCCCTGCACCCAATGGTATTTCCAACCGACACCGCGACGTAGCACGTCTCATCCTCGCCGAGCTTCGCCGGAGGGATGCGGAACGCAACGAGGCTTTGACCGCTTCCGAGCCGATGAGTCAGAACGGGACGCCAGACCCCGCCGACGAGGCCGAGATCCCTGTTGGGGCCGTGGTTGCCTATTGCCCTCCGGGCGATACGCGGACGGTCACCTGCACGGTCGAGAGGATCGAGCACGGCCGCGCCTATCTTGTCCCGGTGCGCAGGGAGATCGGATGGATCTCCACAAACACGCTCCAGCCGTTGCCGTCTCCAAACGGCCGTCCGAAAATGGTCGGCTGGTCAAGGCCAGGTCAAGCCGGGCCTTCTCGGGACGGTGGAGCCTCCCTGTGGCCCAACGCCGCCAATGCATCAGGCAGCACGGAGCCGCAGCCTGCCGCCCCGGCGGCCGAGGCGGCCGCCGCCTCATCGGATCCGGTCCGTAAGCCTGTGGGCACGGTCGTCCAGGCACGCCCTCCGCAAAAAAACCCGACTGCTCCTGCCTCCCCCACCGGAGAACAGCCGCAGACGGAGAGCGCCCCCGAGCAGGTCCTCCCGGTCATCGTCCCGGGCACCAAGTCCAAGCAGGCGAAGGGCGGGGCAAAGGCCGCGAAAGTTGAGTACTATTTCGACTCGTCCGGCCAATGGGTCGCCTTCCGCCTCCATCGCAACGATCCGTATCTGTTCAACAAGAAGGGGAAATGGATTGGGTGGTTCCCGTGGAAGGATGACGAGGCTGTCGACGTCCACGGCCGCTATCTCGGAACGGTTCTGGATACAAACCGGATATACCGGAAGAAGCCGTCCAAGCCGAGGGAAACATCCGTACCGAGCGGGCGTAAACCCGGCTTCGTGTTGCCCCCCAGCATTCCCGGCTATGCGGGCTACGCGGAACGCGTGGCCTTCTGCCAGCCGCCATACGGGTATCAGGACATCGACTGGACGAGCCTTCCTGTCGGCCAGGCCGGGCGGCTGAAGAGCACCCATCTGGCGATGGCTGAAGGCGGCTACCTGCACCGTTTCCTGTCGGTGCTCGGCCTGTCGGGCCTTGCGAGCAGGATCGAGCGCATGGTGCGGCCTTCCGATGCGAGGTGAGACGTGCCCCATCATTGCAGGTATTCGCCCGCTCCCGGCGGGCCCCACGAAACCATCCCGACCGCGGGCGCGCTGGAAAAGGTGATGTACAATGGCTGAAGATCAGGTCGAGATCCTGGCTGATCTCCTCGCGAGGATCGGGGGCTCCTGGTACCCGGAACGCACCCGTACCGCGCTCAGGGTCGTGAGCGAGCGCCATCGCGAGGTGGCTCGCCTGGCCCTGGAAGCCCTCGGCCGCCCCACGGGGGCGACGCAGGAAGAGCAGACGGCCGCAGCGCGCGGCTTCAACTTTGCCAAGGATGATCAGCTGCATGTTGGCGCAACGGTGATCTATCGGCCCGTCGGCGAGAAGAGGGCGATCACATGCCAGGTCGAGAAAATGGACCATGGCCGCGCGTTTCTTGTCCCTGTCGCTGACGACGTGGGCTGGGTGCCGCTACGCACGATCCGGCTGCTGGCGCCCAGCGCGGAGGAGTGAGCAGGACGCCCCTGCACCGGCTTCACGCTCGGCTCGCCTCCAAAGCGCATAGATCGGCGCCCGCTTATCCATAGCAGATGACGGACCATGTGCAGGGCCACAGGTGATCACGCGAGCCTCCGGATCTGTGAGAGGCCGATCATCCTGTCAGGCGCTATCTCCTCTGCGGGAATGCTCATCCAACTCACCGCAGAGTTCATATACTTGGATCCTTGCCTCGAATCCCTTCGGCTGGATCGTGTCGACGGCCCGGAAAGCGAAGCGGTCTGATGCGCGGCGTCGGACAGCATCGCTGACCAGGATCTGCGTGCCATATTCCTTGTTGAGCGGCTCCAGCCGCGCTGCCAGGTTCACCGCCGCGCCGAGGACCGTGTAAGCCATCCGGTCGTCCGACCCGATGGTGCCGACGACCGCCTCCCCTGTGTGGAGCCCGAACCGTGTCCGGTAGGCTGGCCAGCCCTCGCGCTCAAACTCTTCGTTGAGCCTCTGGTTGGCTTCACGGCAGGCCAGAACGGCCGCACAGGCATGCGCGACATGATCGGGGTCGTCGGCTGGCGCGTTCCAGATCGCCATGATGGCATCACCGACGAATTTGTCGACCGTGCCGCCATGCTCCGTGATCACGGCGGACAGCACGGCGAGATAACGCGAAGTGCGAAGCATGACTTGCTCGGGATCGGCTTTCTCGCTGATGGCGGTAAAGCCTGTGATGTCGGTGAACAGGATGGTGATCTCACGACGCGAACCGCCGGGCTGGAAGGCCTCCCCCGTGGCGACGAGTTGCTGAACGAGGCGCCTCGGCACGAAGCTGGCGAACGTCCGCACCACAGTCCGCATTGTGGCAACAGATCGTCCAAGCTCGTCTATCTCCCGTATGATCGAGCTGATCCTCCTCGTAGGGCCGTCGGTCTCGAATTTCTGGATGCGATCCGTCTCCCGTGCCAAAGCCTTCATGGATCGGGACAACATCGCGCCGATCCACCAGACAGCCGGGAGCGCCGCAAGGACAAGACCGAGCGTCAGGAGAAGCAGCTGGCGCCGCCCCGCCTCTATCTCGGAGAAGAACTCGTCGAGCGGCGCCATGACGGCAAGGCCAAGGCCGGAGGAGCGGGCCGTCCCGATCGAGCGGAAAGCCACGACGTAGGTCCGCCCGTCCTCTGCGTCGAAGATCTGCTGCGCCGCCCCACCCCGCTGCCAGGCATTCATGGCCTGTGAAATATCGACGTCCACAAGCTGGCGGATGCTCGGCAGTTCGAGGAAAGTATCCGCTGACCGGGCATGATAAACCTCCTCCATGCGGGGATGGGCGACGATCTGGCCGCCGTCATCAAACAGAAATACGACCCCGGAGGCGCTGAGCTTCTGCGAGCCCAGGAAGGCATCCGTCTCGGTGAGAAGGATATCGCCCGCGACCACGCCACGCCGCCCCTGCAGGAACGGCGCCCGAACCGTGTAGCCGATCAGGTGCGTGAGCTCGAAAACGTAAGGTTCGGTGATCGGTCCGGCTCCGGGCTGAAAGGCATCCCGATACCATGGCCTCTTGCGCGGATCGTAGTCGGCCGCGCGATGGTCCTGGGCGAGAATGGCCAGATCGGAGCTCAGATAGGAGGTGAAGCGGATCCGTGATGTCTCGCCTGCCGTGGTCTCGATGACGGTCAACCTGAAGGCCGCATCCGGCGGAGCATCGAGCTGCGCACGGACCGCCGGCCCAGCACGATCCAGCATATCGAGCTCGATGAACCCACCGTCATCGTAGCCGACATAGAGGTTGTAGAGCTGGCTGTGCCGGCGCAGGAGCGCTGCCAGAGTGGAGTAGAGAGACGGGTTGCCCAGGATCGTGCCTGACTCGACGGGCTCGAGCTGCCGCAGGACCTCGAGGATATCGAGCACATCCTTGAACTCCCCGTCGACCCGGTCGGCCGTGTGGTCGGCGACCCGATCGATGAAGGCCAGGGCGGCCGCGCGGGTAATCGAGCGGCCGCGATCGAAGCTGAGGAGCACCAGGGTAAGCCCGACGGCAAGCACCACTGCCACGAACAGCGTCGTGACGGAGAGTTGAAAGCCAAACCGAACCCGCATCCCCCATTCTCCCGGTCACTTTGCCCCAGCGGCAGCCGCCCCAGTGTACCGACTGATGCCCCCAAAGGTAGACCGTATCGGCGCCGACCCACAGGAGTGAGCAAAGCGACGTCCCGAGAAGGCGGCGTCCAGAGAGCGCCGATTTGCAGCTGAAATGCAGGTCCACTCACCACCGCGCGAGCCGACCAAAGCGCTTCTTCCGCTTCATGCCATCGACATAAGGCCGTGATCCCTGAGCGCATGCCCCTATCGTGAGAAGAACCGAGCTGTTCCCGATCCCCTGTTGTCGACGCCTTCAGGCAACCGCCCGCAGCCGGTCTTTGGCCGCTTCTACGTCCCTCACGAGCGGCAGGCCGAACATCCGCCCATACTCGCGCGTGAACTGTTGCACGCTCTCATATCCGACCGTGTAGGCGGCATGGCTCGCGCGCGCGCCTTCCATCATCAGGCGTCGAGCCTCGATCAAACGCAACTGCTTCTGGAATTGTAGGGGCGTCAGAGACGTCACAGCGCGGAAATGCTCGTAGAAGGACGACGGGCTCATCCCCGCAACCCCGGCAAGATGTGCGATCGGAAGCCGCCTTGCGTACTCGGTCCTGAGCAGGGCAACGGCACGAGCCACGCGCTGCACCTGCCCTTCAGGCAAGCCCAGGCGGCGGATCGCCGATCCATGCCGCCCGGCCAGCAGCCAATAGTGCAATTCCCGTACAAGCTGCGCTTGCAGCACGGGACGCGAGGAGGGTCGCTCGAGCAGGCGCATGAGCCGGAGCGCGGCATCGGCGACCTCCCGGTCGGTTGGCTCGATCCTGATCGGGGCATGGTTGGTCTCCTGAACGGCCCGCATCTCAGTCGCCAATTCGGCGATGACAGCCGGATCGAGATCCATGATCAGGGACAAGTACGGTTCGCCTGCACTGGCGCTGGTAATCTGGCTCACCGTGGGCACATCGGCGGTGATCAACAGCGTGTCTCCCGCACCCAAGCCGAAGGACTGGCCGCCCATCGTCACCTGCTTGGTGCCTTGGACCACAAGACAGACGAGGGGTCGCGAGATGGCATAGTCGAGCTCGCTCCGCCCGGTTGCCCGAACGATGGTCAATCCGGGAATGGGCGTCCGGGCGGTGCCCGAGGGATCGGCGTGCACCTCCGCATGACGACGAACCAGGGTGAGCAACGGATCTGTCATGAACGGATCCTAATCCTGCTCCTGCCAGGGCAGCAATCCAGTTTGGAGGATCAGGCAAAGAATGCGGAGGTTCCGGCAACCTCCCCCTCCCGTTCTCGCCAATAGTCCGGCCATTCCAATCAAGGAGATGGAGCATGACCAAGATAGCCATCGTGACCGGTGCAAGCAGAGGTCTCGGCCGGAACACCGCCCTCGCCATCGCCCGTCAGGGAGGCGACGTCATCGTCACCTATCAGAGCCGTGAAGACGACGCACAGGCGGTCGTTGCGGAACTCGAGGCCTTGGACCGCAGGGCGGTTGCTTTACAGCTTGACGTTAGCGACATCGCCGGTTTCCCGCTTTTTGCAGAGCGGGTTCGGGCTGTGCTTCGCGAGACTTGGCGCCGCGATACCTTCGACCATCTTGTCAACAACGCGGGCCATGGGGAGATGGCCGCGATCGAGGACACCACGGAGGCGCAGTTCGACAAGCTCGTGAACGTGCATTTCAAGGGCGTATTCTTCCTCACCCAGGCCCTGCTGCCGCTCATCCTGGAGGGCGGCCGGATCGTGCATCTCTCTTCCGGCCTGACCCGCATCTCGTTTCCCGGCTTTTCGGCCTATGCCGCTGTGAAGGGCGCGGTCGAGGTGCTGAGCGTGTACATGGCGAAGGAGTTGGGCAAGCGCGGCATTGCCGTGAATACGGTCGCTCCCGGCGCGATCGAGACGGACTTCCTGGGTGGGGCCGTTCGCGACATGCCGGACCTCAACAAGACTTTCGCCGACATGACCGCATTAGGACGTGTGGGCGTTCCGGACGACATCGGGCCGATGATTGCCGGCCTACTGACGGATAGCAACCGTTGGATCAACGCCCAAAGGATCGAGGTTTCCGGCGGACAAGTCATCTGAACAGGGCAAGCCAACTGATCCCCGAGATTCGCTTGTTCCCATAGCGAGTCTCGGGCCATGTGAGCCAGCAGCCCATTCAACGGGCCAGAGAGGCTTTCCAGCCAACGCGCTCG
>Ga0182742_1001062_pt1 | contig 37537 bp, 38 predicted proteins | sample eDN5th37CBELigMG_FD_128880 | JGI IMG/M metagenome (GOLD analysis project Ga0182742, IMG submission 128880) | Enriched Miracle-Growth compost microbial communities from Emeryville, California, USA - eDNA 5th pass 37_C BE-Lig MG (version 2)... ... | reverse complement strand
TATTAAAAATAAAACTAATATTGTTACTATTATCGAAAAAAAAACTCGATATGTAAAGGGAAAGCCTGTTATTTTTCTGGGAGAATTAAAAATAATGTCGAATCATGTCAATTTCTATCCGAATATATGAAAAAAAGCGCAACAATTGCTGCGCTTTTTTGTCAATTTTAATATTCCATTAACGTTAAAATATCATATCCATCTAATTTGTTTCTTCCATCTAAATAAGTTAACTCAATTAAGAAGGCGATTCCTGCAACAACTCCACCTAATTGCTCAACAAGTTTAATCGTCGCATCAATCGTTCCGCCTGTTGCCAACAAATCATCCGTGATTAATACACGTTGCCCTGGCTTAATCGCATCTTTATGGATGGTTAAAACGTCACTACCATACTCAAGACCGTAGTTTACTTTCACTGTTTCTCTTGGTAGTTTTCCTTCTTTTCTAACTGGAGCAAATCCTACCCCTAGAGAGTAAGCTACTGGGCACCCAATAATAAAACCACGAGCTTCTGGTCCTACTACGATATCAATATTTCTTTCTTTTGCATAATCTACGATACGATCGGTTGCGTAACGGTACGCTTCCCCGTTATCCATTAATGTTGTGATATCCTTAAATTTAATTCCTGGCTTTGGCCAATCTTCTACAATCGTTACAAACTTCTTTAAATCCATTACTTTACTTCCTCCTCAATTTCCACCGAGCCGCGAATACATTCATCCAACCAGGAGTGAAGTACCTGATAGGAGGAATATAATAATTCTTGTTCAAGCGCTAAATCTTCTTGTTTTTTCTGATATGTTTTAGAGCTCGTTAGATCTCGTTTATGACTGCTAGTGTTAAGTGTAATAAATCCATTGTTTATTTTAACAAAATCTAATTCAAAAAACACCTGTGACATAAAATCAATTGTTTCTCTTGACCAGCCACGGTATTTAGCTAACTCATCACCGTATTTATTCAAATCAAAAGGGGCCTTTTTTGATAAAAACGCATAATACCATTTAAAATGTTCTCGTGTTGGGATCGTACTAAAAAAGTCGCTTGCCTCTTTGTAAAAATGGGCATAAATTCTAGCAGGCTTCTTCCCTTTCAGTAATGAAGTCAACAATTCCTTCGATGTTGGCAGATCATATAAAACTACATACTGATCATCAATGTCTATATTTCTAGCTTGCTCAACCGTTTCAATAAGATGTAAATGTTCCGAAAGTGACTGTTTTATTTTCTCTGAAATATCATTATTAAAACTAATCCACTTGCTAGATGGAATTATTTCTTTCAGCTTGCCAACCTGCTTTATTCCACGATAATCAAATAATTGCCATTCATTTATGGCCAAATCATGTAAAAAGATTTGGGGCTTCCTTATATTATTCCATTCGTTTATAGACAATTCCCCTACGACAGAAAGCTTCGAATGAGGTGATATATGATCTACTTTTTCACCTAGATGAAAACCGATTCCATCAAGAATCACACCTTCATGTTCTAGACTTAGTTTTAAATGGTTTTGATTGGCGCCGATTTTCTTAATTTGTGAAATATTGGCATCTTTTAACAAAATCTTTGGTTTTTTATTGCTTGTCCCAAATGGTGCAAGAAGTTGTAGTTCTTCTAATGCAGTTAATTGAACATCTTTTATCGACATTTCTAAATCAACTGCTGTGATTGGGATAAAATCTTCCTCAGACAATTGATTTACTGCCAGCTCATTTAATCTGAATCTTAATTCATCCACATGCTCAAGTTTTAGTGTCATTCCTGCTGCCATAGGATGTCCACCAAAATGAGGTAGAATTTCTCTACATGTGGAAAGATTTTTAAATAAATCAAATCCTTCAATGCTTCTAGCCGAGCCTTTTGCTATCCCTTTCTCACGATCAAAGCTTAAAACAATCGTCGGACGGTAAAAGGCTTCTACTAATCTAGATGCAACAATTCCAACTACTCCAGCATTCCAGCCCTCTTGACCAACAACAATGACAGAATTTTCCTCTATAGGATAGAGATCATTCACTTGTTGGATCGCTTCCTCTGCAATGCTCGATACAATACGTTGTCGTTCCTTATTGTACGAATCGATTTCTTCTGCGAGCATTTGCGCTTCATCCAGGTCTTCGGATAAAAGTAAATGTAATGCTGGATCCGCTGAGTCTAACCGACCTACTGCATTGATTCGAGGTCCTATTGTAAAACCAATCGTTTCCTCATCTATGGTTTGCTGTTCAATACCAGCTTGTTTACACAGGGCCTTAATCCCTGCTCTACTACTGCTTCTTATCTTTTTTAACCCTCTTTTTACTAGATAGCGATTCTCATCAATCAGAGGGACAAGATCAGCAATCGTTCCAATCGCTACGAACTCAAGTAAATGCTCTGGAAGTTGTCCTAGTAAGGCGTGGGATAGCTTAAGCGCTACTCCTACTCCTGCCAACTCCTTGAAAGGATATGAACTTCCCGGTAGCTTTGGATGAATAATTGCTAATGCTTCTGGGAGAATAGGACCTGGTTCATGATGATCCGTAATAATCAAATCAACACCAAGATCCTTTAAAACACTTGCCTCATGTACAGCGGAGATACCAGTATCTACTGTAATTATTAGTTTCACTCCACTTTCGTGAGCATGACGAAAAGCCGGTTCGTTTGGACCGTACCCTTCTGTAAAACGATTCGGAATATAAAAATCGACAACTGCGCCTAATTCCTTTAATGTAAGCATCATGACAGATGTACTCGTTACACCATCAGCATCATAATCACCAAAAATTAAGATCGGCTCTTGGGTTTCAATTGCTTGATGAATTCTATTAACCGCAATGTCCATCCCTGTTAAAAGGTAAGGGTCATAGCATTGCTCTACATGTTCATACAAAAATTTTTTAGCTAGAGATGCTGTATTTAATCCTCTTCGTACAAGCAAAGAAGCAACAAGAGGAGAGATCTTCAATTCGCTACAAAGCTCTTTCACTTCGTCTTCACTGTTATGCTGTTGAACACTCCAGCGTGATTTTGGCTTTAACATTCCTTCACCCCTTAGCTTTTCTATTATACTTTAGGCAGTCTACTGTTTCAATGGAATGGTTTCCCCAGTTAGAAAATAAAAGAAGCCTGCTTTCAAGCAGACTTCTCTTTAATCAGATGTAATTTCACTATTATCCGGATTATAGGGATTGATATGTACAAACACATTTTCAACATGTCTTTCTTCCATTAGCTTCTGTTTTACCTTTTTCCCAACTCGATGCCCTTCTTCGACTGTTATATAAGGATCGACAGATATTTTTATATCAATAATCACATAGTGCCCGTGTTCCCTTGCGTGTAGTTCATCAATTTTTTTGACCTCTGGTATGCTTTCAACAATCTTTCGAAGCTCGATTGTATCTTCTTCATGTAAAACATGATCAAGAGCATTATGAATCGATTCACTCCCCAGTTTCCAAGCTAATTTTAAAATAAGAATGGATACAAATAACCCAGCTACAGGATCTGCATACACGAGCCAGCCAATGGCAAGCTTGTCTCCTAAAATGGCGCAGCCAATCCCTACCAATGCCGCTAAAGACGAATACACATCTGACCGGTGATCATATGCGGTTACAATTAATGCATCACTGTTTAATTTCTTCCCCATCTTGTAGGTATAACGGAACATTGCCTCTTTAATGGCAATAGATACAATAACCGCCACAAGAGCAATAAGTTTAGGGGCTTCAATCGGTTGGAAAAACGCTTGGAAGGAAGATTTTCCAATCTCGAACCCAACTAAAACCAATAATACAGCAACAATAATGGCCGCGATCGACTCCGCCTTGCCATGTCCGTAAGGATGATCTTCATCCGGTGGTTGTTTAGCAGCACGCAGTCCAATAAATACGGCTAAGGAACCCGCTACATCTGAAGCCGAATTAACCGCGTCAGCAACTAAAGCCCGACTGTTTGCATACACACCAATTACCCATTTCAAGATAGCTAAAACTAAATTCCCGATAATCCCTATGATTGCTACAAATTCAGCCTTCTTAAATCGCTCTTGATTTTCCAATACTTAACTCTCCTTCAACCCATTCACTACCAATAGTGTAACCAAAAAATCCGTTTCAAAAAGAGAAACCACAGAGAAATATTCCCTGTGGTTCTAAAATTAAACCTGTGGCTCGTCTGTTCTTTCTCTTTTTACTTTTTCAGTAATTAGAACTCCCTTTTGCTTAAGTTCTTTTGCTTTCATCACTAGCCAAAGTTGAGCAGCGATAAAAATAGAAGAATATACACCAACAACTAATCCTATTAGCAATGCTAATGAGAAATTAAGAATGGAGGAACTTCCGAATAGTAATAAAGCAACAACAGCAATAACTACGGTTAACACCGTATTTACTGATCTTCCTAATGTTTGACGTAAACTACTATTAACAACATCAGCAAGTTCTTCATAAGCTTTAATTCTCTTTTTCTTAGCTAAGTTTTCTCTCATTCGGTCAAATGTTACGATTGTATCATTGATTGAGTAACCAACAATGGTTAAGACGGCTGCAATAAACGTCAAGTCTACCTCTAGTCTTGTAAAGCTAAACAAAACAATAATGAAGAAAACATCATGTAAGAGGGCGACAATTGCAGCAAGAGCCATTCTCCACTCAAAACGAATTGATACATAAAGGATAATTCCAATGGATGCTATGGCTACAGCAATCATTGCATTTTTAGCTAACTCTTTTCCAACCACTGGGGAAACCGTGCTGATATTCGGTTCTGAACCGTACAATTCTTTAAAATGCGCTTTTAGCTCAGCAATTTCTTCTTTTGCTAGAACGCCTAAAAAGCGAACCACAGCAACGTCATTATTGTCTCCAGACATGACAATATTTTCAGCTTCAAGATCAAATTTTGCAAATTCTTCTTTTAACTGTTCGGTTTCAATTGGCTTATCGGACGGTACTTCCACTCTCGTTCCACTTGCAAAGTCGATTCCTAGATTTAGCTTAAACAAGATAAGAACGACCAGTCCGACTGAGAATAACACACCTGAAATAGTAAAGATGATTTTATGATTTTTCACAAAATCCCATCGATCAAATCTGGTTGGTAAATCGATGGCATCGTACCCTTCTGAAATATCTTTTAAATCTTTCTTTCTTACACCCAGCCAAGTAGGACGGTGATCTAAGAAACCGCTTTTCACCCACAAACCAAGCAATAGACGTGAGGCGAAAACAGCAGTAATAAAGCTTCCTAAAATCGAGATAATTAACATCGTTGCAAACCCTTTAACAGAGCTTGTCCCATAGAAGAATAGTACTCCTGCCGCAATAATGGTCGTAATATTTGAGTCGAAAATAGTCCAAAACGCACCTTTACTTCCCACTTCAAACGCTGACTTAACCGTTCTTCCAACCTTTAGTTCTTCCTTAATTCTCTCATAGGTAATGATGTTGGCGTCTACAGCCATCCCAACCCCGAGAATTAAAGCTGCAATTCCTGGTAAAGTTAATACCCCATTCATCCAATCGAAGATGAGAAGGATTAGGTATATATAAAGAGAAAGCGTAATAACTGCAATAATTCCAGGGAAACGATAATAGAAAAGCATGAACAAGAAGATGACACTAATTCCTACGATTCCAGCAAACACCGTTTCATTTAAAGCTTCTTCCCCAAATTGAGCACCAACTGAAGTTGAATACACTTCGGTAAGCTTAACTGGCAGAGCTCCCGCATTTAACAAGGAAGCTAACGTCTTTGCCTCTTCTAATGCAAAATTCCCTACAATGGAAACTGTATCTTGATTAAACACTTGATTTACATTAGGATTGGACAGGAATTTTGGCTCTCCCTTAGCAAGCTCTGCTTGATAAGAATCCTTCCCCTCTTCAAAATCCAGCCAGATAATTAACTGATTCTGAGGAGCCATTCCAACAATTTCTTGTGTTACTTCTCGGAATTTATCCGCACTCTTTAACTGCAAAGAGATGCTCGGCTGGTTGTTTTCATCAAAGGTTTGCTTGGCACCACCCTCAACTAAATCCGTACCATCCATCATGATTTCATCATTAGCATTTCGAAACGTTAAATTCGCTTCAGTGGAAAGAATTTCACGAGCTTGGTCCTGGTCAGAAACACCGGCAAGCTGAACACGTATCCGATTATCACCTTCAATTTGAATAATTGGCTCACTAACTCCTAGCACGTTAATTCGATTATCTAACGCCTCTACCGTACTATTTAATACTTCTTGGTCAATTTCTTGGCCTTTTTTAGCCGGTTCCACTTCGTAGAGAACCTCAAATCCTCCTTGAAGGTCCAAACCTAGTTTAATATTTTTTAAAATACTATTTGTAGTTGTCCCAATTGTACTTGCAAAGAGAAGCAGCAATAACAAAAAGGCCACAATTCTACTGCGTTTGACCATTATGTATAAATCCTCCTTAAAATGTAACCGAGCAAGGTATCACCATACTACCTGCTGTATTTTCTATAGTAATATTATGAAACAGTTAGGAATTAGTGTCAATTTATGGACGAGTATGTACTTATTTTAATAATTCCCTTCTCTCTTCATCATTCGCAAGCGAAAACTCATCCGACTTAAATGCTTCAACAGTCGCATAGTTCATATATTCTCCTACATTTACAGAAAGAATATCTGAGACCACCTCATAGAGCTTCACGTCCTCCTTTGGCTTTCTCCACTTCTTCTTTCTTAAAAACTCCCAAAGACTTTCTTGACTGATCGTCCCATACCCGAGAAGGGAAAACTCTTCTATCTTACTAATTAATGCTGGGTGTACTTCTTTACGAAAACGATCGTAATTATGGCCGATTTCCATATCGAGCCGCCTCCTAATACTAGAGTATAAAATATAGAGAAATTTATAAGACCTTGTCATGCTTTGTCCACATAGGTGCATATAGTTAATTGTATATGATTATACCTATTTTGAGAAGGCAGGTAGCGAGATGTCAAAGTTTTTAAAAGGAACAATAATTTTGTTAGTTGCCGGCTTTGTAACAAGAGTTCTTGGTTTTATTAATAGGATTGTGATTGCAAGGTTTATAGGCGAAGAAGGTGTTGGATTATATATGATGGCTTTTCCGACCCTCATTCTTGTTGTCACTCTCACACAACTAGGCCTACCGGTAGCTATTTCAAAAAATATAGCAGAAGCAGAGGCGAAAGGTGATACAAAGAAAATAAAACAAATACTTATTGTTTCTTTGGCAACAACCTTTACTTTATCCCTTATCTTTACTCCTGCTCTATTTATGCTGGCACCGTACTTATCAGAAACTCTTTTTACAGATCCACGCACACATTTACCATTGCTCGCGATTGCTCCAATCATTCCAATCGTTGCACTTTCATCTGTGCTGAGAGGATATTTCCAAGGCAGACAAAATATGAAACCTTCTGCTATTTCACAAGTGATTGAACAAGCGGCTAGAATCACATTAATAGCTGTATTAACAAGTATGTTTATGCCATATGGAGTTGAATACGCAGCAGCAGGAGCGATGGTTGCATCTGTAATTGGAGAGCTTATCTCATTGATTTATCTGGTTACTTCATTTAAGCTCAAGAAACAATTTCGAGTTAGAAAGAAATTTTTCAAGCATGTTCAAGAAGGAAAATCAACGTTTCATGAACTGATGGGCGTCGCTTTACCAACGTTAGGAAGTCGGATGATTGGTTCGATTGCTTGGTTTTTTGAGCCGATTGTCGTCTCACATAGCTTAGCTATTGCCGGTGTTGCAGCGATTACTGCAACTAAGCAATATGGGGCATTAACAGGGTTTGCTATGCCGCTCTTACTATTGCCCTCTTTTATTACTTTATCGCTGTCCACGTCGCTCGTTCCGGCAATCAGTGAAGCGAATTCACAGAACAATAAAAAGCTGATTGAATATCGACTACAACAAGCACTACGCTTTGCTTTTTTAACGGGGGGATTATCCGTCGTAATCCTCTATGTTCTAGCAGAACCACTTATGGAAGTTATGTATGGATCTTCAAATGGAGCGTACTTTATTCAAATCATGGCACCTTTCTTCCTTTTCTACTACTATCAAGGGCCATTACAAGCTACCCTGCAAGCACTTGATTTAGCAAGGGCGGCTATGATTAACTCTCTCTTTGGTTCCGTTGTAAAAACCGCTGTTATTTTTTTATTAGCGAGTCAGCCAAGCTTTGGTATTAAAGGGGCAGCGTTAGGGATTGTTTTCGGCTTTTTAGTGGTAACTCTCCTCCATTTCGCAACCGTTTTGAAGAAGATTTCTTTCTCTTTTTATATTTTGGATTATTTATTAACCTTTGCTAGTATGGGAGTTTCCGGATGGGCTGGTTTATCCTCCTATAACTATTTCAAAGGGGACTTGCCATTATCACTAAACGTGATTATTAGCTGTTCGGCTATTACTATATGCTATACACTACTTATTATCTTTGCTGGACAAATTAAAAAAGAAGAAATGATACGAGTACCGATCATTGGTATTACATTATCAAAATTAATTATGCGTTAAAAAAGAGGTGAAATGCTCACCTCTTTTTTGTATCTATCATATCTACAAAAAACTTTCCATCTTGATAGCTGCAAAAAGAAATTTCTTTTACTTGAGTATATCCGAGTTTCTTTAGTTCCTGAAGAAGCCAAAATTTATTTTTCTCTAACCGCTGTAAATTACTTTCTTGAACCTCTCCATCTAATATTAGCGGGATCGTAATTCCCCCTTGATTCGGACTCTTTTCATAAACAGATAGCTTTCCTGAGGTTTCTAGTATTGCAAACTCAACATCCGCAATATTACGAATATCCTTATCTCTTAGCTGCAAAAGGAGATCATCGAAATTGTAACGTTGTTTTCTCATTTCATGCTCATCAATTTTTCCATTGTTGATAATGATGGAAGGCTTCCCATCTAGCATATCTCTCACCTTTTTACTTTTTAGTGAAAAAAAGGCCAAGGTGATTTGAATAATCATGAGCACAGCCATTGGTAAAATATTATTTACTATTGTTTCTTCTGGCTTCTCAATGCCTACAACCGCTATTTCTGCAATCATTATATAAACAACCAAATCTAAAACGTTTAACTCTCCAAGCTCCCTCTTCCCCATTAGTCGAAAAATTATAGAAATGACACCGTATAAAATAATTGTACGAATAACAATTAGAAAATATTGATCCAAAAGAAACGCTCCCTTTATGTTCATTCATTTTATTGTTTACAAATCTGCTGAAAACATGAACAAAATGTGATTCTATTTAGAAATGCTCATGAATATGCTTGTACTAAGCAATTACTGAGAAAAGATAGAAGGGAGAGGGGTCCAATCGAAGAGTCGAAAAATTTTGGCAACGCCGTACTATACGGAGTCATTACTGTCTTTTTATTTGCAATTGTAAGTTCGGTGATTTTTTCCTTAATCCTCCGATTTACACCGACTAGCGAAGCTTCATTACAATTTGTTATTACTGGTGTTTCTTTTATCACATTATTTTTAGGTGGGTTCGTATCAGGAGGAAAAGGGAAACAAAAAGGCTGGTTAGTCGGAGGACTCACTGGTATTGTTTATACCACAATCATTTTTTTATTCCAATTTTTAGGAATGGATAGTTTATTTTCGTTTGAAGAAATCGTTTATCATGTTTGCTATATTTTAACTGCCATGATGGGCGGAATTTTAGGTGTAAATATAAGTACCACTTCTAAAAGAGCTGCGTAAAAAATAAGCATATAAAAAGAGGCCACCCTTAGGGTTAGCCTCTTTTTATGCTTTTAAGCATTTGCTACAGAGCTTGATTCAAGTACTTCTCTGATAGCAGCGCGGTCGTATGTAAGACGACTTCCATCACCACATTTAATCACTACTTTGCCTTCGTCTAATGCATCGACTGTTCCGTGTAGGCCACCAATCGTCACGATTTTGTCCCCTTTTGCCAGGTCGCTTTGCATTTTTGAAACCGCCTTTTGACGTTTTTGCTGTGGACGAATTAACAAGAAGTAAAATAATGCAAACATTAGGATTAATGGACCTAATGTCCCTAATAGTCCTTCCATTGTCTAACCTCCTTTCAATATCTTTATGAATTTAGAAGTTTTTTGCATTTGGCTGGTTAAAGCCATATTGTTCAAAAAATTCTTCTCGGAAGTCCCCTAAGCGATCTTCTCTGATTGCTTGTCTGACATTCTCCATTAATTTTAACAGAAAATATAAGTTATGGTAAGTTGTAAGTCTTATTCCGAACGTCTCATCACAACGAATTAAGTGTCGAATATACGCACGAGAATAGTTTTTACAAGTATAACAATCACAATTTGGATCAAGTGGTCCAAAATCTTTTGCATACTTCGCGTTTTTCACAACCAATCTACCTTCACTCGTCATCAATGTTCCGTTTCTAGCTATTCTAGTTGGTAGTACACAATCAAACATATCAATTCCTCGAATAGCCCCATCGATCAGAGAATCTGGAGAACCTACTCCCATTAAGTATCTTGGCTTATTCGATGGTAATAGAGGAGTTGTGAATTCTAGAACTCGATTCATAATATCCTTCGGTTCACCAACAGATAATCCTCCAACTGCATACCCTGGGAAATCGAGAGAAACTAGATCACGTGCACTTTGTTTCCGAAGTTCCTCATATTCCCCACCTTGTACAATTCCGAATAATCCCTGATCCTCTGGACGTTGATGAGCACTTAAGCATCTTTCTGCCCAACGTGATGTACGTTCGACTGATTTCTGCATATACTCATACGTAGCAGGGAATGGCGGACATTCATCGAAGGCCATCATGATATCCGAGCCTAATGCATTTTGAATGTCCATCGCTTTTTCCGGTGATAAGAAGAGCTTGTCCCCGTTTAAATGATTTCTAAAATGAACTCCCTCTTCCTCAATCTGGCGGAACTTGCTAAGAGAAAATACTTGGAATCCACCAGAGTCTGTTAAAATGGCCCGATCCCAGTTCATAAACTTGTGAAGCCCACCAGCCTCTTTAATAATCTCGTGTCCAGGTCGAAGCCAAAGATGATAGGTATTACTTAAGATAATTCCTGCTCCCATCTGAACAAGTTCTTCTGGTGCCATCGTTTTGACCGTTGCAAGCGTTCCTACCGGCATAAAGACAGGTGTGTCAAATGAACCGTGCGGTGTATGTACTCGGCCTAGCCTTGCTCCTGTCTGTTTACATGTCTTTATTAATTCGTAACGAATAGCCGTCAAAAATAGTCAACTCCTAGTAAGTAATTAAACAATAAGCATCGCATCGCCAAAACTAAAGAAACGATACTTCTCAGTTACTGCTGTTTCATATGCATGAATGACATTTTCTCTCCCTGCAAGTGCACTTACAAGCATAATTAATGTTGATTTAGGTAGATGGAAATTGGTAATCATTCCATTAATTCCTTGAAATGTATATCCGGGATAAATAAAAATATCGGTCCATCCACTTTCTGCTACAAACTCCCCATTATGTTTCGAAGCAATCGTCTCTAGTGTCCTCGTTGAAGTTGTTCCAACAGAAATGATTCGTCCACCTTGCTTTTTAACAGTGTTTAGCAATCGAGCGGTTCCTTCTGACATCTGATAAAACTCGGCATGCATATCATGTTCCAAAATGTCATCAACACTGACAGGTCTAAATGTCCCTAGTCCCACATGAAGTGTAATAAAGGCAATATGAACCCCTCGTGAGCGAATTTCTTCTAAAAGCTCTTCTGTGAAATGCAGCCCCGCAGTAGGAGCTGCAGCGGAACCACGTTCCTTAGCAAACACTGTTTGATACCGTTCTCGATCTTCTAGTTGTTCTTTTATATAAGGGGGCAGTGGCATTTCTCCTAACTGCTCTAATACCTCATAAAATATACCTTCATAGCTAAATTCAAGTGTTCTTCCTCCGTGCTCGGATTCTCCAACACATTCGGCCGTCAAGAGTCCATTTCCAAAAGAGATGATTGTTCCTTCCTTAACCCTCTTCGCTGGCTTTACTAATGTTTCCCAACGATCTCCATCCAATTGCTTCAAAAGTAATACTTCAATCTTAGCACCGGTTTCTTTCTTTTCACCGAATAATCTCGCAGGCAAGACTCTCGTGTCATTTAACACAAGGCAATCACCTGGCCTAATATACTCTACAATATTTTTAAATATTGTATGCTCTAACTTTCCATTTTCCTTGTCTAATACCATGAGTCTACTGCTTGTTCGCTCCTCTAATGGAGTTTGCGCAATGAGTTCCTCTGGTAAATGAAAATCAAATAAGTCTACTTTCATGCTGTTTCACCCTTCTTAAACACTACAAATATTAACGGAATTTCCCTAAAAAATAAAAAATGGCAGATAAAATAATACTAACAAGTATGGAGGTAACAATGGGGAAATACACAGTCGTGTTTCCCTTTTTCACAATAATATCGCCTGGAAGCCTACCGATATGTATAAACTGCATGAGAAATCCAACGACAAAAATGATTGCCCCTAATGTCATAAGAATTTTTGGACCACCAGTCATTCTGTTGGTACCTCCATTTGAAAATGCTGATAAACCAGATTAGTGACGATTCTGCCTCTTGGAGTTCTTTGTATGAATCCTATTTGTAGCAAATAAGGCTCATATACATCCTCAATCGTATGGGACTCTTCTCCAATCGTTGCTGCAATTGTATCTAATCCAACAGGTCCTCCTCTAAACTTCTCAATGATACCCTTTAATAGTTTGTGATCAATATGATCCAAACCTAATGGATCTACCTGAAGAAGTTGTAAGGAGTGATCGGCTAAAGAAAGGTCAATCATTCCATTGCCTTTTACTTGAGCAAAATCTCGAACTCGTCTAAGCAGGCGATTCGCGATACGTGGTGTCCCTCTTGAACGCTTGGCAATTTCTAAAGCGGCATCTTTTGTAATTTCTACCTGGAACACTTCGGCTGTTCGTAATACGATATCCATAAGCTGATCTTCTTTATAATATTCTAATCTGCTTAAAACTCCAAATCGATCCCGAAGCGGCGCTGAAAGAGAGCCTGCTCTAGTTGTTGCACCAACAAGTGTAAATGGTGGTAAATCAAGTCTTACAGACCTAGCAGTTGCCCCTTTTCCAATCACGATGTCAAGGCAAAAGTCCTCCATGGCTGGATATAAAACCTCTTCAATAGCTCTTGGTAACCGGTGAATTTCATCGATAAATAATATGTCACCAGGTTCAAGGGCTGTTAAAATGGCTGCTAAATCTCCTGGTCTCTCAATGGCTGGGCCAGCTGTCGTACGGATATTAACTCCCATTTCATTCGCAATAATGGTTGCCAATGTCGTTTTCCCCAATCCAGGAGGCCCATATAAGAGAACATGATCAAGCGTTTCTTGCCGTATTTTGGCAGCCTCAATAAATATTTCTAAATTCTCTTTTACTTTTGTTTGCCCGATATATTGTTTTAATGTTAACGGGCGTAAGCTTTGTTCGAATGATAAATCTTGAACATCTGCCTCACCAGAAATAATCCGATCGTCCAATCCTCACTCACCCTTTTTCCAACTCTATTTTAAAAGAAACTGTAGAGCTTTTTTAATATATTGCTCTGTTTCTAGTGTTTCCACTTCAAGCTTCGGTGTAATTTTCTTTATTTCCTTTTCAGAATATCCTAGAGATAGCAAAGCTAACATCGCTTCTTCTAGTGCAAGATTTGAATTCTTCGGCTGTTCCACATGTACTTCCTCATTGAATAAGTTAGGAAAATAATCGGGAAGTGCTTGTTGAAGTTTCCCCTTCAAGTCTAAGATCATTTGTCTAGCTGTCTTCTTTCCTACCCCTGGGAATTTCACTAAAAATGCTTCATCCTCTTCTTCAATCGCTTGAACCACTTGTTCGGGTACGCCAGATGCTAATATTGCTAATGCGCCTTTTGGTCCTATACCAGATACATTCAGGAGCTTTGTAAAAAGAATTTTTTCTTCCCTTGAGGAAAAACCGTATAATGCCATTAAATCTTCTCTTACATAGTGATATGTAAAAATTTGCATCGCTTTGTGAATATGTTTTGAAAAGCTAAAAGGGTTGGGTGTAGATACCTGATATCCAATCCCTCCCGCTTCTACTACAATATATTCGGGTCCAATAAATTCGACCGTTCCTTTAATATAATCATACATGTATCTAAAACTCCTCTAATTTTGCTGTACCTCATTGTATCACAAATATGATAGTATATACCGCTAAATGTAAGATGAAAAATGCAAAAAGGAACCGATTCCGGCTCCTCTAGTTCGCTTGTTTTTCCTGAACAGTGTAATTTTTGAACGTTTCAAGTACTTCTACATACCGATCTTTATTTCTAATCGGGATTCCTTCCTTTAATTCTTCATGTCTCGTACTTTCTAATTTACCAATATCCAATTGAAAGAAGGATTGAATAATATTATATTTTTGTGGTTTTCCATAATAGATCGTTAGCACACCATCATCTGTAATTCCAAAGTAACCATTAGCTTTTAACAGAGGAGAAATATCGTCTACATGCTTACGAAATACGACAGAAGTATCATCGATATCCACGACCTGCCATTGATCATATTTTGACCAAAACTGTTCCATGGACCAAATCTTCTCGTCCATTTGCTCCTCACTCATTTCTCCGTCTAGATATACCCGTTCAAGAATCACCTTGACATCAATAGGTTCTAATCTTGGAGTGGTTTTTAATTCTTCAGCTAAGACATAGTTTGTATGAAAAACGAATACGAGAAGCAATAGCCCTAAACAACCGACACATTTGGTTCTCATAATGATCACCTCATTTAAAAGTTACAATATAAAGCTAAATTCATGATTTCATTTATATAATGACCATTTTTTTCAAATTTATGCCCATTAACGCACGAAAGAGTTGATCATATTGATCAACCCTTTCGAATCCTAATCTTTCCCTTGTAATCGGGACTTTAATGTTCGAAACATCCCTTTTATATCTGCATCAATGGTCTCACGTGGACCACCATCACGTAAGTCGTTATCAATATTTCTGATTCTGCTAAAGGTTCCTTCATCCGTCACTACCTGCACCGATCTTCCTCGAAGATAGGGTTGAACCGCTCTAGTGATATCTGCCTTTGTTTCTACATCGCGATCGTAGTTGGTTAAATCTACTGCAATTAATACATTGCTTCCATATACTACGGAACGAACATCTTCCACATTGGGAACCTTCGCTGTAACATCACCTATTTTTTCGGCTAAATCCCCTTCATACGCTGTGTAATAGGAGCTTCTTGCTTTCCGGGTTTGGTCATCTAAATGACCATGATAATTGGCATCAGCATGACTATAACGGTTATCTTTCTCAAAAAAGTTTTTATCCTGTTTAGCACGAGGGACTGTTGGATTAGCAGGGTTTCCTGATTCGTCTTTTTGCATTAAATGCTGGCTTCGATTATCTCTGCTTTTCTGTCCTTCCTCACCTAGAGAATGATCCATTATTTCTACCAATGGACCATCATTTTCGTTGTAAATCCTTGCATTTCCACCACCGCCATGATTTTCATTCGAGTAGTATCCAAACGGTTGGCTTATTTCTTTACTATTATTGGTTGCTTCATCCTGGTTACAACCAGCTAAACTAAAGGTTAAGGCAGCAGTTATCGGAAGTAATACAAGCTTTTTACTCAAGCGAATAACCCCCTCCGCTTATTTGAGAGCATGATCATGCTCATTTATAGGGTGTGAGGGTTATGGCTTTTTAATCCTGACATTAACAACCAATTAATTTTCAAGCAAAAGCTTTACTTGCTCTACAAAGCTTTGTCGATTAAAAAATTGCCGTACAGTTAAATCAAGAACCTGCCTTACTTGAAATGTGCTTGAATATTGACGTTCTTTAATAAGTCGATTCCATTCTCGAAAGATATCTGTTGGAAATAATAAAGCATATAAAAATCCGCGATTATTTAAAAACGGGCGTATTTGCTCATATTCTGTAAGATCTTGTAAAGACCAATCGAGACTCGGCAGAATTCGATTGCAATATTGTAAATAATCACAGGCTGGACTACCGATTGAAACTAAGTCGAAATCAATTATATATAGTTCTGAGTCAATACCACGAATAAAGTTATGGTGGGCTAAATCGCCATGAAGAATCACTTGATCATGATTATTTAAAAATGAATACTCTAACTCGAGCCCCTTTAAGGAAAAATCGGCCCACTCCATTACTTCATTTAGTATTTCTTGCTGCACAAAAAATTTAATAATGGATAAATTATTAATAAAACGAGCTGCACGTTCTCTCCATTTCAACATAAGATTGTATTCTTTTAGTACTGTTTGATACCTTCTTGAAAGCTTACCTGTAGTCTGGTGAAATTCTTCAAGGAGACGAAGCCCATCTTTTCTTTCTTTTTCGGACTCATAAGAAAAAGGACTGCTGGAGGATAGTGGTATGTGTTCAAGACATCCGTAATACGTACCGTCTAAGTATAGTGGTGATTCTTTTTCGAGGTTTTGAAATATATATGAATTCTTAAACCCTTCTTGCCTTAAAGAAGAAGTAAAAGCCTTTTGGATCTGCAGTTTTCTTAAATGACTAAACCCCTTTAATACAACAAATTGATTACCCTTTTGCAACAAATAAACGTTCTTTCTTATTGGGTGTATCGATTCAATCGGAGTGACGAGCTCTTCCTGTAAATAGGAGAAGAGACGATTTAAAGTTAAATCGTCTCCACTAGCATTATTCATCATTTTCATCAGTCGTATTTTGACCTCTAGGCATTCCTTGTGCTGATGGACCGTACCCATAAGGATTCATATAAGGTGACTGCGCCATCGGTTGTCCGTAGGGTGGAGCATAGACTGGTGGCATTCCGGGTGCAAAGCCTGTTCCCATTCCGTACGGCGTCATTGCAGGACCGCCACATCCACAATCATCCTGTACTCCTTGTACGGCTGGAGCAGAATAATTAGGTGTTAAAGGCATTTGGTAATTATCCATACTAGGTGATTCCATTTGGTCCATTACCCCTTGCACTTGTGGCATTGGACTATGTGGCATTTGTTGTGGCATACCCATAGATGGATAGGCTGGTGGGAAGTATCCTGGTCCAGGCATCATTGGTCCACAAGGAAACAATGGTGCAGGATATGGTGGATAAGGATACATAGGAGCTTGATGCATAGGAGCTTGATACATTGGCATATCTTGAACTCCAGCTACTTCTGTTGGCATTAATGGCATTTGTGCATCCTGTGCACCCATCACTTGATTTGGCATCATTGGCATTTGTGCATCCTGTGCACCCATCACTTGACCTGGCATCATTGGCATTTGCGCATCTTGTGCACCCATCACTTGACCTGGCATCATTGGCATTTCCGGCATAAATGATGAAGATTCATCATCGAACGGTTGCATACCCATTCCTGGAACTCCAGGCATCATCCCATATGGCATCGTTGGCATCGTTGGCGCACCTGTCATTGCACCTTGAACCTGTGGATATGGTCCTTGAGGAGCAAAACCTGTTGGCTGACCAAATCCTGGATTAGTAGCTTGTGGATATGGATAGAAATTTTGTGGGTACATTGGATTCATGGGTCCGTAACCCCCTCCTTGAGTAAAGTTTGGAACGTCAGTATTGGCCTCTGGCAGTGGTTTTACACCTTTAATTGGCTTCACTTCCGGTAAAGGTTTTACCTCTGGTAAGGTCATTTCCGCAGGAAGCTGTTTGGGTTGCATTGGAAATTGTGGTGCTGGTTGAGCTTTTACTTCAGCAGGTGATAATTGTTTTGGCTTTATTTCTTCTTTAACTGGTTTCGGCGGCTTTGGTACAGGCTTTGCTTGTTGTTGCGGTTGTACAGATAAATTCGCCATATTCATCATATAATAGTTGTTAATATCAATTTCAGGAATCACTGGCATTTTTGGCTTGAACGGCTTCTTTGGAGCCTCTGCAATTGGTTCGATTTTCTCCTCCATCTTTGGCGGTTGTTCAATCGGCATTTCTTTTTTAGGCGCTTCTTTTGGTGCTAGAGCAATTGGCTGTTCTTTAGGCATCTCTTTTTTTGTACCCATATTTATTTTCGCTTCCGGCTTTCCAGTGATAGGGGCTTCTTTCTTTATCATTCCACCACCGGATGGTACTTTGATTTTCATACCGGGCATGATCATATCAGGGTTACTGAGCTGCGTATTCATTTTTTTCAGCTCTTCAAAATTCACGCCGTACTTCTTGGCGATTTTCCAAAGAGTATCCCCTTTCTGTACGATATGGATTTTCACTCTGATTTCCCTCCTATGCGTAAGTCCATATATTGTATGTCGGAGTGGGCAAATTGCTAACAATCTACATAAAAACTTATGAATTTTTCAAAAAGAATATGAATTGTCCCCTTTTTTCTCACAAAAAAAAACCTCCAAATGATTGGAGGGCTGCAGCCTTTTAGGATTGGTCAAGCATTCTTGTAAGAGCAAGCTTTGCATACTCTGCAATTTCAGCCTCGACCTTTATAACATTATGAAGTTCCCCTTGTTCTATACTTTCCAACGCCCATAATAAATGGGGCAGATCAATACGGTTCATGGTTAGACACGGACACATATGCGGGTTTAAAGATACAATTTGTTTATCTGGGTGATCCTGAATAATTCGATTCACTAAATTCATTTCCGTTCCAATGGCCCAAGCAGAACCAGCAGGTGATGCCTCAATTTGCTGTATAATGTAATTTGTCGAACCTGCTAAATCAGATAGCTCCACTACCTCACGCTTACACTCTGGGTGAACAATAATTTTCATATCAGGGTTACTGGTCCGGATATCCGCAATGTTATGAATGGTAAAGTTCTCATGAACAGAGCAATGTCCCTTCCATAAAATTACCTTTACGTCTTCTAAATTCCCCTCATATTGTAAAGTATTAGAGATCGGATCCCAAACCGCCATTTTTTCTAACGGCACCCCTAGATTGAAAGCGGTATTTCTCCCTAAATGCTGGTCAGGAAGAAATAATATCCGCTCCTTTTGAGTAAATGCCCATGTGACCATATGTTCAGCATTGGACGACGTGACTGTTGCACCACCACGTCTCCCAACAAAAGATTTTATGGCTGCAGTGGAATTCACATAGGTTAAAGGAAGAATGGTATCACCAAATACATTTTGTAGCTCTGACCACGCTCTTTCCGTTTGGTATATATCGGCCATATCTGCCATTGAGCAACCTGCTCGCATATCTGGCAGTATCACTTTTTGTGTATCCTTTGTTAATATATCCGCCGTTTCAGCCATAAAATGGACGCCGCAAAACACAATATATGCTGCTTCGTGATTCTCTGCAGAAAGCTGCGCAAGTTTTAATGAATCTCCTGTATCATCAGCAAATTGTATAACTTCATCTTTTTGATAATGATGCCCAGGAATATATAGTTTGTTTCCTAATCTTTCTTTAATGGCTTGAACTCTGGTTTCCATTTCTTCCTTGGTTAGTTCTTTGTATTGGTCAGGCAAAAGCTTATTTTTTTCAATCACTTCAAATAGATTCATCTCATTCATCCTCTCTTACTTACTTCACATGAACTTTCGCACTAATATCAATTGACTGAATCGTATGTGTTAAAAATCCTAATGAAATAACATCCACTCCTGTATGCTTGTACGTGTCCAGGTTCTCTAACGTAATACCACCAGAAGCCTCTGTTACGATTCCTTTTGGAACCAAAGTGATCCACTCTTTGATTTCATCAGGTGTACGATTATCAAACATAATCACATCTGCCTCAGCCTCAATCGCTTCTAACAACTGCTGCTTCGATTCAATTTCCACTTCGATTTTTACCATATGCCCTAAATGGGACTTTACTTTTTGCACAGCTTTAGAAATGGAACCTGCAAAAGAGATATGATTGTCTTTAATCATTACTCCATCGTATAAACCAAATCGGTGATTAAAGCCTCCACCACATCGAACCGCATATTTTTCAAGCATCCGAAGTCCTGGTGTCGTTTTACGTGTATCTACAATTTTAGTAGAAGTAGAATCTAATATATTTACAGCCTCTCTTGTTCGAGTAGCGATTCCACTCATTCGCTGAACAAGGTTAAGTACCACTCTTTCCCCCTTCAGTAACGTGGTTACATGACCTAAAATTGATACTAACTTCTGGCCTTTTTCAAACCGTTCTCCATCCCTAACTTCAAGATCAATAACCACATCAGTATCTAGAAGAGTGAACCCTGTCCGAATGATCTCTTCTCCACAGAAAATGCCATTCTCTTTTGCAATAAATACAAGTTCCCCTCGTTCTTCTTCTCCAAAAATTAGTTCACTTGTTACATCTCGCTCCCCAATATCCTCCAGGAAAAATTGTTCAAGTTGCAAACGCAGCTTTAATTTGTTCATAGAAATCTCCCTGCTCCTGTTCATGTTTAAAAATGATTTTTTTCTCTAGCCATCCCTTATCTTCAGATGGAAAATCCCCTCGAAAATGCCCACCACGACTCTCTTCTCGTAGAAGAGCTGATTTCGTAACTAACCAAGCGGTAATTAACATAAATATCACTTGGATATCTTCCTTTGATTTTTCATCGATGGAACAACCAATAAGTTCTTTTATTTGGAAACTCTCTAGCCATTCTAAATGCTCTTGTAGATGTTTCTTGTTTCTTACAATTCCTGCATGCTTCATCATTTTTTCCTGCAGGACTGCCTTATCTGGGAGTGACACTGTTCCCATCTTCCTTGAACTTGTTTCGATAATGGAATATGAAGCCTGCTTGACTGTCTGATTCAAAATCTCGGCCAGTCTCTTTCCGAAAAAAAGACCTTCTAATAAGGAATTACTAGCTAATCGGTTGGCACCGTGAATTCCTGTGTAAGCTACCTCACCAATTGCATATAGGTTTTTAACACTTGTACGACAATAATGATCTGTTTTCACTCCCCCCATTACAAAATGGCAGCCAGGCACAATCGGAATAAGACCTTTTGAAAGATTAACTCGATTCTCCTCGCACATTTTGGTTATGGTTGGGAACTTCTTAGTAAACTCTTTTATATGACGAACATCTAAAAATACTTGCTCACCTGCTTGCAAATAATCAAATATGGTTTGTGACACAATATGTCTGGGTGCTAGGTCTCCCATTGGATGAACATTTTTCATTATTCTAGTTCCATCCTGTAAAGTTAGGAATGCCCCTTCACCTCGAACTGCTTCTGAAACTAATCCTTGACACTTCCCATCGACAAACAAAAGAGTTGGGTGGAATTGAATAAATTCTAAATCTGCTAACTCTGCACCCGCACGGTATGCAAGTGCAATTCCGTCTCCTACTACCGTCTCCGCGTTAGAAGTGAAACTATATAGTTGACCTAGACCTCCTGTTGCTAGGACCACATGATTTGCAAGGAAAATATTGGTCTCACCATGCTTATCTTTACCTTTTACCCCGATACATCTTCCGTCTTTAACCAATAACTCGTAAACAACCATTTCTTCTATTATTTGTGCATGCATGGTTTCCTTTAATAAAAATTTCATTACCTTTTTCCCTGTTGCATCCCCACCGCTATGAACGATTCGGTTATGACTATGTGCTCCTTCCAATCCAAGTAGTAAGCTTCCATCTTTCGCTCGGTCAAACGTACATCCATCACAAACCATTTCTTTAATTAGGGACGGAGCCATTTCTGTCATTTCTTTCACTAGCTCACGATCATTCGTGTACCTTCCTGCCTCTAACGTATCAAGATAATGTTTATCTGGACGGTCTTCGATATCTATTGCCGCCGCTATGCCACCCTGTGCGAGATTTGAATTTCCATCTGTCGCTTTCAACTTTGTGAGAATAATCACATTTATATCACAGCTAAGCTTCCTTGCTAATTGCAAAGCTGCCACTCCACTTCCAATAATTAACACATCGGAATGTATCATTTTATCACCATCCGTATTTTACAGGTGTCTTGACACTTATATTTACATACAATTACAATTATGACAAGTGTTTTGTGAAGGAAATCTAATCGTTTGGAGGAGAACAATGAAATATTTTGATTATGCTGCTACTTGTCCACTGGACCCTGAAGCTGCCTCAGCATTTGTTAAAGCATCAACTGAGTATTATGGAAATTCTCAAAGCCTACATGATATAGGGAGTCGTGCATCCACCTTACTTGAAGGCTGCAGGGAGGAGATTGCAAGATTACTAGGTGTAAAGAGTGAAGGAGTTTATTTTACCAGCGGAGGTTCTGAAGGGAATTTTCTTGCGGTTCAATCTCTTTTATCTCAATCATCAAAAAAGGGAAAGCATATTATCACAAATATTGCTGAACACTCCTCTATCCATTCATCCTTAAAAATGTTAAAAGGCTATGAGGTTACTGAATTGCCCTTAATGGAAAATGGAATGATTGATGTACAGCAGTTTCAGTCCGCTATTCGTGATGATACCGTACTTGCTTGTATACAACATGTAAATTCTGAAATTGGGACGATACAGCCACTAAATGAAATTGGAACGCTTTGTAAGGAAAATGGAATTCTTCTACACAGTGACTGTGTACAATCCTTCGGGAAGTTGGATGTAGAAGCGATTTCTCCATTCGTAGATAGCCTTGCGATCTCAGGTCATAAAATATATGGACCCAAAGGAATCGGTGCTCTATATATTTCACCATCCATTCCATTTGATTCATTTTATCCAAACACATCACATGAGCGTGGAATGAGACCAGGAACAGTGAATATTCCTGCAATTGTTAGCATGGTTACAGCTGCTAATAAACAAGTAAGAAACATGAATCACAATGATGAACACATAAAATCTTTACGCGAACAATTTCTCACCCAACTAATGGACGTAAGAGATGAGATCATTGTTCATGGCCATGCAAATGCTCAGTTACCATCCATACTAGGTCTCCGAATAAAAGGACTTGAAGGCCAATGGGTGATGCTAGAGGCTAACCGCAAAGGATACGCAATCTCTACTGGAAGCGCCTGCCAAGTGGGACGAACTTCCCCTTCTAAAACCATGCTAGCTCTAGGTATTAATGATAAGTCGGCAAAAGAGTTCATTCGTATATCATTTGGGGTTCATACAACGGAAGCAGATGTCAAAGGGTTGGCACGAACAATGATTTCAATCATCCAGGAAGCGCCACAGCGTGATAATCAAATAACAAGTATGGTAAAATAATTGTAGTGTTAACAATAAGGGAGACGTTTAAAATGAATGAGAAAAAGATATTAGGAGAAAACCGTCGTGAGCTCATTCTTGAATGGCTAAAATCAAGTGCTGCACCGATAACAGGAGGAGAACTCTCAACAAGAACGAATGTTAGCAGACAAGTAATTGTTGGAGACATAACGCTTTTAAAGGCCAAAGGAGAGCCAATTATGGCAACAAGCCAGGGCTATTTATATCTCTCCAATCAAGCGAATGATGCACCGATTTATCGAACCATTGCCTGTTCACACCCCCCTGAGCAGACAGAAGAAGAATTAAATTTGCTTGTTGATCATGGAGTTACTGTCAGAGACGTAAGAATTGAACATCATATATACGGAGATTTGACAGCATCGATCATGGTGTCAAATCGTAGAGAAGTAAAGCAATTTTTAGAGAAGATGCAATCAACCAAATCTTCCTACCTCTCAGAGTTAACAGGAGGCATTCATATTCACACCATCTCCGCACCATCTGAGCATATCCTTGATCAAGTCGAAGAAGCACTGGACAAAGCAGGTTTTCTTATTGATCGAAAATAAAAACCCCTAGTTGCCCGTTAGCAACTAGGGGTTACGGTTCTGCATTTCTTATCTTATTTCATGAAAATACGGATAGCTACCAAGCACCGATACACTACAACCGAGCGCTTCTAGTTCGGCAATCGCACCTGGAATGAGAACCTCGTCCATCTTTTCCTCAATATCAATGATAAAAAAGTAATTTCCCAGTCCCGTCTTCATTGGACGTGACTCAATTTTTGATAAATTTAATTTTCTCCATGCAAAAGCAGATAACACTTGATGTAGGGCACCTGATCGGTCCGTAGGCAATGTAACCATTACAGTCGTTTTATAACCTTTGACTTCAATGGTGCTTGGTTGAAGTGGGATGTTTTTCTTTGATAGTACGATAAATCTTGTATGATTAAAGTCATAGTCGTGTATATTATCTTTTGCAATCGCTAGTCCATATTCTTTAGCAGCTAGCTGATTAGCAATAGCCGCTACGGTTTCATCCGGATGTTCGATAATATACTTCGCTGCAGCAGCTGTGCTCGTTGCATTCTCGCAAGGTACACCTTTTAATGATCCATGAAGGAACTTATGACATTGAGCAATCGCATGAGGATGGCTTAATACTTTAGTGACCTCCTGCCATCTCTCTTTCACAGATGGATGTACAAGTAAATGCTGCTTTACAGGAGTTGTCACCTCAGCAATTATCGGTAAATTTATTTCATGAATTAAATAATCCAATGTAATATTTACTGATCCTTCTAGTGTATTTTCAAGCGGAACAACCGTAACGTCAACCTCTTCTTCCATTACTGCATCTAAGCAATCCGGAATTGTGGCATAAGGAATTCGCTCCTCATGAGGAAACATTTCTCTTGTCACTAAATCAGTAAACGTGGCTCTTGGTCCTAAAAATGCTACTTTCAATATTCTCTCTCCTTTGTTACCACAATCCATATCTCTCTTTTAATCACTTTATCACTTTAAACAAAATATGTATACAAATGAAAAACAGGGCGGAAGCAATTATGCTCCTGACCCTAGTACTTCAACCTTCTCTACAAATTCCATCCTGCGTAATCGTGCAAGCAGTTCTTCAATTTCAATAGCCATATCCGTCGTATTTAAAGATAGCGTTACGTTGGCTCTACCTTGAAGTGGGATTGTCTGGTGGATAGTCAATACATTACAACCCGATGATGCTACCACACCAAGCAGCTGTGAAAGAGTACCCGAACGATCTTCAAGATGAAAAAACAAGGTAATTAACCGTTCTTTTACAACCGTATGGAAAGGAAAGACTGTATCTCTATATTTGTAAAAGGCACTGCGGCTCAAGTCAACTTTTTGAACAGCATCCCACACAGACTCAACTTTCCCTCGTTCAATCATTTCCTTTGCATCGAGTGTTTTTTTCATCGCTTCCGGCAGCACATCTTCACGTACTAAGTAAAACTTCTTGTCTAATATATCTTCTTCTCTCATTTTCCCCACCCCCAGGTAAAGCGCTGCGATATACTAATCTAAAAATTCGAATTCATAATCCATAAGTCTTACTGTATCACCATTTTTTGCTCCTCTTTCTCTTAACGCTTCATCGACTCCCATGCCACGAAGCTGGCGAGCAAAACGTTTAATCGACTCGTCTCTAGAGAAGTCCGTCATCTTAAACAATCTTTCCACTGCATGTCCTGAAACCACAAAGCTTCCATCTGGATCTCTCGTAATAACAAACTCTGTCTGCTCCGCTTCATGTTTGTAAAGCACGCGGTGTATTCCTGTACTCTCAAGCTCTTCCTCATGAAGTGGAAATTCAGGAGTTTGTTCAATTTTATCAGCAACCGCAAAAAGTAAATCTCTAAGTCCCTGTCGCGTAATCGCTGATACAGGGAAGATCGGATATTCATCTGTTAATTTTTCTTTAAAGGATTTTAAGTTCTCCTCAGCATCTGGCATATCCATTTTATTGGCAACGATGATTTGTGGTCTTTCAGTTAACCGTAAATTATATTCCTGTAGCTCCTTATTGATCGTTACGTAATCCTCATAAGGATCTCTTCCTTCTGTTGCAGCCATATCAATTACATGAACGATGACCCTTGTTCTTTCAATATGTCGCAAAAACTGATGACCAAGTCCTACACCGGAGTGAGCGCCTTCAATTAGTCCTGGCAAATCAGCCATTACAAAGCTTCTTCCATCCTCTGTCTCGACCATTCCAAGATTTGGAACAATTGTTGTAAAATGATACTCAGCAATTTTCGGTTTGGCAGAAGAAACGACAGACAATAACGTAGACTTTCCAACACTAGGGAAGCCAACCAATCCAACATCAGCAAGAAGCTTGAGTTCAAGAATTACATCCCTTTCCTGTCCTGGCTCACCATGCTCGGATAACTCAGGTGCTGGATTAGCTGGTGTAGCGAATCGGGAATTTCCTCGGCCGCCTCGACCACCTCTAGCAATAATTGCACGTTGTCCATGTTCAACTAAATCTGCAATAATTTCATTTGTTTCTGCGTCTGTTACGACAGTCCCTGGTGGAACTTTAACAATCATATCTTTTGAGTTTTTTCCATGTTGATTTTTGGACATCCCATGCTCACCGCGGGGAGCTTTAAAATGTCTTTGGTATCTAAAATCCATTAACGTTCGTAAGCCTTCTTCTACCACAAATACTACATCTGCACCTTTCCCACCGTCACCTCCAGCAGGTCCACCCTTTGGTACATACTTCTCACGGCGGAATGCTACCATTCCGTTTCCACCGTCTCCACCTTTTACGTAAATCTTTACCTGATCTACAAACATCTTATATCCTCCCGTCTGTCCTATGTTGTTGCTCTAAAGTAATGAGCCTGATAGAAGTTGTCATCACATGACGAGAATCGAATAATCCAATTATTCCTCATATGGTAAGAATACCTGTAACGAAAATTCCTGTTCCGAACATTCATGAACGATTACTTCTATTAATGTTTCTTTTCTTTCGAAAAATTCTACAAGACCTGTCCTATTTTTTATTATTCCACTAAAATCCAAAAAGAAACAGGCTGCCTTTTGCTGCCTTTCAATTGTAATTGAGAGATGATTCTCAGCAAACTCCTGAACTGTCTGCTGTAAACACTCAAAAAAAGAGGTTATCCAGTTCAGTGCCAAACTATCATTAATTATGTTTTGGTTGTCGGTAGATGCCTCGAGCACTTCATAATCTACCTGAAAAGAGAAGTTGTTCCAGTTGCAGGTAAGAAGGAGGGCAGCAAGCTGTGGTGTATGTAATTGAGAGAGACGAGCCTCATTTTGTGCCTCAATAACAATTTCCTGAATGATTTCGTTTACCCTGTCGTATTTATGTAAAGATAAGTTACCTTTTATGAGCTGTACTTTATTTAACCAATCGTGACGAGAGTGACTCAGCAACTCAACCGTCGTCCAATCTCTATTCATCTCATGCACTCCTGTACCAATTTCGTTATCAGTCAGAAAACTGCTTGTTTTTAGTATAGCAAAAAAGAAAACCTTGGTAATAGCTTTATGATTAAAAAAACTCTAACCTAATGGTTAGAGTTTTTTCTAAAAGAATTAAGCTTCTTGAGCTACAGGGTATACGCTCACTTGCTTACGGTCACGTCCTAGGCGTTCGAATTTAACAACTCCGTCCACTTTCGCGAATAGAGTATCATCTCCACCCTTACCAACGTTAACACCTGGGTAAATCTTAGTGCCACGTTGACGGTAAAGGATTGAACCACCAGATACGAATTGACCATCTGCACGCTTAGCACCAAGGCGCTTTGCATGTGAATCACGACCGTTCTTTGTAGAACCTACTCCCTTTTTAGAAGCGAAAAACTGAAGATCTAATCTTAACATTATTGTCCACCTCCTACTTTTTGAAGGTAATTTTTACATATTTCCCGTAATCTCTCTCAATCGTTTGTAGTGAAACGACCATGCCTTCTAGCAGTAGCTGAACCTTCTCCTGTATGTCCTTAGAGAGATTGGTAGGAAACACACAGCGGAGAAATCCACCATCTCCTTGCTCAATTTCGGGTTCAACACCTGTTAACGCAATAACTGAGTTAATAGCACCGAATGAAACGGCAGAGACACCGGCACAGACGATATCGTCCCCTCGGTTAGCAAAGAGAGCATGACCGCTCAATGTAAACGACTTTATGTGTCCAGATTCAGTACGATAAATCGTCGTTTGAATCATCTTAGACCGCCTTACGCGTTGATTTTTTCAATGACAACTTTTGTGTATGGTTGACGATGACCTTGCTTTTTGCGTTGGTTCTTCTTCGCCTTGTACTTGAAAACAATGATCTTCTTAGCGCGACCTTGCTTTTCAACTTTAGCTGTAACAGTAGCACCCTCAACAACTGGGCTTCCTACCTTTACGCTTTCTCCACCAACGAATAAAACCTTGTCAAATGTAACAGTTTCGCCTGCTTCAGCGCTTAGCTTTTCAATGTAGATAGTTTGTCCTTCTTCTACCTTTACTTGCTTTCCGCCTGTTTCAATAATTGCGTACATGAACTGCACCTCCTTATAAACTAAGACTCGCCATCACAGGCGCTTTTCTAGAGAAAGACTTATAACCTGATCTGCGCGGTTGTAGCACGGGTGCTACAAACATAACATAAACGATATTATCATATTTTTTCTCTTATTGTCAATATAAAAAAGCTCACGGTTAGATGAGCTTCGTTATTTTATAGAAAGGTTTATTGTTCGCTATGTTAATAAAACGAATGTTTGCCTGAATTAATTCTTCCATTCTTTTTAGATGTTTTCCTTCCAAGCCAGAAAACACATCTTTTACAGCTTCCGTCGTTTCAATGGTAACAGACTCATAATCGGTACCCCTTAGCTCCCAAAGCTCTCGTTCCAGCTTGAAGGCGACCGTTTCTGCACTTAGTACACTCCCAGTCCCATCGCATACTTTACATTTTTCTGTTAAACCTTCAGAAAGTGCTACTTTTGTTTTTTTTCTAGTAAGCTGCATGATACCTAGCTGTGTAAATCCAACCATTTTTGTTCGTTTATGATCCTTATTCAAAGCTCTTTCCAGCTTCTTCCGCACTATTTCTTGGTCATTTACATCCTTCATATCAATAAAATCAATTAGAATAATTCCACCAATGTCTCTTATTCTTAATTGACGTGCAATCTCTTCAGCAGCTAGCTCATTCGTCTTAACAACCGTATCTTGAAGATGATTTTTCCCTGAATACTTTCCCGTATTCACATCAATAATGGTAAGAGCTTCCGTTTCATCAATGACTATATACGCACCATTTGACAGCCAGACGACTCGTCTTAATGCTTTTTCAACGGATTCTTCAATCCCATAAGCGGAGAATATATTTTGTTTGTCATGATGATAAATAATATCACATACTTGATTATTTAAATCTGCTAATAATTTTTCCTTTAGGCTGGCATCATCAATTACAATAGCTGCAGACTCCAACTTTTTTAGTTCTTCTCTTAGCTCCTTAATAAAATGCTCACTTTCGTGAACAATCAAAGGTTTCTTTACCATTTTTATAGATTTTGTGAGTTCATCATATTGAATTCGCAACTGGTGAAGCTCTGTTTCAATTTCCTCCCTATTTGCCTCCGTACATGATGTACGAAAAATGAGCCCTTCATGCTCTTCTTTCAGCTCATGCCCTATTTGACGCCAGCTTTCTCTTTGCTGTGGATCTTCTATTTTTCTTGATACAGCGACGTAAAAGCCATTCGGCAAATACACAATGTTCTTTCCGTTAAGCTCGACAATACCTGTTAAACGTGGTCCTTTATCGCCGCTTGCATCTTTTTCCACCTGAACAAGGAGTCTCTCCCCTTGGTGGACAAATGAGCTAATCCCTTTGCTCTCTTTTATCGCCTTATCCTCTTTTGATGATAAAAATGAAACGAGCTTGTCTCTATGTAAGAACCCTTGTTTTTCTTCTCCAATATCAACAAAAGCAGCATGTAACCCTGGCATGACTTTCGTTACTGTACCAACATATATATTCCCAACGAGCGACTGCTGCTTTGGTTGTTCAATATACAGCTTCTCAACTTTTTGATCCTTGAGTATCGCATAGCGTTTTTCTCTACCTAAATAATTCACAATGATCTTATCCAACATCTATTCCTCACTTTATCAAAACATCACCTTTATTATCATAGTTCAATATTGATAAAGCAAATCCTTCATTCTTGCCATCAAAAGTTTATCAGCAAAGTAAGCATGTAACACTTCGTTTTCATCTAACAATCTTTTCTCCTGTGCATCATTCTCAATGATAATCGGATGCTTACAGCCTCTTTGAAATCTTTCAAGTACATGAATAACCAACTCGTCCTCTTCCACGTTTAATGGAATGAGTGTTCCAAACGTGTCCTTTTTCCCGTAATAGCGTTCCAGTAGAAATCGAACAAACACATACCTTCTTTGCTTCCATTCATAATACAATGAAAACAAAAGAAACGAGATGATAATCCAAACATTAAGATTTAAAGGCTCTGTCACTAAAATGACCGCACTAAATAATCCTAAAGCAATGAAAGAAAGAAGAAGTGTTTGTTTAAATGCCTTTGGAAATGGCTTCTTGATAGAAAGCCATAAAAAAACGAACTTCCCACCGTCTAATGGCCATATAGGTAGTAAATTAAATAAAAATATCATCAGATTATACTGTAGAAACATGGAGAACAAATGGTCATTAACAAATCCCACTTGATGAAGTAAATAAGCAACAGCAACAAGCCATATGTGTTGTACAGGTCCAGACAATACAACGATCGCTTCTTCTCTAAGCGGTCTGTTTCCGTGTTCATCCATCTCTGCAACCCCACCGAATGGAAGCAACGTGATTTTTTTAATTCTCCATGAAAAATAGGAAGCAGCTACCCCATGGCCTAACTCATGTGTAAAGATAATGATTAAGAGGAGTAGAAGTTCATAAAAATGACCTGTCACTACAGACAAAGCCACAACTACCCACAAAAGTGGATGAATATAAATTTTTGAAAAAAGCTCCATTATTTTATTCAACCTGAATCACCTGGAAAGGGTCTATAAATTCATTACCTTCTTTTAAGGCAAAGTAAAAGGAACCTTTTTCTCCATCCCCACTATCCATGGCTGTTCCAATTTCTTTCCCTTTCTCGATATATTCATAAAGATTAACCGAAATGTCATCAAGATTCCCATACCAAGTCTCACTCTTATCACCGTGCTGAACAATAACCGTCTTACCGAATCCCTCTTTTACACCGGCAAATTCAACCATTCCACCACTCATCGCGGAAACGGCTGCACCTTTAGGTGTTTCAATGGTTACCTTTTGTCCGTCTTCGCCAAATTCCTCTAGAATCTTCCCTGATGCCGGTAGGGCATATGGCTGTGATTCCTCTTGCACTTCTTCCGTTTCTTTATTTGTAAACGGTAAGAGTGCAAGAGGCTTTCCAAACTGCTCTTCGTACCAGTTTGCTACTGTCGTAAATTGAAAATCCTTCTCCATGTTTATCGATACAAATTCTCTAACACTATCAAATCTAGCATCATTGTTTCTAAAAATAATCGCGATTAAGAACACCAAAATAGTTGACGCTAATATTTTAAAGATAAATACTTCCTTTTTAAAAAGTGGATGAAGCTCTTCTTCTTTCCCACTTTCATATGTGGGAATCCGATCATATCCGTGTGTTTCTTCCGTTTCTGGCAGCAACAGTCTTGAATGAGCCACGGTCTGTGTAAGCCTGTCCCTTTCCCTTTTTCGCTTTGCAATACGTTTACGAATCTCATCCGGTCTAGCCCTCATGGTTTCCCCACCAATCCATTTACGTTTTGTACAAGTTTATGTGCAAAAGGACAAACCTATGACAAGACAATTCAATTACAAGGACAAAGAAACCAAAATAAAAAACCGAGAAAAATCTCGGTTTTACTTAACACCAAAAAACTTTTTAATTTTAGTAAATACACCCTTATCACTATCATCAAGCTGTTGGAGAGGTATGGATTCGCCTAGTATTCGGCGTGCAATATTTCGATAAGCAATTGATGCTTTTGAATTAGGATTAAGTGCGATTGGTTCACCATGATTAGACGCTTTAATCACTTCGTCATCATCTGCCACTATTCCAATTAAATCAATAGATAGGTGTGCGGTGATTTCGTCTACATCAAGCATATCTCCATTTTTCATCATATGGCTGCGTATACGATTAATCACGAGCTTTGGCGCCTCCACATTTTCTTCCTTTTCCAGTAGTCCGATGATTCTGTCCGCATCCCGAACAGCTGAAACCTCAGGTGTAGTTACAACAATAGCTTTATCCGCACCTGCAACTGCATTTTTGTAACCTTGCTCAATTCCCGCCGGACAGTCAATAATAATATAATCATAGTCCTGCTTCAAATTGTTAATCAATGTTTTCATTTGTTCAGGCTGAACTGCCGTTTTATCACTAGTTTGTGCTGCTGGAAGCAGGTAAAGTAGATCATCAAATCTCTTATCTTTAACTAACGCTTGATGAATCTTACAGCGACCTTCCACGACGTCAACTAAATCGTAAATAATTCGGTTTTCAAGTCCCATCACAACGTCTAAGTTTCTCAATCCAATATCTGTATCAACAAGGCAGACACGCTTCCCTTGTAAGGCTAGTGCAGTACCAATATTTGCAGAAGTAGTCGTTTTCCCTACTCCACCTTTTCCTGAAGTTACAACAATGGCTTGTCCCATTTTAGCGTCCCCCTTCCAGCTTCGTTAAGTTTGGTCTTAGCTGAGATAATACTTGCAATCTATCAATAACAATTTGATCATTTTCATCAATATAGGCACATTCCATCTCCCGTCTCTCCTTGTCTGTTCCATAATCAGGAGCACGGTTAATGCAATGACTTATTCTAATTTGTGAAGGATTCATTACTGAGGCAACAACGACTGCCTTTGAATTTCCAAAGCATCCTGCGTGAGCAATTCCCTTTAATGCTCCCATAATAAAGATATTCCCACCGGCTCGAACCGTTCCACCAGGATTTACATCTCCCACCAAAAGCAAATCACCTGGTGTTTCTAGTACTTGACCTGAACGAATAACTCTCGCTACTGGGATGATCTCATTTGCCGCTATTGCTAGATCAGCCTCTTCCCTTGTCATTACATTTGATTGAATTAATTCAACAACTAAATTCTTTTTTTGGCGTATTAAATTTTTAATTTCTTCTTGCTGTTCTTCTGTCAAGTATCGGTTACCTACTTGAACTCGTACGGATATTAAAGGTCGATCCTTGTTAGCTAAAGAATTTTCGGTTAATTTGGAATCTAATTCCTTTTTTAATTCTTCATAGGAGCAAAGATCATCTAAGTGTAACGTTAATCCATCCTTTGTTCCTTTAATTAGCACATTTTGTGTCTTCTTCATGTTAAGTTGGTCACCTCAATAGAAAAGCATCCCTCGATGTAAAAAAACCTAAGTATAAAAGCTCAACGAAATAAACTGACATATATCTTTATATTATTTCGACCTTAAGCCCCAGAAATCCTTTTTAAATAGAACTGATTTTTTATTCATTTCTAAGTTCCTCTGCATACTTATCAAACTGTCGTTTAAGAGGAAAGGAAACCAAAATCGTAAACACTAAATTTAGTATTAAGGTCGGATAAAGCCTCTCCTGTAAGAAAGTTTGAAATGCCATTTCGGTTACTTTTAATAAATAGTTTAACTCATACACACCAAGCTCTAGTAGGATAATTCCCACCATAGATGTTAATGAAACTACAACGAGATGATTATGTATAAGCTGCATCGTCTTCGAAACAAAATAAGCAATAAGTGGGTACAAAAAGAAATAAATCCCAATTACTTCTGTATAAACAATATCAAAGAGCAGCCCAAAAATAGCCGCATACAGAATCCCTTGTTTCTTTCCACCGTAAACGGTTAAAAACAAAAGAACTACTAAAAGAAAATGAGGGACGATGATGCGATCACTATTAAAAAGCTGCGGAGAAAAAAGTTCAACAAACAGACTCTCTAGTATGAAAAAAAATAACACAAAAATAGGAAGAAGGAGTTTTTTCACAATTCCTCCTCCTCTTCGCTAGTAATATCACTTAAGTCAGGTGCTTGTGTTTTCACAGTGACAACCATAACATGACGGATATCATAAAAGTCAGCACCTGGCTCCACGTAAGCAGTTTGATTTAAACCAAATTCATCTGGAACGACTTCAACTACTTTTCCAACTGGCAAGTTTTGTGGAAATACTCCTCCTAGTCCTGAAGTAGTAACAATTTGGTCTTTCTCTATTTTTGCATCATACGGTAGTCTCTTTAGTTTTAGGAGCTTCCTTTCCTCATCATAACCTTCAATAGTCCCGTATGTTTCTGTTTCACCTATAATTTTTGCAGAAATTCGATTGGTTGGATCATTTGCACTTAATAGCTGAATGGTCGAAGTGAACTGACTCGTGCTTTTAACTTTTCCAATTAGCCCATTTGCAGTAATAACCGCCATATTTTGTTGGATACCGTCTTGTTTCCCCTTATTAATAACAAGTAGTTCATGCCATCTTTCAGGGTTTCTACCAACAACGATTGCTTGGACAGGATCAAACGCACTTAAATCTTCCTTATTATCAAGAATCTCGCGTAGCTCTTTATTCTCTTTTGCTAGCGTTTGAACATCTACCTCAAGTTGCACTAACTCGTCTAATCGAGCTTTTAATTCCTTGTTCTCTTCATATGTATTTTGCAAATCTCTTACATTCTCAAAGAAACCTGCTACATAATTGGTAGGACGCGAAAAGGCTGATTGTACCCATCCTGTCGTATCTTTAATAAATTGTTCAGGCCATGTTAACTTCTCTCGCTCTCTTATAGAAAAACCGATTAATGCCACGAGAATGATGATGCTAACTAATAAAATGATAAGGCGTTTATTTGATAAAAATTGTGGCATTTCTTACACCTCAAGTGAAAATATTCCCACACAGGGGTATTCCCTCACTCCTTAAGGAGTGAGGGAAGGTTAGATTGCTTATCGTGTTTCTGAAGCTTTATTTTTAAAAAGATGAATATGATCTAGAGCTTTTCCTGTACCTATTGCCACACAATCTAGTGGGTTTTCAGCAATGAGGACTGGCATATTTGTTTCTTCACTAATTACTCGGTCTAAATTGCGAAGGAGCGCACCTCCACCTGTAAGGACAATCCCACGATCCATAATATCTGCAGCAAGCTCTGGTGGAGTTTTTTCCAATGTCAGCTTAACTGCATCGACGATTGCATATACTGTATCATGAAGCGCCTTCGAGATTTCCTCTGCTCTAATTTCAATCGTTTTCGGTAGTCCCGTTAACAAATCACGACCGCGTATTTCCATATTTTCAATTCCTTCTGGGTCACCCGCACTTCCAATTTCCACTTTAATCGTTTCTGCTGTACGATCACCGATCAAAAGATTGTACGTTTTTCGAATATAATTAATAATGGCATCATCCATCTCATCCCCAGCAATGCGAATGGATTGACTTGTCACGATGCCCCCTAATGAGATAATGGCCACTTCAGTTGTCCCTCCGCCGATATCGACAACCATGCTGCCAGTAGGCTCCCATACAGGAAGATTTGCTCCGATTGCAGCAGCAAATGGTTCTTCTATTGGGTATGCATCCCTAGCACCCGCTTGACGAGTTGCATCTATTACTGCTCTTTGTTCAACAGCCGTTATCCCTGATGGTACACATACCATTACATAAGGTTTGCCTGAAAAGAAGCCCTTGCTTTTGTTTGCCGAATTTATGTAATATTTCATCATCGTTGCAGTTGTTTCATAATCAGCAATAACTCCGTCTTTCATTGGTCTAAGAGCTACCACATTACCAGGTGTTCGACCAATCATATTTTTCGCATCGTTCCCTACAGCTACAATATGTTTTGTATCTGTTTGTAGTGCAACAACAGAAGGTTCTCTTACAACAATCCCTTTTCCCTTTACATACACAAGCGTATTTGCTGTTCCTAAATCAATTCCAAGATCTCTTGTTCCTATTCCAAACATGAAGTATCTCCCTTTCTCATCCAAATCGTACGAATAAAGTCATCCGTCTAATGGTTTGTCCAATATGGAATTTCACTTTTTCTAGTCAAAACTATTTATTATGAATTCATCTTAGTAATTTCATTGCAAAAAAATCATAAAGCTTATTATATCGCATCGTCAAATAAATTCATAGTGTCATAAATAGCCTTTTTCCTTTAAACTAACAAATTTATTTTCCCCAATAATTAAATGATCAAGAATCTCAATACCTAATATTTTCCCACATTCCGCTAGTCTTTTCGTAACCTCAATATCCTCCTTGCTAGGAGTAGGATCGTAGGGTAGGAGAAAAGCGCCATCCAAGTAGCTACGGTTTCTTCTCTCCTCCCACAGAACCGTACGTACACCTTTTAGCGTATACGGCTCGCCAGCTACAAGGCTTAATATCTCAAAAAGGAAAACTCAGATAATTTAATAAATGGATATAAACTTTCAACTTCTCCTTCTGCTTTCACTTTTATACAAAGATCTCCTTGTTTATATGATTTCATTTCAAGACTAACTTTGTTAATGGAGCACTTTCTTTTCATTGCTATTGTCCTAATATAACTGCCTCTAGCTAATGAGAATAGTTTCGAAAAGTCATGCCAATTATTTGCCCCTCGATAATCCAAAACGAACTTGCTTAATTCGGAATGGTAGATCCGCATGATTTTTCGTTCAGAGAGGTTGATTAATCCTGGGCGAGGCATAGGAAGAAAACCTTCAATCTCTCCGTATTTTTTGGACAGTCTCTTTAGTGTAACGTCAGGTATTTTGAAAAGAAGAGTGTTAGTCTGTTTACACCTTTTCATCTCATAACCACATACTAAAACCGGTTTCTTAAGATTGGAAAGGTAAAGGGAATATTCTTTGTTTGCGTATAAAAGTTTTGAGCTGAAAAATAGTTGAATCTCATTAAAAGCATGAACTGCTTCGTCTTTAGATCCCTTAAATGTCATCAAGAAATGGTCAAACTCTTGTATATACTTGAACGTTCCTATGCTAGTATTTTCCTTTTTTCCTTTATTCAACTTCAACCTCAAAAATAAATCCACTTCTTGAAAATAAATAGAGTAAAGAATTGATATGAGAGTTGCACCTTTGTTTGAAGTAGTTTTATCGATTATCCCAGAGAATATTGCATGATGAAGGAGGAGTAAGAAACGTCGGTCACTCACCTTATTTTCAATATTTTTCAGGAGTAGATGGTACCAATCAGAAGTCTTCTTTTGATTTATACCCCCATAAATCAACCAGGTTTGGTCATTCCAATTTCTTTTTACCTCTTTGAGAGATTGATTCAGAACATCCTTATTAAGGTGAGTTTCTTTAAATATGGTTGTAAGAATGACCTTAATCACCTCGAGGACCATTAACTCTCTATAAGAGGGAGGCTGCAACCTATCCCTATGATTTTCGAATCGAAACGTTCCCTTTTTAAGTTTTAAAATGATTTCATCCACTTCTTGTATATGAACTTCATTTAAAGTTTTCAAATCATATAATTGTTTATGAGCCTTTATCCATAAATCACTCTTATACATAAGACGATAGCAATCAGTAATTTGTTTCCCTTTTTGTATAGCCTTTTTCAAAACGTCTAATTGTTGAAATGGATTTTTTGCCATGTTCATGACACCTTTCAAATGAACGAATTGTAGCCTGTCACCCTTCCCCT
>Ga0182742_1001061_pt1 | contig 37563 bp, 37 predicted proteins | sample eDN5th37CBELigMG_FD_128880 | JGI IMG/M metagenome (GOLD analysis project Ga0182742, IMG submission 128880) | Enriched Miracle-Growth compost microbial communities from Emeryville, California, USA - eDNA 5th pass 37_C BE-Lig MG (version 2)... ... | reverse complement strand
TGAGGGCTGCCCATGCTGCTTTTCCTTGGGTAGTAACCTGGGATGATCATGAGGTAGAAAATAACTATGCCAATCTGATCCCGGAAAAAGGACAATCTGTTGAAGCATTTGTAAAACGCAGAGCTGCAGCTTATCAAGCTTATTATGAACATATGCCGCTTCGCAGATCTTCTCTTCCTGAAGGGGCAGATATGAGGCTTTACCGTAGCTTCTCATATGGAAATCTTGCTAATTTCTTTGTTTTAGATTCTCGCCAATATCGCGATGACCAGGCAAACGGAGATACAAGTTCTCCGCAGACAGAGGAATCATTGGATCCAAGCAGAACTCTTCTTGGTACAGAACAGGAAAAGTGGCTTGCTGATGGTTTGTCAACTTCAAATTCCAAATGGAATGTTCTACCGCAGCAGATCTTTTTCGCTGAAAGAAATTACGGGACACCAACTGAACCGCGTTATAGCATGGATTCGTGGGACGGATATCCGGCAGCGCGCGAAAGGTTAATGGAAGTGGTAAAGTCCAATGATATAACGAACCTGGTTGTCCTGACAGGAGATGTTCATGCAAGCTGGGCGTCAAACTTAAAAGAGGATTATTCAGCTCCCAATTCCAAAACAGTGGGTGTCGAATTTGTCGGGACTTCCATAACATCTGGAGGCAATGGCGCTGATAAGCGAGCTGATACTGATAAAATCTTAGCGCAGAATCCTCACATTAAATTTTTTAATGATTACCGAGGATATGTGAGATGTACAGTAACACCTGAGCAATGGAGAGCAGATTACCGTGTTGTTCCATTTGTAACCGATCCCGGAGCAGACATATCAACAAGAGCTTCATTTGTTTATGATAAAGATCAATCAGGCCTTAAGAAGGTTTCTTCTGCACTAGTGTCTGAAGGGGTCCAAAAGACGAACGAAGTGGAAGAAGACAGAACCCGTGCTCATAACCGTGCACATGAAAAACAGAAGCAAAAGAAGAAACAAAATGATAGACAAAAAGTTACTAATTAATTAGAGGAGGCTGTATAAATGCTTTCAAATATAGGAATTCCCGGGTTAATCCTTGTCCTTGTTTTAGCATTAATTATTTTCGGACCAGCAAAACTGCCGGAATTAGGTCGTGCTGTTGGTTCTACATTAAGAGAATTTAAAAAATCCACGAGGGACTTGGTTTCCGATGAGGAGCCAAACAAATAAGATGCAGTTCAGGTAAAGAAAAAAGCACTTTAGTTCTTAACTTACATTGAGGACAGACAGTTAAAGCGGGCATTGAAGGAATTGTAAATAATTCAACAATAGGTCGCTTAATAAGAGAAAAGTGAAAAGCCTAATTTCTTTGCATATAATTGAGAAATTAGGCTTTTTGTATTTCCTCTATTTTTCTAATGAAACCGGTAATGAAGACCGGTTTTTTATCCAAGTTGACCTGGTATTTTGCTGCCATTACTACTATCTGATGAAGAGCTGTTAAAGCGACTACTATTGCTTGAAGTAGAACCGCTATTCATGTTGCCACTTGATTGGTTATTGTTTTCATCCATAACTTCTTCACCAGCTTCCTTTACCTTTCCACCGATGTCTTTAAGATCGGAAGTAGCTTCTTTGGCAGAAGAAAGAATTTCTGTTGATCCCTCTTTGACTTGGTTGACCTGGCCGACAATATCGTCGTTTACCTTTTCATATAAGTTTTGAGCATCGTTGATGGCTTCCTTTAAAATAGATACAGCTGATTTCATTCGATCTTGCAAGTCGTTTTTAACGGCGGATGGATCATTTTTCACTTGCCCAACCATTTCCATTGTGGAGTCTTTCATACTCTTCGTATTGGAAGCGACTTTCTGTCTAGTGTTTGAGTCAAGCATGGCTAGTGCTCCGCCAATTACTGCTCCCAAAACCATTCCTTTTACTAGCTTTCCGTTCTTTTCTTCTTCACTTGATGTAACATTCGAATAAGAAACTGCTTGTGTCATAAAAACCATCTCCTTATACTAATTTAAATTTGATATATGGTATTAGTTTTTTCTTTCCCGTTTTTTTTCTATTTAAACTTTTAGTGCCATTAAGATGTGTGTTCGCCTTTAACAAAGATAACGCTTTTCGTTTGATAGATTGATGAAAATGAAATTCCTGAAGGATATTGTGCTTGAAGAGAGAATGGTTATTTAGAAAAATAAAGGAGAGAAACTATGGAAGCTGTTGGAGCTATTTTATCTATTTTCTTTTTCATTCTTGTTGTTTATTTGATCTAAAGAGTTGCTCACTTTTTTAATGCTACGAAAAATAGGTTAAATATGATAGATAAGAAGTTAGATGAAATAAAGGAGAACCTTTCTAAAGAGAATTGACCAATATCATTTTTAAAGGAGAATATTTTTGAAAAAAAGGGTAAATTCCATAATAGAATTTACCCAAGTTTCTTTGTCATATAAACGCTATTAGGATCTTCCTTGTAGTCTGAAAAGGGTTCACAATATTCAAAGCCGAAATCTGTATAAAGTTTTCTTGCCGGTTCAAATGCAGCCATTGACCCTGTCTCTAAACTCAGTTGTGTATAACCTCGATTTTTTGCTTCGTCAAGGATATGCTGGAGCATTCGTCGGGCAACTCCCTTTCTCAGATATGAGGATGAAGTTCTCATGGATTTAATCTCACCATGAGAGCTGTCAAGTTCCTTTAGAGCTCCCATTCCGGCTAATTCTGTACCTTCCCATGCTGTCCAAAATGTAATATTTGGTTGTCGTAGCTTTTCTGCGTTTAAAGCATGGATGCTTTCAGGTGGAGAATTTAACGTCATTCCATGAAGGTGCTCCTTAATTAATCCAGCTACTTTAACTCCGGTTAAATCATCTTTTTTAATCTCCATAAAAAAACCTCCAAATATGACTATAAATGGCAATCTATTAATCTTCAATAATAATGTGAGAAAATATGACGATAGAAATGAAAGCAGCCAACTTTTTATTGTATCGATTGAGATATTGATAATGAATAGAATATAGGATAAGATTCAAATAGATTTAACCGGTTAATTATTAGGGATTGCTAAGAGATGAGATTACTTGTTTATGGATATGAAAGCGTTGACATTTATGATATCAATTATATTTTATAATTAACAAAGAGGGAAGGATATTGTGCGTAAGAAATTAATAGAAAATCCTTTTAACAGGATCACATTTAAAAATAGAATTATATTCATCTTTCTCATCAGTACACTCATTCCGTTTATTTGCCTTGGGGTTATTTCCTTTTACACAATTGATTCGATTATAGACAATAAAGTGGAAAATTCAATTCAAAGTAAATTGAAGCAGGATTTAACAACATTGGAAAACTCATTAAATAACTTAAATCACGTCTCGCAACAGTTAGCATTTGGGGGGAGGGTGACAACGTTATTAGATGAACTGCAAAAGGAAAGTGAACCATCAAACCGTATCCAGTTGATCAGGGAAATTAATAGTGAGATAAATCTTATTTCCTTTTCAAATCCGAATATTGGGTTAATTATGTACTATTATCCTGAAACAGGTTTACATGATTTTGAAAACTTTAGTCTTCGCGGCGATTTTTTACCAGAGCAGCTACCTGTAATGGCTAAATATTCAGGTATTACATATTATGGTCCACATAAAAGTTACAGTGGTTCTATTAACCAATTTGTATTTAGCTCAATGCGAAAAGTTAATATTCTAAATCAAACTATATATTTATACATTGAGACAGGGCGAAATGCATTGGAAACCTTATTCGCACCCTTAAATCGTAAAAGCGACTCACGACAGTTACTTATTCTAAATAATGAAGGAAAAGTTACTTTTAGTGAAAACAAGGATGATTTTCCTGAGAACAATATGTTTCCCGGAAAAAGTTCTGAATCTAGCTCCGGGTATTATCAAACGTACTTTTGGAGTAAGGAAACAAGTAATCAAGGGTGGAGTATTGTTTCGATCATTCCGGTAAAAGAACTGAACCAAGAAAGAAACCAATGGCTTCTTCAAGTGTCCGTTATTTTTATTATATTTATTTTCATTTCATTATTATTTGCATGGTTTTTATGGAAAATGGTCTATAATCCATTATCAAAGTTCAATAAAGAAGTTAAGACGTTAATTCAGACGGAAACACACTATACGGAATTAACGAAGATCCCTGAATTTGATTATTTACTCAATCAAGTGAGAACAATGAAAACAAAAATTTGGGATTTGTATGGCGAGGTTGAACAAAAAGAAAAACGAAGAGCAGATCTTGAGGTAGAGAAATTATTATATCAAATTAATCCGCATTTTCTAATGAATACATTGGATACAGTGCATTGGCTTGCCGTTTTCAACGGAAATAAAGAAATCGACAAGTTGGTTCTCTCGTTAAATAAATTGCTTAGTTACAATCTTGGGAAAATGGGTGAAGAAACAACGGTAGAGAAAGAAATACAAGCCGTAAAGGAATATTTACAGCTGCAACAAATCCGATATGATTTTCAATTTGATGTTGATATAGATGTAGATGAAAGCACCTTGGGGATATTAATTCCTCGTTTTATCCTGCAACCCTTGGTGGAAAATGCTCTTTATCATGGTGTTAGTGATGATGGATATATCCATGTGGATATTAAATTAAGCGATAATCTCGAGATTACGATTCAAGATAATGGATCGGGAATGTCAAAAGAAGAGATCAACCGTTTACTTCTCGATGATACAGATGAAAGCCAAAAGGTAGGAATGGGAATTGGTATGAGATACGTAAAGCGCATCCTTGAATCGAATTATGGTGAAAATGCAAAGTTAGAAATTAAAAGTGAGGTTGGAAAAGGAACGATTGTTTCCTTGCTTCTACCTGTCTTTAGGGGGTGAACATGCTCAATGATACGAGTTTTAATCGTAGATGATGAAAAAATTGTTCGTAAGGGAATGATATCCTTTATGCCTTGGGAAGAATTTGGAATGTCTGTTGTAGGTGAGGCAAGTAATGGAGAGAAAGCTCTTGAATTTTTGGAAACCAATAAGGTAGATCTATTAATAACAGACTTATCTATGCCTGTCATGTCAGGAATTGAGTTAATGGGAGAGGTCAGCAAAAAATTTCCACATATTCAAATCGTTGTTCTAACGTTGCACCAAGACTTTGAATATGTACAACAAGCTCTTCGAGTGGGGGCCATTGACTATATTGCAAAAACAGAGTTAGAAAAAGAGCAATTTGAAGATGTCCTATCAAGAATTGTTTCATTAATGGACCAGAAAGATTCTTTGAAAAGAAATTTAATTAGTGAGGAAAAAGTAGAAGAGGCAAATGAATTAGTTGTATTATATTCCTTAAACCTTCAACGAGAAGAAGCAAAGTTAGAACCAGCTTTATTAAAAAGAGCCTTTGAAGCAGATATAGGCATATGGTATTGGACAGATATTTTGGAAAAAGAAAAGGTATCAGTACTTGAAGGTCTATCCAAAATGGATCCGACGTTAGAATATGCTCTTATCTCCTTTCAAGATCTTAAAGGAATGGATCGGAAATCGATTCTTCAACTAATTCGTGGATATCAAAAGAGCGGTTTATTCTATGATTTTGACCCCTCACTGCCTTTTCAGGTTGTTCAAAGTGAAGATGTACTGGTGAAAAAAGATAAGAGGGAAGCAAAACAAGACCTCAGTAAAATGAAAGAGAAATGGCTATCCGGAGAATGGATTTATGATGATACGGTGTTTGCTCGCATGTGTTATGAGCTTAAATCAATAAGGATGCCCCCAATTCGATTGACCAGGTTTTTTTACTCGTTAACAGATGAATGGAACCGGCTTTACAGCAGAATTTTACCTGAACCTATTACAATAGAAGATTTTTTGTCGAGCTGGTTTCATTTTGAGAAGTGGTTAAGGGATACGAGGGAAATCATCAAAGTGATCAATACAAAAACTCCCTTTTCAGATGAAATTCATGATAGCATCATGAAAGCTGTGACATTGGCACAACAAATGATCGATCAACCATTAACGGCGGGAGAGATTGCAAGAAAAGTGAATATGAGTAGTAGTTATTTTAGCCAGTGTTTTAAAGAGATTGTTGGGCAAACGTATACGGATTATTTACGGGAGATTCGTATTGAAAGAGCAAAAGAGTATTTAAGGAATTCTTCAAAAACGATTCAGTGGATTTCGGAAAAGGTTGGCTATAATGATGAAAAATATTTCAGCAGACTGTTTCGGGAACATGTAGGCGTATTGCCAAGCGAATATAGAAAAATAGTTCCATGAGAAGGTAAAAGCTAATAAAAATATAGGTGGAAAACGTTCGGAAAATGGGTAGACATTTTTCGAACGTTTTTTAGTTAATCATAAAAAAGTGAACCTTTTTTGCAATCGCTTTCTAACTTGTTGTTGTACACATCATGATATATTGAAAACGTACTCAAAAACAGAAATGAACAGGGGGAGAATAATGAAAAAACTATTCGTCTTATTAGCTATATTATTAGCTTTTTCAAGTTTAATTGCTTGTACTGGTAATAATGTAAGCAGTAACAAATCAAGTGAAAGTTCAAATGAAATTTCTGAAGAAAATATTGATCCTTTAGGAAGTTTTTCGGAACCTGTTGAAATTTCTATTGGAAGAGGTATTGATCCGAATTATAAATTTGAAGGTGATGATACACCTGAAGACAATGTGTATACCCGTTGGTTGGAAGATCAGTATAACATCGTGACGAAACATGAATGGGAAGCGACAACCGGCGAGGACTATGAACAAAAAGTTAGTTTGTCAATTGCTAGTAATGATATTCCGGATGCAATGGTTGTGAATGAAACACAACTTAAACAAATGATCAAAGCAGGTCAGTTGGCAGATTTAACGGAAGTTTATGAAAAATATGGGGCAGAGAGATTAAAGGATATTTATGAATCCAACCCAGGGCTATTAGACAATGTAACGTACGATGGAAAATTATACGCTTTACCTGAAACGACTCTTCCATCAGCACCGTTAACTTGGATTCGACAAGATTGGCTTGATGAGTTAGGTCTTGAGGCTCCAAAGACGTTAGAAGATCTTGAAAAAATTGCTCAAGCATTCATTGATCATAATATGGGTGGAGAAAACACATTAGGAATCGTAGGAACATCACAAGGAGGAGCACTGAATTCAACATTCCTGACTTCAGGTGATCATTTCTTAAATTTCTCATCCTTATTCTTCGCTAACAATGCTTATCCGGGAATATGGGTAGAAGATAAAGATGGTAAGGCTGTATATGGCTCTACTACACCAGAAACAAAGAAAACGCTTGAAATGATGCGCGATTGGTATGCGAAAGGGATTTTGGACAAGGAAATGGCTTTAAGAAAAAGTGCGCAAGAGGTTCTGGTAAGCGGGCAAGCGGGTATCTTCTTTGGTCCTTGGTGGTCACCATATAATCTGGAAGATTCCATTAAAAATGATCCAAAGGCCAACTGGCGTCCTTATGCCGGACCAGCAGATTCCTCAGGGAAAATTAATTCGAACGAAACTACAGGTAGTACGTATATCGTAGTTAGCAAAGAGTATGAACATCCAGAAGCTGTCGTAAAAATGCTCAATATTCATGTTAGTGAGAAAGACCCTAGTTATGAGGAAGTAGTTGCAGACAAGCAAATGACGTCACAGGAAGTTCCGTTATTCATGGTTATGGGACACGGTGACCAGCTGGAGTATGCCGTCACTTCAACACAAAAGCATCTTGCTGGAGAACTTAAACTAGAGGATATCGACAAAGTAAACTATGGATTTGCATATGACCTTGCAGAACATGCGAAAAATGTGAAAAAGGAACCGTATGATAACTATAACATTCAATACTGGGATAAAGCGGGAGATCAAGCATTTTTTACGCATGTGTACGCACATCTAAATGGTGGTTCCGAATTTATAAATGCTGATATTAATTATGTTCGAAGCATTGCCACTGCAAAAACAAAAACGATGGAACTAAAATGGAATAATTTAAAGAAATTAGAAGATGAAACATTCTTAAAAATTATCATGGGTAATGCACCACTCAGTGACTTCGATAAATTTGTTGAGAAGTGGAATGAGCAAGGTGGAGATCAAATCACGAAGGAAGTTAATGAATTAAATTAAAAATCATCAAGACGGGTGGTGTTTCACTCGTCTTGATATCTTCTTAAGGAGGATAAAGAGTATGGAAAATAGAGTGGAAACGATAAAAAGTCATCGTGGTCTTCGTATCAACCTTAGGACAAAGACAAAGAAAAACAGATCTGATTATAAGCATTACTTTTTGATGCTTCTTCCGGGAATTATTTGGTTAACCTTTTTTAATTTGCTGCCTATGTACGGAATCCTAATGGCTTTTAAAGATTTTAATCCGGGAGTTGGGTTGTGGAAATCGGAATGGATTGGATTAGAAAATTTTAAGTATATGTTTGAGCTTGATGACAGTAAGCAAATATTTAGAAATACTATCGTCATTGCCTTGTTAAAAATGATCGGAAACTTAATCGTACCGTTGATTTTTGCGCTAATGTTAAATGAAGTGAAAAATAGATTTTTTACACGGTCTGTACAAACGATTGTCTATTTGCCGCACTTCTTGTCCTGGGTCATTATAGCGGGTATTATGCTGGATTTGTTTTCGATCTCAGGTCCGGTGAATCAGCTAATGGCTGCTATAGGTGTTGAACCGATTATGTTCTTTGCTGATGCAGGTATATTTCCAGCTTTAGTAGTTGGCAGTGATATATGGAAAGAATTTGGTTTTGCCGCCATTATTTACTTTGCCGCACTTACGTCTATAAATCCAGAGTTGTATGAAGCAGCTGCGATTGACGGTGCTTCTCAATTTAGACGACTCATTAGTATTACATTGCCAAGTATATTACCTGTTGCCATTCTACTAGGTACTTTAAGTATGGGAAATATCCTGAACGCCGGTTTTGATCAAGTTTTTAATCTTTATAATCCACTAGTCTATTCAACCGGAGATATTATTGACACATGGGTATACCGGGCTGGACTAATTGATATGCAATATGGATTAGCAACAGCGGTTGGACTTCTAAAATCTGTTGTGGGCTTTATCCTTATCGCGTTCTCATATGGATTAGCTTATCGTTTTGCAAATTATCGAATCTTCTAATAAAGGTGTGATTTAAATGGTAGAAGACAAAACAGTACTTTCTAGATGTTTCAATGGCTTTAATGTTTTTTTGCTTATCGTCATTACGCTTCTTTGTATATATCCGGTTTGGTATACGTTCGTCATATCGTTAAGTGATAAAGCAGCTGTTTCAGCTGGACAGGTATTTTTCTGGCCAAAAGATTTAACATTAGGGGCTTATTCACTAATCATTGAAGATGCTAAATTTCTTAACTCATTTCTTGTTTCAATCCAACGAGTCGTTCTAGGTACAATCGCTACCTTTGTGGTTGTGGTGTTAATGGCTTACCCTCTCTCAAAAACGTCCAGAGAGTTTGGACCAAGGAATATCATTATGTGGCTTTTGATTTTTGCTATGCTTTTTAACGGTGGTTTAGTTCCTTGGTATATGACGATGCAAACACTAGGAATGACAAACAATATATGGGGACTTGTTCTTGGTGGAGGTTTACCTGTATTTAATGTCATTTTGGTTATGAATTTTTTCAGAAACTTACCAAAGGAATTAGAAGAATCAGCGATTATGGATGGTGCTGGACCTTGGAGAATTTTATTTGATATCTATTTACCATTGTCTAAGCCGGTATTGGCGACCATCTTAGTATTTACGATCGTAATGCATTGGAATGAGTTTTTTCAGGCACTCGTACTAATGACAAATAATGATTTATATCCTTTGCAAACATATATACGTTCAGTAACAGTGGAAATTGATCCTTCAAAAATTGATGCAGAATCCGCTCAACGTGTTGCGAGCTCTTCCAATCAAACCTTAAATGCTGCGAAAATATTCATTTCCATGCTTCCTCTTTTAGTGATTTATCCATTCTTCCAAAGATATTTCGTTAAAGGAATTACACTTGGTTCTGTTAAAGGTTGATAAAAGGGAAAGGTTTCTGTTTATTTTGAGGGAGGTGATGTTTGGTAAAGCAGGTAGGTTTTTTAAGAATAAATAGGAAGACTAGTAACTTCATATCTTAAAAGAGAAGGGGCAGGGTGTATTGAAAAAATATTTGAGTAAAAGTGTAGTATTAATGATGATGGCGATTATGATAACTTCAAATGTTCATTTTCCTTATTTAAACACTGCTTCAGCTGAGACGACTAATCAAACAATAAGAATTTATTATGAAAGAGATGATCAAGATTACGACAGCTGGGGTTTATGGTTATGGGGGGATGTTGCCACACCTTCAGAACAATCAGGTGGATGGCCAACAGGTGCTACTCCTTTTTCGAATGATCAAGTAGGAGAGCACGGTGCATATGTAGATATTGAATTAAATGAAAACCCGGGGGTAATTAATTTCATTGTGGTGAATCGTGAGAATGGAGAGAAAGACGGGGATAGCAAGGGATTTACCAAGCTAAATGAACATAATCAAGTGTATATTAAAGATGGAGATGATTATGTTTATACGACTCCCGATTATACAATTCCAGTTGAAAATAGCCAGGCACATTTCCCTGAATGGTCGAAGGATTCAACCATTTATGAAGTGAATATCAGACAATATACACCAGAAGGAACTTTCCAAGCATTTGAAAAGCATTTACCTCGATTAAAAAGATTAGGTGTTGAAGTATTGTGGTTAATGCCGATCCACCCGATTTCCGAAGAGGGGAGAATTGGAACATTAGGCTCATATTACGCTGTACAGGATTATAAAGCGATCAATCCTGAGTTCGGTTCCATGGAAGATTTCAAAAGATTAGTAGATAGAGCTCATGACATGGGATTTAAAGTCATGCTTGACTGGGTCGCTAATCATACAGGAAAAGACCATATCTGGACAGAAAATAAAGAATGGTACACTTTGGATAATGAAGGAAATATCACTCATCCTCCAGGCACAAACTGGATGGATGTCGCAGATTTAAATTATGAAAACCCTGATATGAGAGCTGCGATGCTTGATGCAATGAAATATTGGGTGAAAGAAGCTGACATTGACGGTTATCGAGCGGATTACGCAGTCGGTGTTCCAGTAGATTTCTGGGAAAAAGCACGAAAAGAACTGGATAAAATCAAACCAGTATATATGTTAGCAGAAGATAATGTAGAATTCGACCTACTAGATAAGGCATTCAACTTCAACTACGGTTGGGAGCTCAGCCATACGATGAGGGATATTGCAGCAGGTAATAAGAGTGCAAAAGACATAAAGTCATATCTTAATAAGATGAAACAATTCTATCCGACAGGCTCCTATGCCATGCATTGGACTACAAATCATGATGAAAATTCTTGGGAAGGTACTACAACAGAATTGTTCGGTGAAGCTGAAAAAACAATGGCGGCCTTAACCTTTACTTTACCAGGTATACCGTTAATTTATTCTGGCCAAGAAGCAGGTCTTAATAAGAGATTAGCATTCTTTGACAAAGATGAAATCTCATGGGCAGACTTATCAATGCAGGATTTCTATAGGGATTTAATCAGACTAAAGAAGAAAAATCAGGCATTATGGAATGGGTCAGCCGGTGGAGAAACAAATTTTTTGGAAACCTCTGATGATCGTATCCTTGCTTTTGAAAGAATGAAAGGTAAATCAAAGGTCATTGTTATTGTTAACCTCTCACCAGATACTGTTACTGGTCAAGTAGAAGCAAGCACGTCCAAGGGCAACTATCACTTGTTTCCTTCAAATAAACTCTTTAAGTTAAATAGCCCCCAACAGTTCAATTTGGAACCGTGGGCTTACAAAATTATGGTTAAATAATTGTGCTAAAACCCTAACTTTTATCAATGAGGTGACATATAAAAGTTAGGGTTTCATATTAAGTAGAAAAATTGGCTGGTATGGATATGGGTTTTAACTGGACTGAATTAAATAAAGAAAGGGTAAGAAGATTAGCTTTGATGAAAGAGGAAAGATTGGAAACATCTCCTGATATGCGACCTGAAAAATGTATGGTCAGCGGAATGACAATAGTCGTCTAATCAATTAATGAGGATATCAGTTGAAACTGAATTGAAAATGTTCATTATGTTCACTCCCTTGGGACCAATTTATTTGTAAAGTTCCACTGCTCCCTCCAAAAAGTTTACATATTTTGCAATAAAACCTTTTGGCTCTAAAATCTTAACTTTATTACCAAAGCCGGCTAAAAATTGATAGGCATATTGATTCTCGGGCAATTCAATTGTTGCAAGGTAACTTCTTGCAGCTTCTTTTTTAACGGCATTTTTTCCGTATCTTTCGATAAATTGATCTCTTACAGCAATATCTATCGATAGCTGTACATTAACCAATTTTTTTTGTTCATTGTGTTGTTTTTCATGTTTAAAATCCTGACCAGTCCTTGGAACAAAAAAACCGTCTTTTTGGATATTTAATATCCTCGTCAACTTAAATGTTCGATAGTCTTTCCGTTCTAAACTATAACCGAAAAGGTACCAATGCATTTCCCTAAAATGCATCTTATAGGGTTCTACGAGTCTGTACGTTTTGTTTCCTATTTGATCCACATATTCAAATTTTAATAACCAATTGTTCTCAATTGCTTGCTTGATAAATAGTAGTTCTTCGTTGATTTGGCTTCTTCCCTGCCAATCATAAAAGCTTAAATCAAATGTTGGAGAAATATCTGCACTGGTCATTCCTTTGATTTTTTGAATAGTCGTTTGAATCTCTTGATTGGTAATCAGTCCCTCAAAGCCATCTAAAGCTACGAGAATATTTTCAATATCCTTGTGATTTAGTAATCGTTTATCGAATTTATACTCTTCCATTAGCGCATATCCCCCTTCAACACCATACTTCGCATAGATAGGGATGTTTGCATAACTTAATGTTTCCATATCACGTTGAATCGTTCGTTTCGTTACATGAAAAAGTCGGCTAAATTCTGATGCCGAAACAACTTCTTTTTGTAACAAAATCATCACTATCGAGATAAGTCGCTCAATTTTTTTCATATTTCCCTCCAATATACGACATACATATGTCGCCTATGTCCTATTATACTTCAAATAAGAAAAGGAGGAATGAAATATGAAAGCAATCACTTATCTACAATTTGATGGAAGAGCAGAAGAAGCGTTGTCTTTTTATGAAAAGGCATTACCGGCAACTAGCGTAAAAATGGTGAGATTTGGTGCCTTTGAACAAAATCCAAATCCCCCATTAACGGAAGAAGAACAAAACATGATTATGGAATCTTGTATTGAGTTTTCAGGGAATATTTTAATGATCTCTGATGTTCCCCCTTTTATGCAGGCTGCAACAGGCGAAGTCAAAAAAGGGAATACTGTCTTAATCAGTATTATTGATGCTGATTCAGAAATGAATAAGCAAATTTTCGAAGGGCTCTCAGAAGGTGGGACTGTGATCATGCCGTTATCTTCTACGCCATGGTCAGCAAGTTTTGGAATGTTAGTCGATAAATTCGGGATCATGTGGAAGTTTAATAGTGAGGCAAGTAAATTTCTAGATGGTTTTGTAGATTCTTATTAGGGGGTCTCTCCAACATTTTGACGGAACACCAAGACCAAAACAAAATAGACATATCAGCTCTGGGATTCCTTTATGATGGGGAATTTCAGGGCTTGTTTTATTTCTATGATTGTATGAAATATTCACTTAGATATAGTGATATAATTGGCAAAGTGTATTTTTTACAATAGGAAGGACTACTAAACTCTATCGTGTAAAATATCTATTAACACAACTGAAAATGAGTTGTTAAGACGTCTAATTCTTTGATAGTACTGGGGTTAAGGTGTTTTTTATTAGAAGATTCTGAACTCATTGAATGAGCAACAATACGTTGGTTTTTGGTCAACTAGATAACTTTCAAGTAAACTTAATCAATACGAATAGGTGGCTAAACGTTTTGTTGTAATTCTTTATTTTGAAAATGAACGATTTTTCCCAGTTAGTCGTATTACATATAGAACATTATTGTATGGAGTAGATCTCATGGATGAAAAGGATTTAATTCGAAAGGCGAAAAAAGGAGATACATTGGCTCTTTCGAAACTGCTACAACAGAATTATTCGTTCCTTGTAAAGTATTTAATGAAAGTTACCCTTCATCCGGAAATTGCAGAAGATTTAACCCAAGAGACGATGATGAAGTGTATTGAAAAAATCCAACTGTATAATGGTGAATCCAAGTTTTCCTCATGGCTCATTACAATCGCAACGAATCTTTTTATCGATCAACAGCGTAGAAAGAAGCGGGAGAAAAACTGGCTAGAGCAGGAACAAGTGCTCCGAAAAATGAAATGGAATGCAGCCAATATGAACGAAGAATGGACGGATGTACTTGATGTACTTGCTCAAATTAATGAAGAAATACGTATGCCAATCGTGTTAAAGCATTATTACGGATATTCATATGAGGAAATTGGAAAAATGATGGGAATTGCAGAAGGAACAGTAAAATCTCGAGTTTCAAATGGCCTAAATCGTGTACGAAAGGAGTTGGCAAAACTTGAAGGAGTATGATTCTAAAAATAGTCATTCTATGTTGGATGATGAAGATGAATTAACGGTTAAGCAAGTAATAGATGGTTTAGAAAAACTTGATCAATGGAATTCAGTTTCCACTCCAAACTTACAATGGTTTCAACAGAATGTTGAATTAGAGAAAAAAAGAATACGCAAAAAACAATGGAAAGACCTTCTCACGTTTATGTCTGTTGCAGTATTTGTGCTTGCGGTTGTGATTGCTGCCGTTTATCGTCAGCCAATTCTATTTCTTTATTTTCAGCTTGTGGGGATTATCTTATTGCCCTTAGTTCTTAAGAAAACTAGAAAGAAGGTCAGTAATGAATGAACTCGAACGAACTAAGTAGTACACCGCTTTGGATATGGATTGTGATTGCAGTCATTCTGATTTGCCAGAGCTCATGGATGTTTTGGGATGCACGGAAGAGGGGACACAATGCTTGGCTTTGGGGCTTTTTAGGTCTAATTCAATTTCCAACGTATCTTATTATCTATCTTATTTTTGCAAGAAAAATATTTAAAAGAAAGGTCTCAGGATCAAACTCCTGAGATTTTTTTATTTTTTCGTGAGTGAACGATTAGACGAACGTAATCGTATTAAGGGTAAATAAACAATTTAGAGGAGAAAAAAATGAATGAACTGTTCAATGTAATCCCATGGGGAGCGATTGCGCCAATTCTTGTCTTACAATTAATTCTTATGATTACCGCATTAGTTTCTTGTATTAGAGAAGAAAAAACGAACGGACCAAAATGGTTATGGATCCTTATTATTCTCATTATCAACTTAATAGGACCAGTGCTTTATTTCGTTGTTGGAAGGAGAAATGATTAATGGAGTTATTAAAGGCAAGCGATTTAGTAAAAAGATTTGGAAATACGAATGCTGTTAAAGGAATCAATTTTCACATTGAAGAAGGCAGGTGCGTTTCATTACTTGGACCAAATGGAGCAGGAAAAACAACGACATTAAAAATGTTGTCCGGATTGTTGGAACCGACATCAGGCAGTATTGATTTTAAAGGGGAAAAAGCAAAGGATTTAAGACAGTTTATAGGGTATTTACCTCAATATCCTGCTTTCTATAATTGGATGAGCGGAAAGGAGTTTCTTGTTTTCGCAGGACAATTAGCAAAGCTGAATCGTAAAGAAGCAGATAAAAGAAGTGAAGAATTACTTGAACGAGTGGGCCTAATGAATGCGAAAAAAAGAAAAATAGGGGGTTATTCTGGTGGAATGAAGCAGCGCCTTGGATTGGCACAGGCATTAATTCATCGTCCGAAATTACTTATTTTAGATGAGCCTGTTTCAGCACTCGACCCACTTGGGAGGCGGGAAGTGTTGGACATGATGAGAGAGATTAAAGAGGAAACAACAATTCTCTTCTCCACTCATGTCCTTCACGATGCGGAAGAAATAAGTGACGACATTCTTATCATGCAAGCCGGGGAAATAGCGATCTCAGGTAGCCTTGGAAGTGTAATGGAAGAGTATCGACAACCTATTTTACAAATTGAATTCGAATCACAGGCTGACGATTGGCTAAAGAGCATAGCAAGTTATAGCTTTGTATCTGAAGTAAACATTCAAGGTAATAAAACCATTATCGTATTAAAAGATATGGTAACTGGGAAGCAAACATTATTAAAAGATATCGTGGATAGAAAACTTCCGATTCGTAAGTTCGAGATTTCTCAAACAACATTAGAAGATTTATTTATGAAGGTGGTGAAGGGATGACACAATGGATAGTTCTTTATCGAAAAGAAATGACGGAAATGGCGCGAAATTATAAAATATTATGGATTCCAATTGTCTTTATTTTGCTAGGTGTCATGCAGCCGGTTAGTTCGTATTATATGCCGGAAATTTTGGACACTTTTGGCAGTCTTCCAGAAGGTACAATTCTTGAAATGCCTACTCCAACTGGGGCAGAAGTATTAATGACTGTTCTATCTAATTATGGGATGCTTGGTGTACTTATTCTTGTTTTGAGTGCAATGGGTGTTGTTTCCGCAGAAAGACAGAGTGGAGTAGCAGGTATGGTCATGATGAAACCAGTTCCTTATTCCTCGTATATATTATCGAAATGGGCCGGGCTACTTACAATTACACTCATTTCATTGTTTATCGGGTATATTGCTTCTTGGTATTATACGAGTTTACTCATTGAAACAGTCGCTTTTGAACGCATTTTTCAAAGTGTAGTGATCTACAGCATATGGTTAGTTTTTGTTGTTACATTGACGCTCTTTTTTAGTACAATAATGAAAGGAAATGGCAGTATCGCTTTTGTTACAATTTTTGTGGTCTTTACCATTTCGACGGTTACATCCATTCTGGGAAAGTATATGAAATGGAGTCCGGCTACAATGACTGAGCACACGGGAGAGGTCTTGTTGTCAGGAGAACTAGATTCTAGCTTCTTGCCAGCTTTTATTACAACTATTGCTATTATCATCGTGGTTCTCATCTTATCCATCCAAATCTTTAAGCAAAAAGAGCTATTGGAATAAAAAAAGGTATCCTACAGTGTGTATTCTTATTTTTATAAAGTTGATGAAACACCTCACTTAAACTTTAGGGGACAATAGTGAAAAAAGCAGTGGAGTATCCGCTGCTTTTTCCGTTATTAAAAAATATTTTCTATAAAATTCTTTTCTAATGCTTCCGCTTAACTGAAGTATACTTAGGAAAGGAATACCCTCAAGTCCCTATCGTGTGAGGACGAGGATATGAGGGTATTTTACTACATACAATTCTTCTCTGTAATGATATGGAGTCAGAAATTCGTAAACAGAGAAAGCTATATTTTTCTATTTTCATTCCTGATATCTCTCTTTGTTTCATTTACATTGCAGGTTTAATGACCAATTCACTTACATCGATATGAACAGGCTGTTCAAGTGCATAGACGATCGCCCGGGCAATAGCCGTAGCTGGCAGAGCGTTATGTCGGTATTCCTTCATGAATTCTCTAGCCTGGTTGTCGGTAATGCTCTCAGCTAGTTCTGATTCCGTTACTCCTGGCGATACAAGGGTCACACGGATCCCTAGGCCTGCAGTCTCTTGCCGCAATCCGTCCGTTAATGCACGTACGGCATATTTGGTCGCGCAGTAGACAGCTGCCGTCGGAGTCACTTCGTAGGCGCCGATGGATGCGATGTTGATGAAATGTCCAAAACCTTGTTTTTTCATGACCGGAAGACCTGCGGCAATGCCATGGAGGACACCGCGTATGTTGACATCAATCATCCGATTCCATTCCTCAATTTTTAATGCTTCCAGCGAAGAGAGCGGCATCACCCCTGCATTGTTAATAATGGCGTCAACTCTTCCAAAACGACTTTGGGCTGCACCTATAATTGCCTGCATCTGTTCTAGCTCTGTCACGTCGAGCTGTTGAATGACTACAGAACCGCCATCCCCTTGAATGTCAGATGCCAATGACTCTAGTCTTTCCACACGTCTTGCCCCGATCACAACATGAGCACCCAGGCTTGCGAGCTGTCGGGCAGTTGTTTCACCAATTCCGCTGCTTGCCCCTGTAATCACAACCACTTTTCCGTTAAGTTCAGACATTATTCCTTGCTCCCTTCTTCCAGATATAGCACCATACCTGCATGGTAAAGAACCCCGTTGATAAAATCACCATTGGCAGTAAAGCCTGTATCATCGACATATTCGATATGATTGTCTTTGACGATATAGCTGCCTTGATATGCGCTTTCGCGGTTGCCGCGGGCTTCATCGTATCGGCCGTTTGGAAGCAGCTCGTGCCGAATATAGCCGTCCGCGGTCACCCACATCCCCACATAGGGATGTGGATTTTTTATAAGTTCTTTTTTCATTTTATAATCTCCTCTCATAATAAAAGATGGATGGCACTCAAATCTTGGCAGGATTGAAATGAAAATAAAGTGATCCAAAGAACGTAACAGAAAGTTGATCAAATCCATACCATCTAATTGAAGTGTCTGACCATAAACTCATTATGAACTTTTGCGCCAAAGAGAGGGTAGTCGAAAAATATACAATTGTTGCCTAATACTCCAATAAATTATAGTATAGTGAGCAAGAGATCCATAAATGTAACTGGAAAGGTGGAGGGATGGTTCATGGAGCAAATTAAGGAATTAGCGGAGTTGATCGAGAGAAATGTAGCGGTGGATGGAACGTATGACACGTCTATATCAGGATTGCGATTTGTTCGTACCACCCAGATTTCTGAACCCGTATACTCTGTTTATGAACCTTCCCTATGTGTTGTGGCCCAGGGATCAAAATTGGTCATGCTTGGGGAAGAAAGCTATCAGTACGATTCTGCCAGTTATCTGACTGCTTCCGTTCATTTGCCGATTACGGGACAGATCATAAAGGCTTCGCCCGATAAGCCTTATTTATGCGTAAATTTGCAGCTTGATATGAACCAGATTTTTGAAGTCGTTCAGTCATCGAGTCAAGTAATTTCTAATGACTCCCCGGGACGTGGTCTGGTAATCAGCCTAGTAAATGACTCGCTCCTTGAAGCGGTATTACGGCTTATTAGGCTACTTGAGACTCCACAGGATATACCAATCCTTGCCGATGGTATCAAACGTGAAATCATTTACCGGATTCTACAGAATGACCGGAATGATTCCCTGAAGCATTTTGCACTTGTAGGAAGTCAGGCCCAACGGATTGCAAAGGTGATCGGGGTGTTAAACCGAGAATTTGCGCAGCCCTTAAAGGTAGACGAATTGGCGAAAGAAGCCAGAATGAGCTCTTCATCCTTCTACCATCATTTCAAGGAAGTCACGGGTATGAGCCCAATCCAGTTTCAGAAACAGCTTCGGTTGCAGGAAGCACGCCGATTGCTTTTAACGGAAAACCTGGAAGCGGCTGAGGCAGCGTTTCAGGTAGGTTATGAAAGTCCTTCTCATTTCAACCGGGAATATAGCCGTAAATTCGGCCTGTCCCCAATGAAAGACATCCGGCGTCTGCGGGAAATGTTGTCATAAAAGAAGATAGGTTATCGAGACTAGAATGGGTTATTCTATGTAAGTGGAATGGCATAGGATTAACGAATCCAATGAGCTTAATAGAAAACTATTTTAATTGTAAAAAGAAAAAAGGCTTGGATACCTATTTAGAGATCTGTGAAAAATGATATACCATATTCAATCTTTCGAAATTCTCCTCCTACTCGGGTTGAATTCGTTGTACTTTGTGGAAGAATTGAATGGAATCGTAACAGATTTCTAAGAAAAAGGAATAGTAGAAATAGACTTTGACAGTGCTTGTAAAAGATTACTGCTGGCAAATAGTCTTTTTAGAACGAACAATTCAATAAAAGATATAAACATAAGTGGAATTGAGCACTTAACTAGAAAAGACATACATAAAGCAAAAATGATGAAAGTATCATTCTAGATGTAACTCCATGAGAACTTAATGAAGAGCATCCATTAATCCATTATTTTATGTAAATGGAACTAACAAAAGGGAGGTATTGCTTATAATGCAGTCAATTGATATACAAATGTTACCTTGTTACGCTAGTACCAATAAAGTGGACATGGAGCATATTACGAACATAGTTAACCGTGTGTATGCGTCATCTGAGGAAGGTTTTTGGATGCACGGGGCAGTACGTACGACAGTGGCGGAAATGGCAGAGTTCACTAGCTGTAATGAGATTGCTGTAGCTCGATCAATGGGAGAAATTGTTGGATGTGTCCGTGTTCGACGGATTGACCAAGGAATAGGGGAATTCGGGATGTTAGCTGTTGATGACGAATACCAAGGGACTGGCATTGGACGAGAGTTAATCCGCTTTGCTGAGCAGAAGTGTCAAAAAGAACAACTTCGTAAGATGCAACTGGAATTGTTAGTACCTCAGGAAGGTTCTCACCCGGCCAAAGAAATCCTGGAAAACTGGTATACTCGTATCGGCTATCAGCCAGTTCATACGGAAACCATCGATGCTTCATTTCCGAAGTTGGCGGAAATGCTGGCTATCCCCAGCAAGTTTGTCGTTTTCCAAAAAGAATTAAGATAGAAGAAAAACTTAGATATAAGGGTCTCACCAACAATTTGACGGAATAGCCACGCAATGAAACGTAAACAAACGGGTGCGATGTTAAAGATCTATTTTCTGGGTTGTATCGAGTGAGTTTTTTCTGCAGGGGGTAGTTGTTATCGAATAACTATCTTTAGCAATATAAGTGCGAATGTTCTGTAAGTACAATCAAGAAATAAAAAAGTGTATTTAGTAACAAGAGGACTAAAAGGGAGGTAATAAATATGATGAAATTGATGTTTATTCTCGCAGCTATCAGTATTCCTACTTTCGCTTATTTCGGGAAAGGTGCTACTGGAATTTTCATTTCTCTATTATTCATGTTTCTTGCAGCCTTTTTTAGTAAGCCAAGATTTAATAAGAAAGACTAATGATACTTCAGCAAAACCAGTTAATAGTAATTAATTGAGTTCTGTAACGAAGTCTTTTCTGGAACAAGGAAAAGTGCTTATTTTAGTTTTGGGCCAGCCAGATTGTAGAGTAACTCTTTATTACGTAGTAGACTAAATACTTTGCAGTAAATAAAAGAACCGCCTTCTTCACATCGAAAGGCGGATTAGATATTGAGGCTTATTAGATGTTAATATCCTAACTGCTATGAACGACAAGACGACCTAATTCCTCTGAGTGTGCAACCTTTACACAGTCAATATAAACGGCTAAACCTTTTCCCATGTTGTACTGAAGGCCGAGCTTATCATAAATGATTGTGATTTCTTTACCATGAGAATACAAACGGTCTAAACAGAAATATTCCCATTCTTCAGGAACGAGTGGGTTCACCACAAAGCTACCATCTTCTTTTACACGGAACCCGATGAGTCCGGTAATGATTAGATCGTTAAATGTAGAATGGTTGTAATCCTTCCCACGCTCGCGGCCACCCTTGTTTTCTGGCCAACCCCATTCCTCTAATATCCGTCGGGAAAGCCATTCACCTGTAAAAGGGTCAATGTTTTCGTCCAACCAGGATACCGACTTGCCGTCAGCATTTATACGGTAATGAGATTGCGCGTAAGTGCTTAATATGTTCCAGTAATCTTCTTTATTAATCACTTGCTGTTCGTAATCGTTTAATACGTTAGCCATTGCCGTTAACGTCTGAGATGTGGCGAATGGCCAAGACGGTCCATTCCACAGACATTCGTGTTCATAGGAAAACATGAACCTGGAATGACGTTGTTCTGCAGTTGTGGGCCCGTATGGAGCATAGAAACCTTCAGTATCCAATAACTGTGTCCAGGCACGTTCGTAACCGGAGTCTGGAAGGTGGAAAGCCCAAGGGATATATCCAAGTTGCTCACGTACGTTATAAGCGGGGTCCATCTTTTGGAAATCCCAATGTTTGACTATGTCATTTGAGCTTTTCAGTGGGATGACCTTGAAGAACTGCGCTTGCTCGTCCCATAGATACTGTTGGACAAGCTGTTTTAACTGATTCGCCTTTTCCTTAAACCTTTTGTTTGACTCAACGTCCTCTGCAAGGCGTGCAATGTTGGAAATCGCCAATGCATCGGCGTACATATAGGCATTCAGAGTTGGCCTTAGACCAGAACCGCTAATGGATATCTCCATCGCATCACGGTCATCAATTGACCAGAATAAGCCACTTTCGTTCCGATTGCTTTTCTCCCATTTTGTGTAGTTGTCGATCATATCCGGCAGTAAATCAATTGCTAGCTGGAAGTCACCATCTACTTTGCAATAATTCCACACAGCATCTGCTATCCAACAGCTATAAGAGCGTAGACTTCCGTGTCCTTTAAACCAAAACAAGATATAATCCTTTAAAATGTCTTGACGGTTTCGCAACCAGCGTCCTTCATTTAAATGATGTCCTACAGCACAGTTGATTGTGTTATGCTTGCCCGCCCAAGACACGGAGGGATGAAATTCAGTAATCACGAATCCGTCAGGAGTTAGCTTAATATGTTTTCGATACACCCACCAGCGAAAATAATAAGTCTCTTCCAGGTATGAATCAGGACAATGGAAAAGAGGAATCTGATCACGAAGCCAGTCCCAGGCGGTGGCATTATCAACATGCTGGATAACAGTTTCTTCGTCGTGCTTGTTAAACGTTTCGAAATGTTTTTTAAAATTTTCTGGCGTTAACAACATACAACCTCTACCTTTCTGCGTATCCTTTCAACTGAAAAGCATCAAAATAGTAACCTTATAAAATAGTATTATAACGTTTATAATAAGTAGAAAATATAAGTGAATCCAACCTAAATATTATAAAATTCCACACAAATATAATCGGAACAGAGAGGGATGATCTAGATTAGCACAACTAAACACCTTTCAATCTTCTCACCACCATTGCCTTATTATTTGGAATGCGGAAAAGTGTCCTACTTACCGGGAGAACAGCATCCGGATCGAAATCGTATTGGTGTCTTTGATTTGCTGGTAGTCGTCAGCGGTAGAATTTATATAGGAGAAGAAGCTCAGCACTGGGAGGTTTCGCCGGGCCAAATGATCATATTGTGCCCGGATAAGTATCATTACTCAGTAAAACCGTGTGATGTAGAGACTTGCTTTTATTGGCTACATTTTAAAGAGGCAGACCGACCGGAGGAGCAAAGCGCTCGTTCTTCTATATCGAATTTCAGAGAGAAGGCCAAGTTGAGCAGGACAGAGTCATATCACATCATGCTACCTAAATATGAGGATTTGACTGAATCAACGCAGGTATACGCTTTAATACAACGGTTAATTGGTCTTTCTACCGAACATCGAAGTCAAGCGTTCTGGCAGGAACAACAATTGTTCGTCGATTTGCTGAAAATTATTGAGAATAAGCAAAAAGCAGAGGTTCTTTCGCCTTCCTTACAGCTTGCAGAGATGACTGAAGCATATATCAAAAGACACTATCGTTCACGAATAAGTAACAAAGATTTATCAAAGGCTTTGCATTTTCACTCAAATTATATTACCCGGTGTATGCAGGAGGTTTTTCATTGTACCCCAATGGCTTACCTACACCAATACCGACTGGACCAAGCCAAACTTCTTTTGATCAAGACAGACTGGACGATCACTAGAATTGCAGGTTATGTCGGATTTGAATACTCGCCGTATTTTTCAAGTTGCTTTAAGAAGCAAGAGGGAGTCTCACCATTACAGTTCCGTAAACAGTATGTAAAATAAGAAAGATTTCAATGTAAAGTCAATATCTTGCTTCTAGCACTAATTAAGAATGTTCAACACCTAGAGAGCAGGTGTATGTTTGTGAAAAATGAACAGGGGGAAACATTTCCTTACAAGTCGCAAAGCAGGAAGTAGGAGAAGGGCTGATTAGTAATGATAACTGATTATCCAAAACACGATATGAAAGCCGTCGTGTTGAGTTGAAGCGAGCATTAATTCTTGAAAAGGAAAAAATGCTATTGCAAATGGACTAGATTGTTGAAAAAACTCTTTGGGCAGACGGGCGATCATCTGCAACATTTTAACTTTATGATAATATTCAACTAACTAGCATGCTACTTCAATAAAGGATTTGCATTATACTAAAAAACACCAAGCTTATATAAAGTCTTTGAAAGAAAGGAAACACAGATGAAGAAGAAATTACTATTTTTAGGAATTGGAGTTTTGTTAATAGCTCTTTTATTCGCAGGAACTTTTAAAATTACAAAATTAAGAACCTTTCAATTTTTTGGAGGGTTAACATACCAAGTTGAAACGGAAAACAAGGTTGTTGCATTAACATTTGACGACGGTCCGACAAAGAATGTGGATCAGATTTTGCCTTTATTAGATAAATACGAGGCAAAGGCTACTTTTTTTCTTATAGGAAATGATATTGAAAAATACCCTGCAGAAGCAACAAAATTGGTAGAGGCAGGGCATCAAATTGGAAATCACACCTATTCACACAAAAGAATGGTTTTAAAATCTCCCGCTTTTATTAAAGAAGAAATTGAAAAAACTGATGAGTTGATTAGAAAGTCCGGATATAAGAGTGAAATTGACTTTCGACCTCCCTATGGGAAAAAATTTGTGGGATTACCTTATTATTTAAATAAGCACAACAGAGAAACGATTATGTGGTCTTTAGAACCGGACACATATTACACAAGTGCTGATGAAAAAGTAAAATATGTGGTGGAGAACACTAAACCAGGATCGATAATCTTGCTGCATCCAATGTATGATCAAACAGGTGAGGAAATGCAAGCGATTGAAGATATTTTAAGAGAGCTTACGAACGAAGGGTATAAATTTGTGACTGTGGACGAGCTTCAAGAATTATGAGGTAAGAAATTAATTGATCTATCTTTAGCCTTTACGCTTGCAGAGATATAGTTGGTAAAGCAAGGGTGATGGTTATATAGGTATGTATCTCTTTTTTCTTATTCAAGTGAACAGGGCGTTTCTGCAACAAGCAGGAACGCTTTTTACTATTGGAGCAGTTTAATAAAAATTACAAATTGTGAAGGAAGGGGGGATTGTACAGTGAAGGAAACCGTTGAGTTTTATACACCTCAAGCCCTAGCTCAAAATATATCTCAGGTCTATTAACAGAAATTTATTCGCGTTATAAGATGGAAATATAAGGAATGAAGTGGTGAGGGTAGTTTAAATGTAATGAAGGTGTTGGTTTTGTGAAAAATGAAGAAAGATACGAAGTGAGAATATGAAAAAGGAGAATGGGTCATGGTAAAAAGATTTTCTATGTTAATCATTACTATATTAGCGATTGGTGCTTTATTATTTGCTGCTAAAAATCCAACAGGTCCTAATACTGTTTCATTTGATGAACCACTAAATCTGTTGATGTCTCTTGGAACACTAATTGTACTGTTATTACCACCAGTAATTTTATCGTTTTTTAATCATCTTGTCCTAAATATTATTTTTGCTATTTATCAAGCGTTTATAGTATTGACCTTTTTAGGACTTATAATAGTAGGTTTTGTCATTCCTAGTAGTTGGATAATTGCTATTGGTGCTCTAGGTGCAATTGTTGGTATTAGCAGTATTGTTGTGACTATTCTAGATCCGGGGAAGAAAGCAAATTCAGTGTCTAACTAAAAAAGTAAAGTTTAAATAAATTCAGTATTTTATGTTATAAATAATGAGGCAAACAGATGTTTATGTTTAAAATGGGATAATTATAGAAGTTACTTTTTCTTGTTAACGGGTAGCTTTTAACTTAATGAACGGTCTTCAACCCTAGGGCGCTTTTCTGAAACAATGAAAAGTGCTTATTTAGGTTTAGAACGTATAGAAATGAAGTAAATAGTGAATTAAGCAGAACGAGAATAAAAGTCTATTTGTATTGCTATTTTCCATAGATTGTTAACCTATTGGTCATACATTCTGTTCCTTAAATGATAAATAACGTATTTATGAAGCAATAGAATTGACATTCTTATTGCTCCAATGTATGATTGATCTATCAAACATTGATATATCAATTATTGAGGTATCAACTATATAGAAAGAGGTTATGCCGATGGCTAATTGTTCCGTCCGTTTGCAGATTTTCTTGGAGCTGCAGGCTGTAAATAAGAAGCTCTGCTCAAAGTTCGAGTCATGCTTAGGAGCCAGCCCTTCTCGTGTGGAGATTCTTCATTATTTATTGCAACATGAGGAAGTTACCCAATCAGCATTGCAAGGGGAGGTCAATATCGATGCCGCAGCTGTTACCAGACATTTAAAGCAACTTGAAGCTGCCGGTACGATTGTGCGCTATAAGAAGTCAGATGATCAGCGAGCTACATGGGTGAAGCTGGAGGAAGAAGCGAAGCGTCACATCGAGCAATCATATCAGGAAAAAAGTCAGTTTGTGAATGAGACTCTTGCTGGCTTTACAGAAGCAGAGCTAGAACAATTTTTGAAGATGCTGAATAAAGTCAGGGTAAATGTGTCCAGTGTCACAAAGAATCAACTAGGAGGAGAAACTAAATGAACCAAACACCTATATATAATAAAGAAGCTTTTCTACAAATCGTACAGGATCGCCGTGCCATCCGTACGTATGATGAAAATGTGAAAATTAGTCAGGAAGAAATGTCTGAAATACTTACAGCAGCAACTAAGGCGCCATCATCAGTCAATTTACAGCCTTGGCGTTTTGTTGTTATTGAAAGCCCTGAAGCAAAAGCAAAGCTTGCACCGCTTGCCAAATTCAATCAACAGCAAGTGAAAACCTCTTCAGCAGTAATAGCTGTTTTTGCTGATATGAATAACCTTGACTACTTGGAAGAAATTTATAGTAAAGCGGTAGAGCATGGTCTAATGCCCCAAGAAGTAAAAGATCAGCAAGTACCCTCTATCCGTAACCTGCTTTCATCTATTACGGAGCAGGCAAATAGGGAAACAATCTTAATCGATAGTGGTTTAGTATCGATGCAGCTAATGCTGACTGCAAAGGCATATGGTTACGATACATGTCCGATCGGCGGATATGAGAAAGATCAAATCGCAGAAGCATTTGATTTGGATAAGGACCGTTATGTTCCAGTCATGCTAATTTCTATCGGTAAAGCAGTAGATACAGGCTACAAGTCCTATCGTATGCCGGTAGAACAAATTACAGAATGGAAATAAGGAGAGAGAAACTATGATTATCATCCACGCTAGAATGTCAGTTAAACCAGAGAAAAAGGAAGAATTCCTTCAAGAAATTGAAGCAGTAATGGAAGGAAGCCGTGCAGAAGCAGGTAATAACAGCTACGACCTATTCCAGAATCCAACAGATTCTAACAGCTTTGTTATGGTAGAAAGTTGGAAGGACATGGAGTCTGTTCAGGCCCATAATGCAAGCAGTCACTTCCAAAAATTCAGTGCAGCTGCTAAGAAAATGCTAAGTGCTCCATTAGAAGCGGATGTTTATCAAGCGGAGAAATTAAATTAATGAAAAAGGATGACCGTGGCGGTCATCCTTTTTCTTTTTACACAAATGCTGCCATATGCCATACCCGAAAACCTATTATATTCCGATATAAGTAAATATATAACAAAACTGCAACCAAAAACGATAAGGTTACATTTTTAAAAATGACCTCTCTACATTTTTGAAAAAAAAGGGGTTGTAGATGGTACTTTCTTTAAAGAAACCCGTTCATATACTGGTTTCTTTAAAGAAAGTAGTAACCAACAGCCAATGAGTAATATGTGTAATAAAGATCTTATCATTAATTAATAGTCTGCTATAATAAAGACTAGTTTACTACTTTAAAGGAGTTAGCTTCATGGGAAAGATTGTTAAACTTGTAAGCGTTATCACCTGTATTATTCTTTTTTATTTTACATTAGATTCTGCTGTGAAAGTATTTAATACAAATTGGAAGTTGCCAGAGGAGTTAAAGGAGGAGCTTACTGACAAGAGAATCGTTTTGATTACTCATGAGTTGGAGACTCCATTTTGGGATTCAGTTAGTGCTGGAGCGAAGCAACAGGCAGAACAGGCTGGTGCAAGGCTTGAGATATTGGGGAGTTATGGTAACAATCAAGAGGATTTCTTAAAACAAATAGAAATAGCGATTTATTCAAAAGTCGATGGTATTATCGTTCAGGGAGTGGATACAGAGGAATTTAAGGAGCTGACAAAAGTAAAAGCTTCTTCATATGGGGTGCCGGTTATCACGGTGGCTAATGATGTTCCGATGGCAGAAAGCCTTCGTAGGACGTATGTAGGATCCGATCAGATTTTGGCTGGTAAAATGATTGCGGAACAATTGGTAGAGGATATGGGGGAATCTGGCGAGGTTGTTTTAGTGATTGACCGTACACAGGAATTCTATCAAACACAGAGATTAAAAGGAATTCAAGAATACCTCTCCAATTATCCAGAAATTAAGCTGATTGAAGCAGAGACAGAAGATACACGAGAGCAGGTTATTGCCACCACAAAGGATTTATTAAATCGGATACCTGACGTTGATGCTTTTATTACACTAAATGCTAAATTTGCAGATGATTTGGTAGAGGAAATTGATAGACGCTCGAATGTTGAAGCGTTTTATATCTATTCTTTTGACGATGACCCTAGTTCATTATCTTTATTGGAGAAAGGAAAAATAGATGGAATGATCGAGCAGTCTCCATCAATGATGGGGGAGCTTAGTGTGGAATTAATGATGAACTGGCTGAACAGAGAGGTATTACCACTTAATTTAGATGGCTATCTTACTGACATTCAAATGGTGAAACAGGTGGACGGCGAATGAACAGTATACAGAAGAAAATTTGGGGCCTTGTGTTAGTGGCTCTCTTGATAATGGCAGCAACTTGGTTTTCGCTTACTTACTATAATCAAAAAATGTTAGATCAGTATAACAACATCCTTGAACGATACTTAATATTGAATGAAATAACGATAAAAAGTGAAAATACAGTAACAGCATTAAATAACTATTTACTCCTTCCATCTGAAGATAACTTTAAAGCGATTACTCAGAATAAGAAAGACATTCAAAAGATGAAAAATGAAGTAGCTACATTTAAAAATGTGGAGAATGAATTAGCATTAACAAATTATGTGAACTTAGTTGATAGTTTTGTAGAGTCAGTTGATTTATCACTTTCTTTTCAGTCTGAGGATGAAACAGAGTATTCAATGACAGCATTTAATGAAGCGACTCATATTTCTAACTATATCTCGGAAATGGCTTTGACATTAATAGATTTAGAGCTTCAAACATATGATATGTTTTATCGAGATATGATTAGTCAGTCAGAAGAGCTAAAGCAGCTTGGAATTTGGCTGCTCCTATTAATTACGGTAGGTCTCTTACTCTTTACTTATTGGTTTTCTCAACGAATTACGAAACCAGTTGAAAAGTTGACACATGCAGCAAATGAGCTTTCCAAAGGGCGGTTTGATTTAAAAGTTGAAGTGAATTCGAGTGATGAAATTGCATTTTTGGCAAAGATGTTTGATCGAATGCGTGTGAATATAAATAAATTAATATCAGAAATACATCATCAAGCACAGCTGGAAAATGAATTACAGCAAAATAGGCTTCTATTAAAGGAGAGTCAATTGCGTAATCTACAGAGTCAAATAAATCCACATTTTTTATTTAACACGCTAAACACACTTTCTAAAAAAGCCTATATGGAAGGATCAGAAGAAACGAGTGATTTGCTAGTTAGTATCGCAGGCTTATTACGCTATAACCTAAAACATTTAGATAAGCCTATGACACTTAATGATGAAGTCAATGTAATGAAACAATATATTGATATTCAAAAAACAAGATACACTGACAGACTTACCTTTCTAATGGAGATAGATGAATCGTGTCTTCATATCCCGATCCCTGGCCTAACCCTGCAGCCACTCGTGGAAAATGCCGTCATATATGCGGTTGAGCCACATGAAGAAGGTGGTATTATTTGGTTTCGAATCAAAGATGAGGGAGACCTAGTCATGATAGAAGTGGAAGACAATGGTCCTGGTATGACAGAAGAAAAAATTCAAGAAATATATGAAGAGAAGGTAAACACGGCAAATGGACACTCCTCAGGTATTGGTTTAAGTAATGTGATGAAGCGTCTTCGACTTTTCAATGGGATGGAAGATGTGATGAAGATTGAAAGTAGCCAAGAAAGTGGTACGAAAGTGATGATAAAGCTTTTGAAAGAAAGGAGACTCGAGACAAATGACTAACATCCTTATTGTAGATGATGAAGAGGTCGAACGTGATGGGTTAGAAATGATTCTTAAGAAGAACTTTACGGATATTGTCATTCAACAAGCGAAAAATGGGAGGCTGGCAATTGAGATAGCCTCAGATTTTCAACCAGACTTAGTGTTCATGGATATTCAAATGCCAGGTATGACTGGTATTGAAGTAATTGAAAAAATGAAGTCCTATTATCCTCGTATGAAATTTATATTAGTAACTGCTTACGCAACTTTTGATTACGCGAAGGAAGCCATGAGGCTGGGTGTTGTCGATTATTTGGTAAAACCAAGTCGAATTAAGGAGATCGTGGAAACAGTTGAGAAAGTGCTTAACCAGATAAAGGGAGAACAACAAAGAGTTGAGGCAATGAAGCAGCAGGAAAATACTTTGCAAATAGCCATGTCCTTATTTGAGACCGATGTTGTAACACAACTATTATTTGACCATGTTCATGAAGTTCATTTGGAAAAGCTACTAGAAATGTTAGACATACAGGCCACGGAAGAAAAATTTGTGATTAGCCTCATTGTGCCTGATGGTTTTGAAGCCTCTTATTCCAAGGTTAGAGAAAAATTGAATCAAACAGGTAGTGGTTTGGTAGGTGCGTTATATGGCAGACAACTTCCTATTATCGTCTTCCGAAAGCAAGATCAATCGTTCCGTTCTCAAGCAATCATGTTGGCTAAAGAGATTTTGTCCTTAAACACAGCCGGTGAAGCTACTGGCTGGTTTGTTGGAATTGGAACCGTATACAACTCTTTGAGTCAAATTAGACAGTCATATCAAGAATCACTTATTGCGACGAGAGATACATCAATTCCGCGACAATTCCAATTTTATGATGAGTTGCCCGCACTTGTTTCAGGAATTGATGAGGAAACAACAAAACAAAGTGAACAGCAATATTTTGACCATATCCGTAATGGAGAATGGGATGAGATTTTTCAACGAATTGCACATATTATCGATCGTCTAGAACAAGAAGGAACAATGGTGAAGCAAACGCAACAAAGAGTAATGGAGCTGTTTTGGATTGCCACCCGTATATTAAGCGAGATGGGAGTAGAATCAGATGTACCGTTGTACTCCTTCAAATCGACCGATTATAGACAACTGCGAGCCGAAGCACGGCACCTGTTAGATAGAATGCGAGAGTCATATGAGAAGCATCTTGCTAGCATGGAAGTGGATACCATTCAACAAATGAAACAATACATCATTGACCATGCACATGAGGATATCTCATTGGAAGCGGTTGGTCGAGAAGTAGGCTTGAGCCCTATATATATTAGTAAAATATTTAAAGAGCAGCTAGGAATTAATTATATAAATTTTCTAACAGAGTGTCGCATTGAGAAAGCGAAGAGACTAATGAGAGATCCATTAAAAAGCTTAAAAGAAATCACATTCGAAGTTGGTTACCATGATCCGAATTATTTTAGCAAGGTATTCAAAAAAATCTGTCATTCTTCTCCAAAAGAGTACCGTAAAAAGTTGTTATCAAAAGTAGAATAATACAATAGTATTGGAGCGATTAAAATCAGACAGTTATTTACTTTCACTAACTTAGGATTGTTGATGCTCGTATTATTCATATTTCTCCTTGGTTGTGAAGAACCGCAGATTCGAAACAGCGACTCAATAGCACAATCAAAGACGGGCAGCTATAACTCAAATGATAAACAGGTTGTAGATGAGCCAATCAAAATTGGATTTGCTATGGATACATTAACGGAGGAAAGGTGGGTGAAAGATCGAGATCATTTCAAAGAATCGGTTGAAGCATTAGGGGCAGAGGTAGAGGTGATGGCTTCACATGGAGATGATGCCTTGCAAATTTGGCAAGCGGAAACGATGATTAGCAATGGAATTGATTTGCTAGTCATTGTTCCACATAACGCGGAATCGACTGCAGCAATCGTTGAAAAAGCTCACTCTGCTGGTATTAAAGTATTATCGTATGATCGCCTTGTGAAAAATGCAGAAGTTGAAATGTATGTTTCCTATGATAATGAGCGGGTTGGCGTACTTCAAGCACAGGCAATTACAGAGCTTGTTCCAAAAGGAAAATATGTCTATATTGGTGGAGCAGAAACGGATAATAATGCACATATGTTTAAAAAAGGGGTATTTGAAGTGCTCCAGCCTCTTATTGATAAGGGAGATATTACGGTTGTTTTTGATCAGTGGACAAAAGACTGGGTGCCATCAAATGCAAAAGAAAATATGGAAATTGCCTTAAATGCTAATCATCATGATATTGATGCAGTAATTGCGGCGAATGATGCAACTGCTGGTGCAGTAATAGAAGCGCTGGAGGAGCAAGGACTTGCAGGGAAAGTTCCAGTTGCTGGCCAAGATGCAGATCTAGCTGCCATTCAACGTATCATTGAGGGAAAACAGGCGATGACCATTTATAAACCGATTAATGAGTTAACCGAGCTAGCTGCAGAACTTGCAATAAAGCTAGCAAAGGATGAGGAGATTGGGGAGCTTGGAGAGATCGTAAAAGTAAACAACGGTAAAATGGAGGTACCTTCGATTCTTTTATCCCCCACTGTTGTTAATCATTCAAATGTTGATGAAACAATCATTGCGGATGGTTTTCATATGAAAGAAGATGTTTATTTAAATAAGGGTAAGGAAGATTAGATGAAGTTTGAAAGAGTAGGAGCTTGGAGTGTTTTCCAAGCTCTATTTTTGTACGTTCAGTATATAGACATTGGCGGAGAATTATGTAGTAATTTGTAGAAATGGTGATAGAAAGGCAATAATCGCAGAAAAATTTTACTAGTCTAAGATGAACTATCTAAAATCGAAGATAAAGTGATTACCAGCTCTTTTTAAGAGTTAGATGGTGATCAAGGATGACTAAAGTGCTTGCCTCTTTGGTTTGAGGTGATAATCTACCTATTTATCATGTTAAAAAAGTACAGACGGATACTAAAATAGTACTATAAGTAAGTGTTTTCATGATTAATTACGAATGGTATCTTTTGTATGTAAGCACTATCAAAAGAGATGTGAGGGGGAAAAAGTATGAAAAAAGGTTTTAAGTTAGTTTCGGCCTTATTAGTAGGTATTTTATTTACTTTCGTAGCAGCTTGTAGCAGTGATAGCACTGGAGGCGGCGGAAGTAGTGAAGTAAGTGTTGGGATCGTATTACCAACAAAGGATGAGCCAAGATGGGTTCAAGATGAAGAAAGATTTAAAGCAGCTCTAGCAGACTCTGAATATACAACTGAAATCTTGTTTAGCCAAGGTTCTTCTGCAAAAGAGAAAGAAAACGTAGAAACGTTAATTAGTAAAGGAATCGATGTTCTAATCATCGCACCTCATGATGGACCAGCAGCTGGTTCAGCAGTAGAAGCAGCGAAAAAAGAAGGAATTAAAGTTATTTCTTACGATCGTTTAATTACTGATACAGATGCAGTTGACTATTATGTAACATTTGACAGTATTGCTGTAGGTGAAGCACAGGGGCAATATTTAGTTGACAATGTAGAAGGTACTGGTGTTCCACTTTACTTATTTGCTGGTGCGGCGTCTGATAACAATGCATTCCTATTCTTCGAAGGTGCTTGGAAAGTTCTTCAACCAAAAATTGCTGATGGTACTTTTGTAATCGCTAACTCTAGTGAAGCAGAAGCGTTAAAAGATAAAGCAACTCTTAGTCGTGATGAATTAGGGAAAATTTTAGGTCAGGTTACAACAAACTGGGATCCAAACGAAGCTAAAAATAAAGCGCAAACAAACTTAACAGCTGCAGGTGCTGACTTAAAAGGTGACGTAGCAGTTCTAGCTCCAAACGATGGTACTTCTCGTTCAATCGCTGACGTATTTGCATCAGACAGTGCTGTATCTAGCTATGTCATAACCGGTCAGGATGCTGAAAAAGCTTCAATCCAATACATCATTGATGAAAAGCAATCTATGACAGTATTTAAAGATGTTCGTACACTTGTTGAAGATGCTATGGGTATGGCTGTAGACATTCTTGATGGAAAAACTCCAGAAACGACTGGTACTTACAACAACGGTAGTGTTGATGTAAACGCAAAACAAACAGACGTTATCGTCGTTAACAAAGAAAACGTGAAAGCGGAATTAATTGATTCAAGTTACTATGATGCTAGTGAATTCACTGGACTAGAATAATAGAAAAATAGATGTTTAAGAAATGAGTGTTAGACTTATGTCTAACACTCATTTGTAAAGTTGTCTGGTTAAGGAGGCAGAAAGATGAGCGATTATATTTTAGAGATGAACCAGATATCAAAAGAATTTACAGGTGTGAAGGCGCTCTCTAATGTCAATTTTAAAGTGGAAAGAGGAGAAATCCACTTTTTAGTAGGAGAAAATGGAGCTGGTAAGTCAACTCTTATGAAGGTGCTTAGTGGTGTTTATCCATATGGAACCTACTCTGGAGATATCGTATTAAATAATGAAGTCCAAAAGTTTAACAAAATAAGTGATAGCGTAGATGTGGGAATTGTTATTATTTATCAAGAATTGGCGCTATTCCCTGATCTTTCTGTTTACGAAAATATATTTGCTGGTAATGAGATTCAAAGAGGTGGCGTTTTAAATTGGAATAAAGCCATCGTTGAAGCAAAGAAATTGTTAGATAAAGTAGGCTTGAAAGTAAATCCGGAAACCTTAATTAAAGATTTAGGTGTAGGGAAACAGCAATTAGTGGAAATTGCGAAAGCGTTGAGTAAGGAAGTTAAATTATTGATTCTAGATGAACCAACAGCAGCACTAAATGAAGATGATAGTGAAAACCTTCTGCAATTATTACTAGAATTAAAAAAACAAGGAATCACATCCATCATGATTTCTCACAAATTGAAAGAAGTTACCGCGATCGCGGATAAGGCAACTGTCTTACGTGATGGGCAAACCATCTGTACGTTAGAAAGATCAAAAGGAGAAATTACCGAAGAAGCCATTATCAAAAACATGGTTGGGCGTGAAATTGAAGATATTTATCCAAAACGGCCAAAGAAAGCTCTAGGTGAAAAGGTTCTTGAATTATCGAACTGGACGGCTTATGATTCAAAGCTTGGACGAAACGTTGCCAACAATGTGAATATGCATGTAAAGCAAGGAGAAATCGTTGGTATTGCCGGACTAATGGGCTCAGGGAGAACAGAACTTGCATTAAGCATTTTTGGAAATGCAGCAAAATATAAAATTCAAGGTGATTTATTTATAGAAGGGCAACCTGGAAAATTCAAACACCCTAGTGAAGCTATAAAAGCAGGAATTGCTTATGTTACCGAAGATCGAAAAGGTGACGGACTGTTTTTACAACAGGATATCAAAAGCAACATTTCAATTGGAAACTTGAGAGAGATCTCCTCAAATGGAGTCGTTAATGAAAACGAAGAAAATGTGATTGCACAAGAATATAGAGAATCCCTAGGGATTAAAACACCGTCTTTACTACAGCTAGTTGGTAACTTAAGTGGTGGTAACCAACAGAAGGTGTCATTAGGAAAGTGGTTATTTGTAGGTCCAAAATTGTTAATCTTAGATGAGCCAACACGAGGAATTGATGTTGGTGCTAAATTTGAAATTTATACAGTTATGAATGAACTGATTAATAAGGGCATGAGTATCATTATGATTTCATCAGAGCTTGGTGAAGTCCTTGGTATGAGCGATCGCGTTTATGTAATGGCTGAAGGTGAAATTAAAGGTGAATTATCTTCAGAGGAAGCCAGCCAAGAAAAGATCATGGAACTTGCGACGCAATAGGAGGCAAAAGATATGAAATATATTAATGAGCTAAAGGGATTAGTAAAACATAATATTCGTGATTATGGGATGTATATCGCATTAATTGTCATTATGATCACGTTTCAAATACTTACAAATGGACTTTTCATGTCCTCTCGAAATATTAGTAATTTACTAGACTCAGCAGGATATATTGCTGTTCTAGCAGTCGGTGTTATGCTCGTTATCGTTATTCGACATATTGACTTATCGATTGGATTTTTAGCCGGCTTTCTTGGAGCATTAGCTGCTATTTTGTTAATGCAGTTTGGAATGCCAGTCTTTATCGTCATCCCAATCATTCTAATTCTAGGTATTTGTGCTGGTTCGGTTACAGGTTTCTTAGTAGCTAAAGTTGGAATTCCAGCGTTCGTTGCTACTTTAGCCGGTTGGTTAATTTATCGTGGTGCGATTTTATTAGCAACAGAAAAATCAGGTACAATTATCGTTGATAATGATGCGTTTAATGCAATTGGTAATGGATATATCCCTTCAATTGCTGAAGTGGGAGGCTTTCATTTACTATCACTACTTCTAGGTTTAGTTGGAATTTTATTTTACATCTATAGTGCGATAACAAATCGTAAAAATAAAATCAAATACGAATTCGATGTTGTATCAAAACCTATTTTTATTTTGCAATTACTTTTTGTTTCAGGAATAATGGCTTATATTACTTGGCTACTAGCTGGATATAATGGTTTCTCATGGACGGTTATTATTATTCTCGTGGTTGTTCTTGTCTATCATTTTATTACAACAAAAACAGTAATTGGCCGTCATATTTATTCGGTAGGTAGTAACCCGGAAGCGGCACATCTTACTGGTATTAATGTAAGTAAAATTACGTTTTTAGTATTTGGTTCAATGGGTATGCTTTCGGCATTATCTGGTATTTTATTCACAGCACGTTTACAATCAGCTACTACAACAGCTGGTACATTATTTGAACTTGATGCGATTGCCGCAGCATTCGTAGGCGGGGTTTCCGCTGCGGGTGGTGTTGGTAAGGTAACAGGAGCAGTTATTGGTGCAATCGTTATGGCGACTTTAACAAATGGTATGAATTTATTAGGTGTTGGAATCGCGCCTCAATATATGATTCGTGGTGGAGTACTTGCGCTTGCAGTAATCTTCGACGTAATGACACGTAAGCAAAGAGCTTAATAAATGCTGGGGAAAACCCCTTGTCCATGAGGGACAAGGGGTTTTCTGTATATAGGGAAAGAGGTGTTAGTATGAAGAAGAAGCCTTTTTACAGATTTAAGTTGAAGTCAATAAGAGCAAAGATACTAATTGGATTTTCAATTGTCATTTTATTAACGATTGCTTTTGGAGCCTATAATTTTATGGCATCTAAATCAATTAATTCTGATGCCAAGAATATCATTAACCACCAAATCCCTTTGTTAATTGCTGATGAAACATTAGGCCAAAACATGTC
>Ga0182742_1001060_pt1 | contig 37569 bp, 34 predicted proteins | sample eDN5th37CBELigMG_FD_128880 | JGI IMG/M metagenome (GOLD analysis project Ga0182742, IMG submission 128880) | Enriched Miracle-Growth compost microbial communities from Emeryville, California, USA - eDNA 5th pass 37_C BE-Lig MG (version 2)... ... | reverse complement strand
TTTAAAATTGATTACGATCTAAATAATAAGGTGAATTTTATTGAAACTGGTAATACAACAGATGAACAATATCAGTGTTTATACAGGAATATGGACTTGTTTAATACTAAAGTCGATGAGCTAGTAAACATTCTTGATCAAATATCACCATTTGATCGCAATAATGATGAACTAGGATATACATATGATTTCCCTATGATAGGTTTAGTGCTATGGAGGCCGGTTAAGTTATCAGAGGAGGATCTTCAACAAGATTGGTTTAAAGAGCTTGATCCTGAGATTCAAAAGGATGAGATGAAATATTTATTTTTTGAGGCAGTTGCAGTCTATAAACCTGGTTATTATGATAGTATTTCGTAAACATAATAAAAAGCATCTACTAATTAAATTATTTCGTGCTAGAAGCGAGGAAAGGTTTAATGGAAAAGGGGAGAAAACCCAATGCCATTAAACCTCTCCTCGTTTTTATTATTAATACCATTATTCTAGTGTAGTTAAATGCTAGCAAGAGGATTGTAAATCCAATTAAAATTCCTCCTGAAAAAAAGATGGACCCTCCCAATAATCCACTATGACAATGGCGTGGTCTATTTGTAGCTCCTCCTTTATATATGTAACGAGCTGCTCACACTCTGCTTGTGAAACGGCATAATCATCCCTGTTAAACTTGACTAAAATCATGGGTTTACCTGTTTCCATATAGTAAGTAACAGTGATATATCGTGTTTCACCAAAGTTCTGCTTTACATAGTGCTCAACCTTTGGGGCAATCGTATTGTCTAAATAATCCTGCTTTTGACGAAGCTTGATTGAATCCTCTATACGGTCCATGTTCTTATCATAATATACTTCAAAAATGTCCCCATTAACTACATTAGTTATTGACAGGCTATATTTAAAGTAACCGTAATGCTTGAAATTTGTTGAACGGTCAATTTCTGAAATATTATAGTTTAGCTGGGGGTATTGCTCAGCTAAATAGAGCTTTGTGGCATTGATCGCCTGATTTTTCTCCTGAGTGTTAAAAAATATAATAGCAGCAATAATCAGTATCGCAACAGCGATAATGCTAATGATGATGTAACGAAGCTTTTTCATATGAGGCATCCTTTTCTTATTGGAATAGATAAGGAAATTATAGCATACTATTTGGATAACATTTCCTATTACTATTTAACTGTTAAACTATTTTCGATTATTACTAATATAAAGCGTTTTCATAATTATATTTGATGTAGATAGTTTTTGTGCTAAACTTTAGTAGATTATGAATCCATTAAAGCTATAATTTGTAAAATACTTAAGACTAATTAGTAGAACATATACTAGGAGGATATATTATGAGCATACTAGATAATCCGAATGAAGTTGATAAAGCTAAGTCAGTAAAAACGACTTCTAGAACAGCACCTGATGTGATTACCGATCCCAAATATATGTTTCCAGCATTCTCAAACGGCGAGGTGCTTTTGAATAAAAAGAAAGGTCGCCTTCCTGCAATGGGATGGAACAGCTGGAATGCATTTGGCAGTAAGAACAGCGAGGAGCTTACTATGGCAATGGCAGACGCTTTAATAGATTTGGATCTGGCTAGCTTAGGATATAAGTATTTAGTGCTTGATGATGGATGCTATAAATCCGAGCGTGTAGACGGATTGCTTTCAAATGAAACGATTAAATTCCCAAGTGGCTTTAAAGCCTTGTCTGACTATATACATAATAAAGGACTTAAATTTGGTATGTACAATGATATAGGTACAAACCTTTGTGCTGGCTCTGCTGTAGGGACTTGTGGATTTGAGGATGTTGATGCAAAGTCTTATATTGATTGGGGCGTTGACTTTTTAAAAGTAGACAATTGCTACTATCTTTGGGATAATGCGACGTTTTCTGATGAAAAAAACGCCAAGTATACGTATGCTCCAAATATTAGAAGCATGACTGTTTCTGGAGAAGGATTACATCTCACTTTAAATGCTGTTAAGGACGGAGTTCTTTTAGGAAAGGGTGCCACAATTAATAGTAGCGACGATTTTGTCTCAAATATAGGTACCTTTGACGGAACACATGGTGGTGTAACTCCTGTTGGCGATCTTTGGTCTGAAATTGGGTTTAATGTTAATGTTCCTGCTGCAGGGGAGTATACAATAACTGTTCATTATGCAAGCGGTGAAGAGGTTGGTGTAGGAAGCTGGCTTCAGCTAGCAGTAGGTAGTGTAGATAAGGAAACTAGATTTTTTGATAATCTACTTCCGCTTACTGATAGCACGACTACCTTTGTAGATTCAGAAGCAATAAAAGTGACTCTTAATGAAGGTGAAAACATCATCCGTCTTATGAATCACAGAAGGCAGGAAAATACCCTTAATTCATATGCAGTTTTACTTGAATGCTTAAATATGGCTAAACCAGACCATGATATCGTATTTTCAATTTGTGAATGGGGGAAAACTCAGCCTCAAAACTGGGGATATAAAGTTGGAGACTCATGGCGTATTCTAAATGATATTACCTTTAATGTAGGATCTGACGGAAGTCCAGGAACAGCTACATGGACATCTGATTATACTAATAGTATTACCTCGCAGTACAATAAAGCAGTGATTATGGATGAGTTTGCGGGACTTGATAAGGGCTGGAACGATCCTGATATGTTTGTCATTGGGATGGATGGCATAACACATACGATGAGTAAAACACATATGGCAATGTGGTGTATGATGAACGCTCCACTTATGCTCGGATTAGATTTAAGACGAGTGGAAAAGGGAGATGAGCTTTGGAATATAATAGCAAACAAAGAGTTAATTTCATTGAATCAGGATGAACTCGGTATTCAGGCAAAGCGCATTTTCTGCTCTATTGAAGATGCTAATCCCGATACGGCTTATGTAGCTAATAATCATCGTGTCGATATTATTGTAAAGCCTCTTGCTAATGGAGATATTGCATTATCGTTCATTAATTTGAGTGATACTAGAGATGATAATGAGTATAGTATAGAAGTAAGCCAAATTATGAGCTTTATTCGTCATAAAATGGTTGATCCAGATAGATTTAATAATGCTTCAGAATATAATGTAAAGGATTTATGGTCAGGTGAGATTACAAAAAATACTTCAGGTAAGTTTACTATTTCTAACATTGACGCTTATGACAATATAACCTTAAGAGTTACTCCTATTTTATAGGAATAGTAGAGCTAAAGGGACTTATATATGATGAAGAAATATGAACATTCTGATATAGACGTTGTCAATGCTGAACACAGGGAAGATTTCGTTACTACTGAACAATTTGTAAAGATGATTTTTAGGAGTTATAAAGAAGGTACAGACCTTTCGGGTGATGACTGGTTAAAAGAATATCTTGATTATGCCTTACATAAAGGGATAATAGAGGATTATGATATAACCAATCTATACAAGCCTATCGAGCGCCGAGCTGCAGCAAGAATCGTTCATGAGGTGCTTTTGACGGAATATTCAGAAAAAGACGAGGTTGAATGGTCAGCAGCTGAAAAGCTCGTTGATCTCTACAGCTGTCGTACCTGCGTTAGGCATATAGCACAGGTATATGTGAAAGGTATTATATTAGGGCGTAAAAATAATGTGTTTGATGTCAAGGGCCACATCACAGTTTCGGAAGCAGAAGAGATTGTAAAAAGAATGCTTAATAGAGACAAGCGTATGCCTCAGACTAAGGAGAAAGTGTATAACAGTAAAGTATTGCATCCGAATGAAGCATGGATGATGTTACAAAACAATAATAGGGCAATGCTTATCGATGTACGAACCTATGAGGAATACAAGCAAGGACATATTAATAGAAGTATTTGTATACCACTACATGATATATCAATTAATCCGTTTTCAGTATGTGCAAAAAAGGATACGCTTATCATACTTTATTGTCAAAAGGGATATAAAAGCTCCATTGCAGCCCAAACACTTATACGTGCAGGCTACAGTAACATTTATACGATTCCTGGTATAGAGCAGCATACATATTTATTAACAACGTAATATTAATATATTGGTTGACAAAACGCTAAGTTAAATGGAAAAGCAGTATGAGATGCAAAAGGAAGGGCCAAGTTGTCAATGAGGATAACTCATGACTTATATGCCCTTCTTTTTTTATTTTAAATGATACGACTTTTATTTTGCACTTACATAATTGATTGAAAATAAATCCATACTATACAAAATTTCTTATAGAAGGGTGCATAATGAAACGGAACATGATAATGATATTGTTACTAATTTTGGCCACTTGCATAGCGATTGTACTGACAATTTCAATTACACCACTAAAGAAGCTAGACGATAACATAATACCAGCTAAGAACCCTATAATACTTCTTGTTATCGATTCATTAATGAGTGAGCCTTTACTTCATGCAATAAATGAAGGAAAAGCTCCTGCATTGTCTTATCTTATAGATAATGGGAAATTGATTCCTGAAGTCATTAGTTCTTACCCCACAATGTCTGTCACAATAGATAGTACGTTACTTACTGGTACTTATCCTAATCTTCATAAAGTGCCTGGCTTATTATGGTTTAAAAAAGATGAAAATCGGATAGTAAGCTATGGAAGTGGTCTTCGCGAAATTTTAAACAATGGAATACGTCATGTTGCACACGACAGTATCATCCATCTTAATCAAAAACATTTAAGTAAAGAAGTATCAACTATTCATGAGGATTTAGCAGCTCGTAAAATACAATCAGCATCTATAAATGGTCTGTTATACCGAGGAAAGGTAAAGCAACAATTAAACGTGCCTAAGCTCATTCATATGGTTAAGCTATTACCTGAAAAAATTGAAGTAAATGGACCAGCACTGTTTTCATTAGGTGCACTATCGCAATACAATATTGAAAACAATAAACATAAATACATATGGAAACGTATGGGAGTTAACGATGCATTTACAGCACATGAGCTGAAATATTTAATAGAGCAAAGACAATTACCTCCCTTTACTTTAGCATATTTACCTGACGCAGATGCTTCGATTCATAAAAATGGACCAACAGATTTAAAGGGAATACAACAAGTAGATGAAGCGATTCAAGCAATATTAAATAGCTTTTCATCATGGGAGGATGCTATTAAAGAGGTAAGATGGATTGTGCTAGGAGATAGTGGCCAATCCCTTATAGGCGAAGACAAAAACACTTCGTTAATTGACTTAAACGAGCTGCTAAAAAACTATTCGTTTTGGGATAGTAAACATAAGAATGCTCAGCTTGCTCTAGCCATTAATGAGCGGATGGCCTATATCTATTTAATCGATTCGCAACTTAAATTACTCGATGTAGTGAATAAATTAAAAGAGGACAACAGAATTGCCTTTATTGCCTGGAAGGATGATGAGAAAAATTATGTCATAAGTCCATTATCTGATAAACAATTAGTGTTCTCACCGAATGGAAAGTATGTCGACGATTATGAGCAATACTGGGATATATCTGGAGACTTATCCATTTTACATATAGATGCAACAGATGAAGAAGGAGGTCGTATTCAGTATAAACATTATCCAGATGCTCTAGCTAGACTATATGGTTCACTCCATTCACAAGAAGGGAGAGTTGTTATTGTCGATGCTCTACCTTCATATGAGTTTATTGAAAAGCATAGTCATGATCATGCCGGAGGTGGAGGGCATGGTTCTTTGCACAAAGTAGATTCAGTTGTTCCATTAGTAGTGACAGGAACGGATGAACTTCCACGATATAATCGACTTGTTGATGTGAAAAATTGGATACTTCAGCTCATGAGTGGCGCATCATAGACGGTGAGAAATTAAGACTAAAATAGCTGTTGTTAATAGGAAAGAAACACAAACTTAAGTAAAATGCTAGCCTGTTTAGAGTTATGTTCGTTTTAATATAAGACGTTCATAGCTCTTTTTTTCTCTCTTAGGCTGTGTGAATAATAAGGTGTTCGAATGTATAAAAATTTGATAATGTCGTAATTGATTTGACTATGTAAAAAAATGTTGCTTTTTAAAAATTACTCACTATAATTAAAGTATAGTAAACAGGTAGGAATAATTAACAAAAAAATATATAGGAGTGTAACTTATGAAAAAACTATCAAGCGCACTAATTCTTATTTTGGTATTAGGTATTTTAAGTGCATGCTCTAGCAATAGCGAAGCGAATAGCGAAAAAATTCGCATTGGACTAGCAGCTCCAATTTCTGGAACTCAAGCACAATACGGTACAGCATTTAAAAATGGTGCAGAGCTAGCTGCTGCACAAATAAATGAAGCAGGCGGCATTAATGGTAAACAGGTAGAAATTGTCATTGGTGATGATAAGGGCGATTCCAATGAAGCTGTTAACGTAGCAAACAAATTTGTTTCTGACAAGAGCATTCTTGCAGTAGTTGGTCACTTTAACAGCTCTGCAACTCTAGCAACTGCACCAGTCTATAACAAAAATAAAATCGTAGAAATTTCTCCATCATCAAGTGCTCCAAGTGTGACTGATGCTGGTGAATACACGTATCGAGTTATTACTACAGATGCTTTCCAAGCTGATTATTTAGCGAACTGGTCTAAGGAATTAGGCTACAATAAAGTAGCACTTGTATATGAGCAATCGGACTTTGGTATTGGTCTACTAGATGTTTACAAAGCATCTGCAGAAGCTCTAGGTATTGAAATTGTTGCAACAGAAGCTTATAACCCTGGCTCAACTGACTTCAGTACAGTGCTTACAAAAATTAAAACGACTGCACCAGATGCAATCTTTATCGGTGGCTTTTACAATGAAGCTGCTCTAATCTCTCAACAAGCAGAACGTATTGATTTCGATGTTGATTTTATAGGTGTAGATAGCTTGTACTCAGAGGCACTACTTGAGCTTGGCGGAGAATCAGTTGAAGGCTTGAAATTGATTGGTTTCTACTTCGCTGATGGAGAAAACGAGAAAGCAAAACAATTTGCAACACAATTTGAAGAGAAATATGGTAGCAAGCCTGACACTTATGCAGCATACTCTTATGTTGCGACTTCACTTGTGATTGATGCCATTAAAGCTAATGGTGAAAATCGTGAAGGTGTTAAAACTTATTTAGATCAAGTTCAAAACTATGAAGGTGCTACAGGTATCATTAGCTTTGATGAAAATGGCGATGTGATTACTGTACCTTCTAAACTTGAAATTAAAGAAGGTCAATTCACTTTATTTCAATAAGCAAACAAATTATTAAAGTTCTTTAGGGCGGGATGATTTTTCATCCTGCCCATTGGATTTATCAGGAGGGGCTTTCATGTTATATCAACAGCTAGCCAATGGATTAACAATAGGGATGATTTATGCTCTCATTGCTTTAGGCTATACGATGGTATATGGGATTTTGAAAATTGTTAATTTTGCACATGGCGATATTTATATGATTGGTAGCTTTATCGGGCTTAGCTTTTTAAAGCAAATAGATGCACCTATTTTTGTGGCATTTATTTTTTCAGCGCTCGTAACTGCATTGTTAGGTGTCACGATTGAACGAACAGCATATCGACCATTGAGAAAAGCGGACCGTATTGTACCGCTCATTAGTGCGCTTGGGGTATCTACCTTCCTTATTAGTATGGCGCAGCTCATTTGGGGAACTGAAATGCGTCCTTTTCCTACAACATTCGGATCTCAAACGTTTTCGTTTGGTTCAGTTACGATCTCTGAAATACAAATATTAATCCTTGTGTTATCTTGTATACTCATGATTGCCCTACAATTGTTCGTTAAAAAAACAAAGATTGGTACAGCCATGCGTGCAACATCAATTAACCTTACGAATGCTTCATTACTAGGAATAAATACAAATCGAATGATAAGCATGGCATTTGCAATTGGATCGGGGTTAGCTGCATGTGCGGGGATTATGGTCGGTATTTATTACAACGCAGTGTATCCAACGATGGGATATATGGCAGGTATTAATGCATTTACAGCAGCAGTATTAGGTGGAATTGGTAGTATTCCAGGAGCAATGCTTGGTGGGGTGCTGCTTGGTCTAGTTGAAACACTAGCAGGTGCTTATATTTCTACACAGTATAAGAGTGTTATTTCTTTTGCGATTCTTATTCTTGTGCTCTTAATTCGTCCCTCAGGAATACTAGGCAAAAAAGATATTAATAAGGTGTAGGTGATGAATATGAATAAAAAAATAATAGCTATCATTATCTCTGCACTATTACTTGTTTTGCCATTAATTTTAGGACAACTTGGTGATTTTTGGCTTCATATTATCATTATGATCGGTATATTCTCTATCCTGTCGATGGGGTTGAATGTCATTATCGGCTATGCTGGTCAGTTTGCCCTCGGCCATGCTGCTTTTTACGGAATAGGTGCTTATACAGCGGCACTATTAATGCTTCATTACGAGCTATCGTTTTGGCTAGTGCTACCGATATCCGCAGTTGTAACAGGTATCTTCGGATTTATATTAGCGACCCCTGTGATGAGACTAAAAGGAGATTATCTAGGGATTGTAACGTTAGGCTTTGGTGAAATTGTTCGACTTATCTTCGTCAATTGGATTGATTTAACGAGAGGGCCAATGGGATTGCCTGGTATTCCTGCTCCAAAGCTATTTGGCTATACATTTAGCGGAAAAGTTGAATTCTATTACTTGATTTTAATATTAGCTGGAATGACGTATGCGGTCATTTATCGTATCGTTCATTCGGGAATTGGCTTAAATATGCTTACGGTGCGTGAGGATGAAAGCTTAGCAGCTTCAATCGGTATTCGACCTGCGAAATACAAAATTATGGCTTTCACAATAGGTGCATTTTTTGCAGGGATTGCAGGTTCATTTTGGGCGACCTATATTTCCTACGTTAGCCCAGATGCGTTTCGTTATTTAGATTCTGTCAATATTTTGGCAATGGTCATTTTAGGCGGATCGGGTAATTTAGTAGGTTCGATTTTAGGTGCTTCCATATTAGTTATTGCACCTGAGGTTTTACGTTACGTTAGTGAGTATCGTATGCTCATTCTTGGTCTAGCAATCGTGCTAATGATGATCTTCAAGCCACAGGGCTTTTGGGGAGAAAAGCATCGCAAACTTAATTTCTATGGAAAGGCTCGGAAGGGTGATCAAAAATGAGTAATAAAATTTTTGAGCTAAAGGATGTTTCCGTGAAATTTGGTGGGCTTGTTGCATTAGATGGCGTTAATATTACGGTTCGTCGAGGTGAAATATTATCGATTATTGGACCAAATGGTGCTGGCAAGACGACACTATTTAATATTATGACAGGCATTTATCAACCAACAAGTGGCACGATAACGTTAAAGGATAAAGTGATTAATAAACTAAAGCCATATCAGCGTGTAGAGCTTGGTATTGCGAGAACATTTCAAAATACGAGACTATTAAAAAATATGTCTGTGCTAGAAAATGTACTTGTGGCACATCAGGAGTGCAATAAAGAGTCAATATGGCGTTCTATTTTTGCAGGTAAGGCTACTGAGCAAAGACGTGCTGCGACGGTAGAGGCATGTATGAAAAAGCTAGAGATTGTAGGCTTAGCTGACAAAGCGAATCATCCTGCAGGTAGCTTACCCTATGGAGAGCAGCGTTTATTAGAAATCGCTAGAGCTCTGGCTACCGATTGCCAGATCTTGTTGCTAGATGAGCCAGCAGCGGGTATGAATCAGACGGAAAAGCGAGGACTTATTAGTAAAATTAATCAGCTCTCAAAGGAGCAAAGCATCGATATTATTATTATCGAGCATGATATGGGGCTTATTATGGAGATTTCTGATCGAATAGCTGTGCTTAACTATGGGCGCAAAATCGCAGAGGGTACAGCGGAGGAAATTCAGCGTAATCCAGAAGTTATAGCTGCATATCTTGGCGAGGAGGTTGAATAAATGGCACACGATCAAGCGATTTTGCGTGTAGAAAATTTATCGATTTCCTATGGTGCGATTCACGCCGTTAAAGGTGTGTCGATACATGTAAATGAAGGAGAAATCGTAGCACTTATCGGTACAAATGGTTCTGGGAAAACATCGATTTTACATGCGATTTCAGGGTTAAACCGAGCAAGTGAAGGTAATATACTATTTCAAGGTACAGATATTTCAAAAGCTGAGCCACATAAAATCGTGGCAGCGGGAATATCTCAAGTGCCAGAGGGTCGCGGCGTACTAGCTGATCTTACGGTATACGAAAACCTAAAGCTAGGTGCTTATGTTCGTAAGGACAAGAAGGCCATAGAATCTGACTTACAGGCAATGTTCGCGATGTTTCCACGTTTAGCAGAGCGTAAGAAGCAGCTTGCAGGAACGATGAGTGGTGGTGAGCAGCAAATGCTTGCCATCGCTCGAGCATTAATGGCAAGGCCCAAGCTTTTATTGCTAGATGAGCCATCAATGGGGCTTGCACCAATTATCGTAAAGGAAATATTCCAAGCGATTAAGCAAATTAATGCAGAGGGCGTATCCATTCTACTCATTGAGCAAAACGCGAATATGGCTCTATCGGCTGCCGATCGTGGCTATGTCATGGAGACAGGCACAGTCGTTGTTGAGGACAATGCAGCAAATTTACGTTCTAATGATATCGTTAAATCCGTTTACCTGGGGATTAGTAAATAAAATAAATGTAATGAGGAGCGATTATGATGAATAAAGAACAAGACAATAAAATTAAACACGATGAAAGCTTGGAGCCAGCATCACCTTATACCATTATGGCAAAGCTATTTGCTCATTTAAGCAAAGCTGTTGTTGATAAATTCGGCGAAGAGGGTGCTGATGCTATTCGTGAGGGCGTTCGTATGTTTGGTGAGGAGCGTGGACGTGATATCGCTCGACGTGCAGCAGCTAATGGCGTCGAAAATGATATTCTAAACTATCTACCTAACTATGATATGGGTCGTAGCGATTTATTCAAGTATGATACAGAATATTTTCCAAATGAAATCGAGCAAACGTTCCATGCTTGTCCGTTTGGCGATACTTGGAAGGCAGATGGTATGGAGGATTACGGCATTTTATATTGCCAAATGATCGATCCATCAATTGCAAGAGGCTACAATCCAAACTTTGAGGTTGTTCATGATAAATATTTAGTTAAGGATGGTCATTGCCATTTCCGCTTCCAAATGAAGCAAAAAGAAGAACAGGCTAATTCAAGTGAAAGTGTAGCTTCAGAAAAATTAGAAGGAACTGAGTAAGATGACAATCAATAGTGAACGCTTATGGTCACGCATCATGGAGTTGTCACAAATTGGTGCTGACGTTAATGGAGGCGTTACCCGCTTTTCCTACACGTCTGTTTATAGCGAAGCGAAGGAGCAGGTAGCTAGCTATATGAAGCAGGCTGGATTAACTGTACATGAGGATGAGGTTGGCAATCTCATCGGTAAGCTTGAAGGTAGCGAGCCTAAGCTGCCGCTTGTCGTAACTGGCTCTCATATTGATACAGTCAAGCAAGGTGGAAAATTCGATGGTGCACTAGGTGTCCTTGCTGCGATTGAGGCTCTTCAGACGATTCAGGAAAAGGGTATAAAGCCGCGGCATAGTATTGAGGTTATCGCATTTGCTGATGAAGAGGGCTCAAGATTTGGCTTCGGCATGATTGGTAGTCGTGCCTATGCAGGTACATTAACGCTTGAGCAGCTCACGCAAGTAGATGAGCAAGGCATAACGATTGCTCAGGCAATGACAGCTGCAGGCTATGATGTCAATAAGCTAGCAAGTGCAGCACGAACGCCTGAACAAATCAAAGGCTATATAGAGCTGCATATTGAACAGGGTAAAGTGTTAGAGACTCAGGATGCACCAGTTGGTATTGTTACTGGAATAGCAGGACCGTTATGGATGCAATTTACGTTGCAAGGTCAAGCTGGTCATGCTGGAGCAACACCGATGAATATGCGCCGTGATCCTTTGCAAGCTGCTACTCAAATATTAGATTATATTTATAAGGAAGCAAGTCAGTATAAGCAAGCAGTAGCTACCATTGGCAAGCTTAGTGTCTTGCCTGGTGGAGTAAATATTATTCCAAGCGAGGCTCAATTTACGCTAGATTTACGTGATATTAATGAGCATTTGCGAGACGAGCTGGAACAGAAGATTCGCACCTTCACAGCACAACTATGTGAAAGCCTGCATATTGAACAGCAAATTGATATTTTGCAGCGCGTAAAGCCAGTGCCAAGCTCACAGGCAATCATCGAAGCAATAGAGCAATCTGCACAGCAGCTTGGACTTGGACAAGTACCAAAGCTTGTAAGTGGAGCGGGTCATGATGGTATGCAGTTTCATAGCTTATGTCCAGTAGGCATGATTTTTGTTCGCTCAAAGGATGGGATTAGTCATAATCCACTAGAATGGAGCGAGCAGGACGATTGTGCATTAGCTACCAATTTGCTCTATCAAACGCTCATCAATATGGCCATATAAATAATAAAAAGCTAGTCAGGTTTATAAGGAGTCATAGGCTCCTCGGTAAACATGACTAGCTTTTTTGTTGTGAATCTAGTAAGTTATTATAACGTTGACACTAACTTAGCTTCCAGTAGCATGATAGCCTAATTGCTTTGAAATTTGCTCGGCAGAAGATAATAAATCTGCAAGTATATCATGTTCCTTTTCACGTATGCGCTGAATCGTGCCAATAATACTAATCGTTGCGGCGATATGACCCTGGGCATCGAAAATAGGAGCTGCGAGGCTGTAAGCATTATCTTCAATCTCCTCACACTCAATGCCATACCCACGCTCAATAATGAGCTCAAAATGCTTAGTAAGCTGCTCAATCGTTGTCATTGTAGCAGAAGTAAGAGGAAGTAATTCATTGTTAGCTAAAAATGCAGCACGCTGCTGCTCAGCCATATAGCTTAAAAATACTTTTCCAGACGCAGACGCATGCATAGGTAGCTTACTGCCTGCACGTGAGCTAATAATAAAATAATTGTTGGGCGATTCTACTTTATCTACACAGTAAATTTGCTCCTGCTGATAGATATACAGATGCGATGTTTCATTATATTTCGTAGTTAATTGCTTTAAGTAGGGATGACCAATTTCCTTAAGATCCAAGCTTTGAGTGACTAGATTTGCTTTTAATATGAATTCTAAACCTAGCTTGTATTTACCTGCTCCTGTTTTTACAATATACGAATTTGCACACAAAGTATTAATTAGCCCATGTACTGTACTCATATGTAGCTCAAGCTTTTCGCTTATTTCTGTTAAGCTAAGCTGAGTATGGATTGAGTCAAAGCAATTAATAATATCAAGTGCACGCTGGACTGACTGTATGACACGAGGTTGCTTAATAATTGTCATATGACCTCCACTGGAATCATGTATGCATGATATGAGATATATTATACTGGTGAATTGTGAATACGACTCTATTATATCTGATATTTCCAATCATGACATACAACAATCATAAAATTAATACTTATCTTGTAAGGGATATCACCGACCGTATGATGCTACAGCTCTTTTATCGTTTCACCTTCTACCACTTCTGGCTGATAGAATATATGGTTGACTAAATCCTTTTTTCCTTGAAGGCTTTTAATAACCCAATCTGCTGCATCTCGTCCCATTTTTTCTTGGGGATGAGTTAACGTTGTTAACTTGATATGAGCATTTTTAGCGATATACGAATTATCCTGTCCAATAATAGAGAGCTGCTCTGGAACAGAAATGTCCAGTCTACGACATGCATTAATCAATTCAAGTCCAACCTCATCGTTATAGCATACAACCCCAGTTAAGATGTCACGATTAGCAAGCAAATAATGCTCTAGATTATGTGCTAGCTCCTGCTTCGTCTCGGTATCAAACGATAGTACATGCTCTGGCTGGAAACGAAGGCTTGCTTCGCCCAGCGCCTTAATATAGCCCTTCATCCGATACTTTCCTTGCTGATCATCCATCTTTGCGATAATACCAATATGTCTATGACCTTTATCGATGAGTTCCTTTGTTGCTAAATAGCTTGATTGCTCATCATCTAGACGTAAGTATGGTGCCTCTAGCTCATCATAACAAGCATTAATCATGATGAATGGGATGCCTTGCTCTTTAAATCTTAAATAATAGGCAAGGTTTGGATTATATGAATTACTTTTCGTTGGTTCAATAATAAGACCGTCCACATCATGCGAAAGCATCATCTCAAGTGCACGCTTCTCCTGTTCAACGTCATTGTTCGTACTAGTGAGCAGTAACGAATAATGCTCTTCATTTAAGCGACTTTCAATTCCTCTAATAATCGAAGGAAAGATATAGTCAGATATGTAGGTCGTAATTACACCTATCGTACGTGTATTTGACTTTTTGTTATTTTGCGAGCGATAGTGATGGCTAACGTAGGTTCCCGATCCCTTCTCACTACGCAGAAAACCTTCATTGGCTAACTCCAAAATAGCTTTTCTAACCGTTTGGCGGCTTACTTGATAATGATCCTGCAGGGCTGATTCTGTAGGAATTTTATCTCCTACTGTATAGGCACCTGATAGAATATTACTTTTTATATCATCAACAATGATTTGATACTTCGGCTTCATTCAGCTCTCATCCTTCGATATTCGTTTAGTAAACGTATGAATTTGTTGAAAATTTGTACGTACATATTAAATATAGATAATACAAATATTATACTTCATACTGTCGAGTAGATAAAGTACTGTTTGTCATAAGTGTCAGTGCTTCATCAGTTCGTACGCTCTATATACATATTGGTAAAAAATAGTGGAGCTTATACAATATAGTAGTTCTGTTTTCTATACGAGCATCATAAATTTATTATAAGTTGTATGTATATATTTATTATATATTGACAAATGTACGGTCAGAAAAATATACTTAAAAGTATAATTGAAAGCGGATTCTTCGCTATAAATAGCATTATAGAATCCTATAGAATCGGATTTTTGAGAGGAGTGCCTTAATATGGTTCAAACACTTAAGGACGCGATAGCAAATGGTCAGACCTCACTCGGTATTGAGCTTGGCTCAACACGTATAAAAGCTGTACTCATTAATCATCAATTTGAAAGCATCGCATCAGGTAGCTATGAATGGGAAAATCAGCTCGTTGATGGTTACTGGACATACGATATTGAAGAAGTTATTAAAGGATTACAAAGTGCCTATGCTCAGCTAAAGCAAGAGGTAGAAACAAAATACAATGAGACGTTAACTACAATGGGTTCCATTGGTTTTTCTGCTATGATGCATGGCTATATGGCCTTTGATAAAGCAGGTGAGCTATTAGTTCCGTTTCGTACATGGCGTAATACGACGACTTCTGTAGCTGCGAAGGAACTAACTAAAGCATTTAATTTCAATATTCCTGAGCGCTGGAGCATCGCACATCTTTATCAAGCGATTCTAAATAATGAGCCACATGTTGAGCGTATCGATTTTATTACGACACTTGCAGGCTATATCCACTGGCAGCTTACAGGGAAAAAGGTACTTGGTATCGGTGATGCATCTGGTATGTTTCCCATCCATGAACCGACTCAAAACTATCATACTGGTATGCTAGAGCAATTTTCAACGATAGTTAAACCTAAAGGATATAGCTGGAATATTAAAGATATTTTACCTACAGTTTTACAAGCGGGTGAAAATGCAGGGGCTTTAACTGAAGCTGGAGCGAAGCTGCTAGATCCTACTGGTACTTTGCAGGCTGGAGTATTGCTTTGCCCACCTGAAGGGGATGCTGGAACTGGTATGGTAGCGACCAATAGTGTGAAGCGACGCACAGGTAATATTTCCGTTGGAACCTCAGTTTTTGCGATGATAGTACTAGAAAATGATTTATCGTCTGTGTACCCTCAAATTGATATGGTCACAACACCAGATGGTAGCCCTGTTGCAATGGTTCATGCGAATAACTGCTCAAGTGATATAAATGCTTGGATAGGATTATTTCGTGAATTTTACGAAGCAATGGGTCAAAAGCCAGACAATAATGAAATATATAGTGTGATGTTTAAAAAGGCACTTGAAGCAGATGGTGATGGTGGTGGTTTATTAAGCTATGGCTACCTGTCAGGAGAGAATATTACAGAGCTTGAGCATGGTCGCCCGTTATTTGTTCGTTCACCAGAAAGTCGCTTTACGCTTGCAAATTTCATGCGCGTTCATCTCTTTACTGCATTTGCCGCTCTTAAAATAGGGATGGATATTTTAACTCAGCAGGAAAAAGTGACCATCGATAGCATTCTTGCACATGGTGGTCTGTTTAAAACGCCTGTTGTCGGACAGAAGATATGTGCGGCTGCCTTAAATGTCCCTGTATCTGTCATGTCTACTGCTGGTGAAGGTGGTGCATGGGGAATGGCAATTTTAGCCTCATATTTAATTCAAAAGGGACAGAATGAAGAGCTTTCTAATTTCTTAGCAAGCAAAGTGTTTAATGACACTGAAGCAGTGGAAGTTCATCCAGATTCAAGCGATGTGAATGGCTTTGAGCTATTCATGGAGCGTTATATTGCTGGTCTAGCAATTGAGCGTGCAGCAGTTGAACATCTTGTTGTAAACGGAGGAAGTCACTAATGTTGGAGAGATTAAAAGAAGAAGTCTATGAAGCAAATCTTGAATTACCTAAATTAGGTCTTGTTAAGTATACATGGGGAAACGTGAGTGCAGTTGACCGTGAACAGCAATTATTCGTGATTAAGCCTAGTGGTGTAAGCTATGACAAGATGAAGCCAAGCGATATGGTAGTTGTTGATTTTGACGGTAATGTGGTTGAAGGAGAGTTAAGACCATCATCCGATACACCTACTCACGCTGTATTATATAAGCATTTTAGTCAAATTGGTGGTATTGTTCATACTCACTCCACTTGGGCTACGATTTGGGCACAAGCGGGGTTGGATGTTCCGGTAATGGGCACGACTCATGCAGATACCTTTTACGGCTCAATTCCTTGTGCACGCTACTTAACACAAGAAGAAATTGACCGTGGTTACGAGGCAGAAACAGGTCATGTCATTATTGAGACATTCGAGCAGCGTGGGATAGATGTGATGCAAATTCCAGGCGTATTACTAAAAGGTCATGCTCCATTTACATGGGGGAAAAATGCTCATGATGCCGTTATGAACAGTGTCGTGCTTGAGGAAGTATGTAAGATTAATCATTTTGCACGTTCACTTAATCAGTTTGCTGAAGAACTACCACAGCGTATTTTGGATAAGCATTATCTGCGTAAGCACGGTAAAGATGCTTATTATGGTCAAAAGTAAATCACGAATATCAATTATTAATCTTATAAACGTTGAAGAGAGGATGAATGACATGTCAGTTCAAAAACAATTTTGGTTCGTTGTAGGCTCACAGCATTTATATGGAGAAGAGGCACTTAAAGAGGTAAAAGCACATGCACAAGAGATGGCAGATTCATTGAATAATAGCGGCGTTCTACCGTATCCGTTAGTTGTTCAAGATTTAGCAGTAAGTGCAGATAAGATTACTTCCATTATGAAGGAAGTTAACTATCGTGATGAGGTAGCGGGTGTTATTACCTGGATGCATACATTCTCACCTGCGAAAATGTGGATTCGTGGTACGAAGCTACTGCAAAAGCCGCTTTTACATCTTGCAACGCAATACAATGAAAGTATTCCTTGGTCAACTATTGATATGGACTTTATGAACCTAAACCAAGCTGCACATGGTGATCGTGAGTATGGCTTTATTAATGCACGCTTGAACAAGCAAAATAAAATCGTGGTTGGTTATTGGAAGCGTCCTGAGGTTCAAAAGCAAATTGCAGATTGGATGGATGTAGCAGTTGCTTACAATGAAAGCTTTAATATTAAAGTAGCTCGCTTTGGCGATAACATGCGTCATGTTGCGGTTACTGAAGGCGATAAAGTTGAGGCACAAATCCAATTTGGATGGACAGTAGATTATTATGGTATTGGTGATCTTGTAAAAGTCATTAATGAGGTTTCAGATAAAGAGGTCGACGAACTATTTGCTGAGTATGCTAAGGAATATGATTTCGATTATGGTGACTATAGCAAAGAGGCTTGGGAAGCTAGTGTTAAAGTACAAGCGAAATATGAAATTGCACTTAAACGCTTCCTAGATGCTGGTGGCTACAATGCGTTTACATCTAACTTTGAAGATTTACATGGTATGAAGCAGCTTCCAGGTTTAGCAGTACAGCGCTTAATGGCACAGGGCTATGGCTTTGCTGGTGAGGGTGACTGGAAAACAGCAGCACTTGATCGTCTATTAAAGGTGATGAGCCATAACCAAAATACTGGCTTTATGGAAGATTACACTTACGAGATGGCAGCGGGACAAGAAGCAATTTTACAATCTCATATGCTAGAGGTTGATCCAAGTCTAGCAAGTCATAAACCCAAAATTTTAGTATCACCGCTTGGTATTGGTGGTAAAGAAGATCCAGCTCGTCTAGTATTTGATGGTAAAGCTGGTGAAGGTGTTGTTGTTTCCATGGCAGACTTCGGAACGCATTATAAGCTACTTATTAATGAAGTAGAGGCTTTTGTTCCAGAGGTTGAAGCACCTAAGCTTCCTGTAGCACGTGTATTGTGGAAGGTTAAACCTAACTTCCAAGATGGAGTAAGAGCTTGGATTGAAAATGGTGGTGGTCACCATACAGTAGTTTCACTTAATCTAACAGTTGATCAAATCGTAACTTACGCTAAGCTTGTAAACTTAGAATATGTTGTGATTAAATAATAGATTTACATTATGGCGTATTCACTTGATATTCATCAATTGAATACGCCTTTTTGTGCCCGTATACCGTATCTAATACAAAACCAAGATCCAACCACAAAAGCAAGTGATTGGATCCATAATGTAGGCTTAAAGCTCAAATGTCATAGTGCGACTTGCAGTTAATTCAAAGGGACCAGGTGTGACATTTGCATCTGGTCTTCTTGTTCCCATAAAATCGGAGTCGAATCGATATGGTGTGCAATCTGGCTCCTCGTATTTCATATCAGCATGATAGGTTTTACCGAGTAAATCAGTACTAATGACCATAGGTGAGGCTCCGCAAAGCATTTGAGGCTCAGTGATATGAATGTTCACTTTACCTGCTGCAGCATTAACTTCAATGCTGATTGCCTGCTGCTCATAGCTTTTTGCACTTGGTTCATGAATACTTGGTATAGCGTTATTGACATATACATTTCCTTCAATAGATACTGGAAGCACTGCATTACCTATAAAGATATCCTTGGCTGCATCGCCAAGTGCTACAAGCTCTTCATGGGTATACTCCCACCATTTCTTATCCTTGGCGTTAGGATGCTTATTATATCCACCAAGCCCCGTAGCATGCAAATAACATATGGAATCGTCAGGCACGCCATCCATGATTGTCTTTCCGTTATCGTCAATCTCATTTCTAGGTTTCAGTGGGAGATGCTCAAAAAAGGTTATTGGAACTGGCGAATCAATGTCCTCCTTGTCACCTAAAAAGATATTGTTGAAGTACCTGTCATCGCCTCCAGAAATATTGGAATACCCCGCCATTGCTGTCTCATGAGGGAAATGATATGGTGTAATACGTGTAAGCTCAGATCGAACTACAAATTTACCTGCAAACAAATTATGAACAAAGGCACCGCCCTGTGCCATATTTCTAAAATTCATAGGAGAGAGGAATAGATTATGGTCAGCCAAATAAGGACCATGACAAACCTCTACGAATAAATCTTCAGAGAGATTATCAAAGAACACATTACGGCTAATACGCGTGCCTTGAGCTTGCCAGTCAAGCCAAAGTGCTCGATAACAGCTATAGATTATATTTTCTTTAATTTGCGTGTCTAGTGCAGCATGAAGCTTTATACCTGCAACCTCTGCTCCATGTCTAATTCGCTTGTGATGAATATTGTATATGCGGTTTTGATAGATATGGCTGAATGCTGCTCCCATATGACCGACTATACCTGCCTGCTCACAATCGTGAATGACATTGCCGCGAATAATATGGCTGCCGACGCTATCCTTATGCCAGCCTGAACGCAAAGCTCGTAATATGACCTCCTGTTCACGTTGAGTTCCGCCTTTATTGTGCTTCCCTGATACCTTAGTATGGCCTGTTCCGATTTCAGTGCCTAGACTGATGCCAACGCATTTAGACTCACTAATAATATTGTTTTCGATAATCCAGCCCTTACTCCAATGAGGTCCAATTAAGCCTTCTTGGTAGTCGGTAGGTGGAGCCCATTGAGGAGAGGCTTGTCGAAGTGTAAAACCGCTTACAGTAATATAGTTAAGACCTGACTTTTCAGGCCAAAAGCAGTGTGGACGGACGCTAATTTCTACATTCTCGTAACGTGGATCCTTTCCGCCAAAGTTTGCCCATATTTTTGTTGTAGCTGTATTAACCTCGGCATACCATTTTAGTAATGAGTCCTCAGCGTATTTGGCTTCTGGCCAAACATATGGTTTATAAACCTTCTCAATACTTTCACATTCATACAATGATTTGTGATCTAAATATACTTCACCCAGATGGGCGGTAAAGGCACCATCAAATAGCCAGTCTCCACTTAATTCTTCTTGAAAAGGATTGCGAACAGAGAAAATAGAGTTAGGAATCTCTGTGCTCCATACATTGTCCTGCTCTAACTTCCAGTTGGTGACGCGCTCAGCACCTGTAATGACAACTTCTCCATCTCCTGCGGAGCGATATACAATACGCTGATCTTCCGTTCCCCCGTTAGCAGGGTTAACCCACTCCCGATATATCCCTGCATGAACGATTACGGTATCTCCAGCTGTAGCAAGAGCAGCAGCACGTGATATGGTGCGAAAGGGCTGCTCTACTGTTCCTTTTGCTTGATCATTCCCATTTATAGCTACATGATATTCCATAGAAACGCTCCTTTTTTCTGCCGAATTAGGTACTACTTTCTATTAATGTAAATCCTCTTAATTGTACTATATTATGACATTGTAAGAGTGTATTTTTAATGAAATAGTAGAGATGATTTTTACCTAGCTACCGTCAAAGGCTTCCTGATGCAAAATATTAGTGAATATCGAATCGAGGAAGTATAGCTATGAGTCTATGAATACCTCGTTTAGCAAAATTACGTGAAAAAGGATAAGGGATTGAAGCTGTTAAGATATAAAGAACCAAAAAAAGTTGATGTCTACCTTCGACATCAACTTAAAAACTGAAGCTTACTCAACCATTTTTTGTACGTCAACGACAACTGTGAGTGATTGATCACTTGTACCTAAATAAATCCCTTTTACAGGGACGATATCGTTGTAGTCACGTCCATGACCAATCTTAACATAACGCTCATCAAAGGGAGAGAAGTTAGTAGGATCAAAGGAAAGCCACCCCTGCTCTGGTATATACGTTTCAACCCAAGCGTGTGAGGCTTGCTCGAATTCACTAGACGTGCTTTGTAGATCCCCAACAAAGTGATAGCCACTTACATAACGAGCAGGAATACCTCTTGCTCTACAAATCGTAATCATCAAATGCGCAAAATCTTGACAAACCCCACGTTTACTTGCAATCATCTCTGCAGGAGTTGTACTCACAGTTGTCGCTTCTGGATCGTACACAAAATGGGTACGAATATGATTGACTAGTGTATCTACCCATTCCTTTATTGAAATTTTCGGCAGCGCTTGTTGCTCATCTGCTGAAATTAAGGTGTATGTTGGAATTTGCTCCATTAAAGCATTTATTTCATCACTCGTTGTAGTATAGGGTGTTGGCACAAGATATTCAATAAATTGGTCTTTAAACTTATCTGTTTTGATTAACTCCCACGCATCTGCATGGTTTGACCGCACACGCTTGGGTTTTGGTGAGTGATTAAATGCTTCGGTTGTTACTATTGTCATCGTTGATTTAATCGTTAACCTTTTATGAGGCTCAATAACAGAAAAGGCATGAACCTTATTACCGAAGCCATCCTCATAATTGAATAGTAAAGCATTAGGCTCAACTGTAATGGTGTGATTATAGCATGCCTGTCGTTCATTTGTGCTAGGTGTAAGTCTAATCTCATTAATACTGTTTATAATTGGCTCAGAGTATTGGTACTCTGTAATATGGGAAATTTTTAGCTTCATGCACTCACCTCATTTGATTGGAAGAAGGTTTTAGTAAAGCCATGTCCGATTGAGTAACATAGCTCTAATAAATCAGTAATTAAAGCTGTATCCACTAATGCAGGGGCTAGCCCATCGTTTTCACGACAATCAAACTCGGTAAGAGCTTTACTGGTCTGTTTTTGCATGCGCATATGAGCGCGACTGAGCTTAGCATCAGTAAATTCTATTCCTTTTATATACTCTAATAATTTTGTAAGTGTAAATTGAATAGAACGTGGAAATTTAGTGTTGAACATGATGAATTCTGAAATACATTCAACATTAAACTGGTCTAAATATAGCTTCCTAAAAGTTTGATAGCCGCTTAAGGACTTAAGCAATGCTTGTAAAAACGGAAAGGCTAACATATTATTTTTACCAATGTCTGAGGTGATTCGCTCGACCATTTGTACAATACGTAAAGTATTTTCTGTTCTTTCAAGCATTCTGCCACTTTCAAGGAAAAACCATTCGTTATCTCTTGGCATAACAGATTGAGCTGTGCCTAAAAAAAGTGCAGTCCAATTTTTAACTTGCTGTAAAAATTGATGAGGTGTTGATTCCATGATGTGAGTGATATCTTGTTCTTTAAGCCAAAGAAAGCAGCTATTTAAACTATCCCACAGCTCAGTAGGTGCTTGCTCGCGTAAGGTGCGTAAATTATGTCTAGCTTGACTAATGCAGCTAATTAAGGAATTTGGATTTTCCTTATCTAATATGATATAAGCAAGTACATTTTCTTCGGAATAGTTAATATAACGAGCTTCAAAATCTGGTCGATAGCCTACGGATTCTACGATGTATGACCATTTACAAACATGATGACGAATCGAAATCATGTCCTCCTGCTGTGTATGGTAGTAAACATCAATAAGCCGAGCATGATTCTCTGCACGCTCCATATAACGTCCAATCCAAAATAATGATTCAGCCGTTCGGTTTAACATCGCGATCCCTCCTATACTTCTTTTTTTAATACCCAAGTATCTTTAACACCGCCACCCTGTGAGGAGTTAACGACTAGCGATCCTTCTTTTAGCGCAACCCGCGTTAATCCGCCAGGTATGACATGGGTATCTTCGCCCCGTAATATAAAGCCTCTTAAATCAATATGACGTGGAACAAGCTTTCCGTTATCCATAACAGGTGCACGAGATAGTAATTTCGTCGTTTGAGCGACATACTTTTCAGGTGTAGCTATTATAGATTTTCGAAAATTTTCTATTTCTTGAGCTGACGAAGTAGGCCCGATTAACATGCCATATCCACCTGATAAGGATGTTTCTTTGACCACCAAATCCTTTAAGTTATCAAGCACATACTCTAAATCGTGTTTTCTACTCAATATATAGGTGGGAACATTTTTAATAACAGGCTCTTCATTGAGGTAGTATTTAATCATATCTGGAACATAGGCATAGATAGCTTTATCATCAGCTACACCAGTGCCTGGGGCATTTGCTATCGCGATATTACCAGCACGATAGGCATTCATTAGCCCTGGTACACCTAATAGAGAGTTTGGATTAAAGGCAAGCGGATCTAAAAAGTCATCATCAATTCTTCGATATAGTACATCGACCTGCAATAGACCATCTAATGTTTTGATGTATATTTTGTGATCTTTATAAAGTAAATCTCGGCCTTCAACTAGGTGTATACCCATTTGCTGAGCAAGAAAAGCATGCTCATAGTAAGCGGAGTTAAAAGCTCCAGGTGTTAGTAATGCAATAGTAGGGTTTACTTTACTATTAGGAGATATAGATTTTAAAGATGTTAAAAAATGGTTTAGACTATTTTCAGTATCAGTCACTGCACTTTTTAGATAAAGGTCTGAAAAGAGCTCCTTTGTTAGCGTTCGTCCTTTAAATAAGTAGGAGAAACCTGAAGGTGAACGTAAATTATCTTCTAAGACGAAGTATTCACCTGTTTCATCACGAATCAGGTCGATACCGGATGCTGTAATATATACGCCTCCAGGAACATCTAAATTCATCATTTCAAATCTAAAATAGGTATTAGACACGATAATGGAGCGTGGGATAATACCATCTCTAACAATATGCTGCTTGTGATAAATATCGTGGATAAATGCATTTAACGCTTGTACTCGTTGCTTGAATCCACGCTCAAGAAGTTGCCATTCTTCATGAGTAATAACACGAGGGATATAGTCAAATGGAATCGTTCGCTCTAAAGCGTCTATTTGATTTGGTAAATATAAAGTAAAGGTAATGCCTTCTTCAAGCATCCTTTGTTGTAAGGCTTGTTGCTTCATTTGGTGGACGGAAGGTTTCATATTTAATAGCTGCTCATAAATAAGAGCATAGTGAGTTCTGACCTTTCCATTGTGGTCAAACATCTCATCGAAAAAACGTGTTGAGTGATTATAGCCTTGATTTTGTGGCAAACTTGACATATGAGCACCTCCAACCAATCGAAGAACAGAATTTATTTGAAATATTGGATTAATTTTACATCTAAAGACACTTTGATGTCAATAAACCGAACATTAAATAGGCGAAATTAATTAATATTCGTTTTTAAATGGATTAATCTCAATAATAGATGTAATAAAGTCTTACATCAATAACTGTGTAACATATGATTTGGCAGCTAGCTGTCATTAATATATAAGCAGTACTGTAAGGAGAAATAGTACATTTGAAATATAAAATTATCTTGAATATTGTCGATATAGTTCATATAAAGTAAAAATAATTAACAACGAAGTGGAGTGACAACATGAAGAACAAGGTAAGTGCTATAAAAAGTATTAAAGTAAAGTTGATTATTAGCTTTGTATCTTTACTCGTAATTTCAATGTTATTAATGGGCATTGCTAATTATGCAGTGGTAGTAAACCAAACAAAAATTGATTATACAAATTCTATCCATAAGGAATTAATCCATGTCAATAACGGTATAGAAAATCAACTTGAATTAATTCAAGCTAACACACACATGTTATCTCAAAATTCACTTTTTAAAGAAGTTGACTCAAGAATTACATCCTATGTCGATAAAGAAGATCCATCTGGTATGAATGAAATGACGCCTTTATAAAATGATCCTTTTGAAGCGGAGGTGTTTACTACTTTAAAGAAATTCTCAGAATCACATCCAGAAATACAAAGTATTTCATTAGGTGTTGAGGAAAATGGAGGCTATCTTCGTTATCCAGTATCGGCTAGAAAGAATGGATATGATGCAAGAACAAGAGATTGGTATAAAATGGCAATTGAAAATCCGGATAAACCGTTATTGAGTACTATTGCTTATTTCGGTTCAGATGGTACTAATAGTATTCTATCGCTTTCAGCATTAAAAGATGTAAATGGAAAAGTTATAGGTGCTATAAGTATGGATGTTCAGCTTGATGTACTAACTAATATGATTGAAGATGTTAAAATAGGTGCCAACGGTTATGTCATTATGCTAGACCAAAATGGGACTATTTTAGCAAATCCAAAAGATAGAAGTTTAGTTTCAAAGAATATAACCGAGTTAAATATTAGCGAATTAAGTGATTTAGGCACGATTAAGGCTCCGTTCGAAGCTAAAATGGCTGATGGAAAAGAGTATTATATCAGTATCGAAACACCGGAAAATTTAGACTCTAGTTTAGGCTGGACATACATTAGTTTTGTTGAAAAAAGTGAATTTATGAATAGTGCTAATAGAATAGGCTTGTTAACTATTTCATTTATTGTATTTTTTGCAGTAGTAAGTGTAGTAGTAACAATATTAATTGCTAGAAAAATCGCTAATCCGATAACTAACATTGGTCATCACCTGCAATTAATGGGTAATGGTGATTTCTCGATAGAAATGGATACAAAATATCTAAAACTTAATAGTGAAGTAGGCGAAATAGCGAAGTCGACTCAAACGATGCAGGCATCACTAAAAGAGATGCTATCCGTAATTCAAAATCATTCTAATGCTATTAATAGTAAAGCAGAAGATATACATGAGGTTGCTGAAGCTGTAGCTATTTCATCTGAAGAGGTTGCTACTGCAGCTCAGGAGGTTTCTAAGGGTACAGATCAGCAGTCGAATAATCTGATAGATGCAACAGATATACTCTCAAGTTTCGCTAAGTCAATTGAAACAATGACACTAACTTTAGCTGAGATTCAAGAAAAAACTAATGCTATTAATACGTTAGCAAGTGAAGGTAACGAGAATATGAGCGGATTAGTTCTATCAGTAGAAAGTGTAGGGGTAAGTTTTAAAGAATTTGAAGAAAAAATTAGTACGTTAAGTCAAAACGTAAATCAAATCAATGATATTACTAATTTGATAAATAGCATCGCAGAACAAACAAATTTATTAGCATTAAATGCAGCAATTGAAGCTGCTAGGGCAGGAGAAGCTGGTAAAGGATTTTCAGTAGTAGCGAGTGAAATTAGAAAATTAGCTGAGAAAAGTAAAGAATCTGCTAATGATATTGCACAATTATTAGGTACTATTACGAATGATACAGGTGATATATTAGAAAATTGCGACAGTATGAAAATTGAATTGGATCACCAGCTAACTGGAATAAACACAACAATAAAATCATTTAAAGAAATTGTTGGTGAAATCGAACAAGTAATCCCAGAAATAAATAATGCAAATACGTTTGCAAAAAATATTAACGAAGAGAAGGATAATATTTTAGATAGAGTAGAAAGTACATCTGCCATTTCACAAGAAACTTCAGCTGCTGCTGAAGAAATAGCGGCATCCTCGGAAGAAATGAGTGCAACATCTGAAAGCCTATTTTCTACAGTTGAGAATTTAAGAAATATGGCTAAGGATATGATCAACCAAGTCAATAAATTCAAACTATAGTAATAGCCTTAACGTCACGCCCTCCTCTCATTGTTAAAGTGAGGCGTGGTTCCAAAAGTAAATAAAGTAGAAATAAGAGCTCTTGCTTAGCGGAGGCTCTTATTTTTTGTGACTTTAAAATTATGACATACAAGCATTTTACAGTACAATATATTATGAATACAGAGGAGAGAGTATAGATGATGAAAAAACACTTAAAGCTTTTAACAAGGCAAATTGGATTTGAAAAAAGAGTACATAAACGTAAAATAGTTTTGCTAGCATTAAGCTGTACTGCATTATTATTGATTTCCGGTTGTCAGAATGGAGATAAAACCTCTTTAGAGAACAATCAAGTTATAGATAGTCCTACATCAAGTCATAATGCAATGACGCAAGAGGAAACAAATAATTCTGAAGCTACATCGAGTAATGAAGAAAGTAGCAGCAAACAATCAAATCTACAATTTTCTGAATTAGCAAAGTATCAATTTGTATTTTCTAGTGGAGTGGGTGCTTGGCAAACACTATTAAACATAAATGAAGATGGAACTTTCACAGGAGATTATTCTGATTCAGATATGGGAGATACTGGAGAAGGCTATCCAAACGGCATTATTTATTCATCTACTTTTGAAGGTAAATTTACAACACTCAAAAGAGTAAATGATTATACTTATTCTACTTCAATTGAAGCAATAAAGCTTCAAAAGGAAGTAGGAAAAGAAGAAATCATAGATGGCATCAAGTATATTTACAGTAAACCGTATGGATTAGATGATGCAAAAGAAATATATATCTATACAACAGAGGCTCCAATAAAGGATTTACCTGAAGGATTTAAAAGCTGGGTTAGCTTCGGTATTAGTGACAAGGATGAATACCTGCCGTTTTATGGATTATATAATGTGGAAACGGAAGATGGATTCTCAAGCTATAGGATAGATGAAGTAGTAGACCATAACTTGAATCTAGATATTGAAGCAGAAATTGCAGATATAGAAAAACAATATATTGAATTGAATAATCAACTTAAAAATGATGATTTAAACCAGCTAGAAATGAATGTCTTAGCAAAAAAAATCTATCAATTATGGGATGATGAGCTAAATAAAGTATGGAAATATCTAAAAAATAATCTAGATAAAGCTGAAATGGATGCTTTAACAACAAAACAAAAGCAGTGGATTTCTATGAAGGAAAAGGAAATAAAAAAAGCGGGTTCTGAATACGAAGGTGGAAGCATACGTCCAATGATAGAGTACTTAGTGGGTGCAGAATTGACTAGAGATAGAGTATACGAATTAATTGAATATCTAAAATGATTCACTCATATCAAAATGAGCACTTTAGCGACGAAACGATAAGATTAAACATAAAAGCCCTTGCTATGCAAGGGCTTTTATTGGCTTTTGAGTCTATAAGATGCCATAAGATTTATTTAGAGGTAGAGAAATTTACATTATATTCAAAATAAAGTACATTAAAATTTATATGATATGCTACACAAAAACGATTTGAGAAAGGTGGTAATGCCATGCATGAAACAATCATGGTCATCGAAGATGAAAAAGCAATTTCGGATGCCATTGCTTATGCTTTGAAGCGTGAGGGATACATGGTTGAAGTGGTTGATCGTGGAGACATAGCTGTAAAGCAGATTAACGAGACTCAACCAGATGCTATTATTCTCGATGTGATGCTACCTGGTATGGATGGTTATGACGTGCTTAAGCTATTACAGACTAAGGGGAAAATTGGTGTCATTATGCTAACGGCTAAGGAAGATATCGTGAATAAAGTACTGGGGCTAGAGCTTGGTGCTGACGATTATTTAACGAAGCCTTTTGATATGAGGGAGTTACTAGCTAGGCTAAAATCTTTAATAAGAAGGTTGCAGCAGGTAGGAGAGAAAGAGGATCGAGATCAGCTTCAATTGGGAGGGGTAAAGGTACACTTGACTAAAAGATCAGTTGTTGCAAATGGGCACAAGCTAGAATTGACACCAAAGGAATTTGAATTAATTGCCTTACTGATTTCAAATCCTGATAGGGTGTATTCGAGGGAGCAGCTGCTAGACCTAGTTTGGGGTATGGACTATTTTGGAGGAACACGAACAGTAGACATTCATGTGCAGAGACTGCGCAAGAAGCTTGGAGCGGAGCATGGAGATATCATCCAAACGGTATATGGAATCGGCTACAAGGCGTTTGGAGGCTATTGTGAAGATTAGTATCAAGCTAAAGCTTAGTCTATTTCTTGCAGGAATTTTATTGCTAACTGTATTTGTGCTAAGCCTACTGGTACTTCAGGGTATAGAGAAAAATCAGCAGGTACAAGTAGAGCGATTGTTAGCACACCAAGCCGAAACTGCAAATGTGTGTTTCATCCAATCCATCATGACGGAATCGAACAAAATCCCTGAACATTTTCTAAGGACTAAAGGTGACTCATTCGGATTGCAGTTGGAGCTAATTAGCGGGCAGCCTGTCATTTTATATGATAGCTATGGTGCTGTTTTAACTAAACGATATAATTCCTACCAATCCGAAGGTGTCAGGCAGACGTTAACATATGCACTGGAGAACAAAACGGCATATTTGGTCGAAGGAGAGTCGATGTATTATTTGACACCACTGAGAGTAGGGAAGGAACAGTTAGGTGTTGTCCAGTTCTATTATTCGCTTCGTGAAAATCAAGCTTTCTATGAAGAGATTAAACGACTGTTCATTTATATTGGAGCAGGTGTGTTTGTACTCAGCTTCCTTTTATCATACTTTTACTTTAATGCTGTTGCTCGTAGTATTATTAGCCTAAATGATGCGGTAGGACGCATCCGAGAGGGATATTTTGAAGCACCTACAATAAAGCGAACAGACGAGATTGGTGAGCTTGGTGCTGGAATTGTAGCCATGAGCGAACGGCTTAAGCAAACGATGCAGGATAAAGACAAGGAGCGAGAGAAGCTTTCTCTTGCAGTGCAAAAATTATCTGAGCTTGACCAACAACAAAAGGAATTTATCGGTAATGTTACACATGAGTTTAAGACACCGTTAACCTCGATTAAGGCTTTCATCGATCTACTCGACATGTATCCGGATGATGAGGAATTACAGAAAACCGCCACAGGTCATATTGCCAGCGAGACGCAGAAGCTATATGAAATGGTGGAAAAGGTGCTGCAATTGTCTGCGATGGAAAAATACGATTTTGAATATAACAAGCAGCGCCTAGAGGTAAGTCAATTGATTGAAACTGTACTTGGCGGTTTAAAAGGGAAGATGGATAAGTTTGGACTTACACTCGTAACAGACTTACACGAGGCTTATATTGAAGCCGACAAAGATTACATGAATATCGTGCTTGCAAATTTATTGGATAACGCTATTAAATACAATAAACCAAATGGTCATATCTATGTTAGTAATGTCGTCAAGGGTGAACAGGTTGTTATTGAAATTGCTGATACGGGAATAGGTATTCCAAGCGGGGTTACAGATAAAATATTCGAAGCCTTTTATACGGTTGACAAAAATCGGTCGAGAGAGCAAGGCGGGGCAGGACTAGGGTTATCACTCGCCAAAAAATATGCTGAAACACAAGGAGGTAGCATCGCTATTGTAAAGTCAGATGCGAACGGTACTACGTTTAGATTAACGTTTTTAAAAGTAATCTAGATACGTTTGTTTACAAGTTTGAAACAACTTTTGGTTAGATTGCAACAAATAGTTGGTATCGTAAGCATTAAGGAGGCGATCATATTGAACAGATCAAAATTAGCAAAAATGGCAACCTTGCCTTTATTATTGCTTACAATTACGGCTTGTAGCGGGAATAATGGTGAGAATCGTACGGTTATACAGGAACCTGGAAAGACCATAACGGTTATTGATAATGAAGGTCAAACATCACCTGCAGGAGAACAAATTGAGGTAGGTGACATTAAAAAGTATGAAAAGATGTATATATATGGTTGGCTGAACGAGGAGACAGCTATTGTATCGATGGAAAATGAATCATTAGGAAATATGAAGCTGGAGGAATTATCAGACACCTTCCCTCACAGCCTGTACCAATATAATCTGAAAACAGATGAGTTTACACCTTTACTAGAAAAGGGGAATGTATATATTGGAGGAGTGAATATATCTCCCGATAAAAAACATCTAGTCTATCAGGAATATACAATTGGTGATCCATCATATTACCTTATGAATCTAGAAACACTGCAAACAGTTAGTATTCCTATCGCAATGAGTGCTAGATGGGTAAATAATGAGAGTGTAATAGGCTCCTCTTACGCTGGTGGTGCCTATCGAGCTACAACAAATGGCGATATTGAAACGGTTTTGGATATAGGTGACGATTTCCTTTTCCTTGTAGCTCAGGTTGGAAATAAACTCTATTATAATGCAAATGCATTTGAAGGACTGAAGGTACTAGATTTGGAAACTAAAGAGGTATTAGATTTAAACTACGATTCAGTAAGCAACATTGTTCCATCTCCTGATGGCACTCAGCTTGTGGTGGAGCATTATGGAGAAGCCAAGGGTAAACTCGTGCTAAGCGGAATAAATGGTGAAAATGCGAAGACGATTGATGAAGGAGCAGAGCTTGGAGGCATCTCCTGGTCTTCAGATCAGCGTTTTATTGCTTACAGTAAGCAGGACGAGATTAATGGAGCAATGGTCAAGGGACTATACGTTTATGATGTACTCTCTGGTGAGTCTACTCGAATTTCAGCTAATATGGAAAGCTCACTAAGCACGACGTGGAATCCATCAGGTAAGATGTTGACCTACACTGTATGGAATGGAACGAGCTACGAAAGCAGCGTTATTGAAATTCAAGTAGCAGATTTTACAACGAGTGTCGAGCCTTAAATGGTTTATAGTTATTTAAGCCCTCATCTTCATAAGATGAGGGCTTATTAATGTTTCAGAGAATGTGCCCTTTTTATGTTATAATATTGCTTTAACGGTTAACGTATGGAATAGAGAGGAATGGAATAAAGTTGACAGGAAATTTTTGGAAAGAATTACCTAAACCGTTTTTCATATTAGCGCCAATGGAAGATGTAACCAATGTTGTGTTTCGTCATGTTGTGGCTAAAGCAGGTAGACCTGATGTGTTTTTTACTGAGTTTACAAATACAGAGAGCTTCTGTAATCCAGACGGTATATATAGTGAACGTGGCAGATTATATTTTACTGAGGATGAACAGCCTATGGTTGCTCATATTTGGGGAAATAACCCCGAATATTATAAAGAAATGAGTATAGGCTTGGCGAAGCTTGGCTTTAAAGGTATAGATATTAATATGGGATGTCCTGCTCATAATGTCGCGGCTAAGGCTAAAGGTAGTGGACTTATCTTACAACCTAACCTTGCTGCTGATATTATACAGGCTGCTAAGGCCGGTGGATTACCTGTAAGTGTGAAAACTAGATTAGGCTATACACATGTAGAGGAATGGCGTGTATGGTTATCACATCTTTTAAAGCAGGATATTGCAAATCTGTCCATTCATCTTCGAACAAAGAAGGAAATGAGTAAGGTAGCCGCACATTGGGAGCTTATTCCAGAAATTAAACAACTTCGTGATCAAATTGCCCCAAATACATTATTGACGATTAATGGTGATATTGCTGACCGCAATACAGGCTTAATGCTTGCTAAGCAATATGGAGTTGATGGCATTATGATCGGTAGAGGTATATTTAGCAATCCTTATGCATTTGAAGACACACCTCGACATCATAGCAGAGAAGAAAAGATTGAGCTTTTAAAATATCATATAGATTTATATGATAAGTTTTCAACAGAATTAGAACCTAGACCTTTTGTTCATTTGCTGCGTTTCTTTAAAATCTATATTAACGGATTTGATCAGGCAGATGTGTTAAAGGATGAACTTATGCAAACAAAGTCTACAGATGAGGTTCGCAAAGTACTTCAGGATTTTATCCAGTAGTATAAGTTGCAAGGCTAGTTTAAAGATGTTGAGCTGGTAATATCGATATATTGTAGGGGCTAGCCTTAATGGCAATGCTCCTTTTTTATTAAAAAGTAGTCGTTGATTAAATCAATGACTATTTTTTTTGCATAGTTTTGCCTATTTTGGGGCATATCTAAACATTATTGTAAAGTTTAGGAGTGATTAAGGTGACCGAAAATAGTGGGAGTCAAGCAGAAAAAGCTGTACAAAATGAATCATCTGAGCAGATGCAGATTCCAGCAGTCGCCATTCCTTTAACGAAAGATATTAAATATAATAACCTGTTTTTTTCGTCACTGTACCAAGATAGCTCAGATATAGTTTTCCGACCAATTAAGGTTGATAACAAAGAAGCCATCATAATTTACATAGAGGGATTAACGGATACTCAAAAGCTAGATGAGCAAGTCATTGAGATATTACTACATATGCAAATTCAAGCTAACCAAGCTAATCAAGCTAGCACCAATAACAATGTTATATCTACAATTAGAGATAGCTTACCTATTTCGAGTATTAAAGAGGTAAATACGTTTAAGTCTTGTACTGATGAGCTTGCTAATGGTCAGGCCATTTTTCTCCTTGATGGGTTTGAAGTCGCGTTGTCCTTGGGCTTAGTCAAATTTGAAAAGCGATCGATTGAAGAACCACAGGCTGAAAACGCAATTCGTGGACCAAGGGAGGGCTTCACAGAATCTATTGGTGTCAATACGTCATTAGTACGACGGATTATTAAAGATCCAGCATTAAAAATGAAAACTATTCAAATTGGTACACATACAAAGACTAAGGTTGTTATTTCATATATCGAGGGGTTAGTAGATAAAACGCTCATTACTGAAATTGAAAACCGTATAAATCGCATTAAAATAGACGGCATATTAGAGAGTGGATATATCGAACAATTTATAGAGGACAACCCATATTCACCTTTTCCGCAGCTTTTATATACCGAACGTCCAGATGTAGTTTCTGCAAATTTATTGGAGGGAAGGGCAGTAATATTAACTGAAGGGACGCCCTTCTGCTTGATTGCACCCATTAGCTTTTTTAGTCTATTTCAATCTCAAGAAGATTTTTATGAGCGCTTTTGGATATCAACTTTTATGCGTATTCTTCGCTTTATTTTTTTATTAATAGCTTTATTTCTACCGGCAGTATATGTAGCTATCACTACCTTTCATCAGGAAATGGTACCCACAGATCTACTGTTAAGTATAGCCTCAGCTAGAGAAGGGATTCCTTTTCCTGCCATTGTTGAGGTTATTATTATGGAGATTACCTTTGAAGCTTTACGTGAGGCTGGAATACGACTTCCAAAACAAATAGGCTCAGCGGTAAGTATTGTGGGTGCATTAGTTATTGGGCAAGGGGCTGTTCAGGCAGGTATCGTTTCAGCAACGATGGTTATTGTGGTAAGTATTACGGGGATTGCTTCATTTTTGATTCCTCGATATTCGATAGGAATTTCTATTAGATTATTACGTTTTCCTGTTATTGTGCTTGCAGGCGTTTTAGGATTAATCGGCGTTATGCTTGCATTTATTACAATCATCATTCATTTAGCCTCTTTAAAATCATTTGGTGTACCTTATTTAAGTCCGTTAGGTACATTACAAAAGCCTGCTATGAAGGATACACTAATTCGTTCACCATTATGGAAGATGAACTTACGTCCTCATTTGACAGGTAATTATAACCCAACAAAACAAAGTGAAAATCTAAAGCCAGGTGTTAAAAATCAAGATGAGTAAGTCATGAATGGTGGTAAAAAAATGATTGAAAAAGGTAAAATATCAGCATCTCAGATGGAGTTTATGATGCTTCCAACTATTATAGCTACTGGTGTACTTTCACTTCCAGCAGTAGCTAAAAAATATGCCCAGCAAGATATGTGGATGGTACCTATTGTAGGTTCCAGCATCGGTTTTCTCACCGTATATATCGCTTGGAAACTTCATCAACTATATCCTGAGTTATCACCAGTGCAATACAGTGAAAAAATAGTTGGAAAAGTAATAGGGAAACTTTTAGGGTTATTGTTTGTTCTATTTTACATTCAAAATACTGGAGTAATCATAAGACAGTATACTGAATTTATCACCTTTAATGTGTTGCCAGAAACTCCAAATGCGGCATTATCCATTAGCATCATGTTTGTTAGTGCACTTGCAGTACGTGGAGGAATAGAAGTGTTGGCAAGGTCCGCTGTCATTTGTACAACGATATTCATGATTACAGCATTATGTTTGTTTCTATTAATAAAGGATATTGATGTTACTAATATGTTTCCAATATTAGAGCATGGCATTGCCCCTGTTTTTAAGGGAGGATTTATATATCAAGCGTGGTTTAGTGAGCTTTTTCTATTAGCGTTTATTTTCCCGTTTATAAAAAATTCTCAAAAGAGTTTAAAATCGGGGATGAAAGTTTCGCTCTATGTGCTGATTATTTTCTTATATTTCAATTTTTTTGTGCTTACCTTATTAGGGCTATCCTCACTCAATCAGCTTTATCCAGTATATTCAATAATCCGTGCTATTAGTGTACTCGGTTTTATTGAAAATCTTGAAGTCCTCATTACAGCTTCATGGGTACTAGGGAATTTTGTGAAATTAAGTGTTTTTCTATATATAGCTAGTATGGCACTTGCACATCTCTTAAAAAGCTCTGACTATCGAATATTTGTATTTCCAATAAGTTTGCTATTAATCTTTTTCAGCTATTGGGGCATTCCAAATATCGTATTATTGATGGATTATATGACGAAAATACAGCCGTTCTATTTTATTTCTGTACAGACCATTATTCCATTAATTTTACTACTCATTGCCTTAGCACGGAGGAAGCGGAGTGAGAGCAGTTGAAAGCATTAAAAGTTTTTTTCATGAGCATATGTTTTCTTTTTATATTTACAGGCTGCTGGGGAAAGATTGAAGTAAGTGATCTAGCTATTATTACTGCAGCAGCGGTTGATCAAGTAGAGGAAGATAAAATAAAGGTTTCTGTTCAATTATTTATACCTCGTGCAATATCAAGTGGTGAAACGGGTGAGGATCCTAGTCAAGGCTCAACATTTGTTCGCGAGGCAACTGGAGATAATCTTGCTCAGGCAGTATCAAAGCTACAAAATAATGTGCCACGAAAGCTTTTTTGGGGACAATGTAAACTGATTATTTTTGGAGAGAAGCTTGCAGAAAACGGCATTAGGAAGGAAATTGATTTCTTAGTTCGGTATCCGAGTCCGCGCGGAAGAACGCTTATGTATGTAAGCCAAGGAGAAGCTAAGGAGATATTAACATTAGCCCCTCCTTTAGAGCGATATTCTTCAGATGCATTAATAAAACTAACCGTTGAAGAAAAAGGAATGAAGACAACATTAATGGATGTCGACATGGCATTAATGGGAGAGAGTAAAAGTGTATCGATGCCATATATTAAAAAGCTTGAGCCTAAAGAACCGCAAAGAAAATCACATGAAACTATTCCTATAATTATTGGTAGTGCTGTTTTTAGCGAAGATAAATTGGTAGGAACATTAAACATGATGGAAACACGAGGTTTATTGTGGTTAAAGGATGAGGTAAAGGGAAGTACAATTTCTATTAAGCTAGAGGATGAGAATGAGGAAGAGGGAGGTTATATTACGATGACTCCGACTATAGGAAGAATCAAATATAGTCCTAAAATTAATGACGATGGCTGGATTATGAATCTATCTATTGATATAGAGGGAGATATTGTTCAAAACGAAACAAAATTAAACCTAATGAATGAAGACATTATTAACAAATTAAGATCAGAATTTGAAGCAGAATTAATTTTAAGAGTCAATCAAACACTTGAAAAGCTACAACAAGAATACAAAGCAGATGTTATCCATTTCGCAAAACGATTTCATCAAAAATATCCTAGAGATTGGCATGAAGTAAAGGATAACTGGAATGAAAGATTTGCAGAGGTAGTGGTGAACATGAACGTTCATGCAACAATTAGAAGACCTGGCTATATTGGTCCACCAGCAGCACTTCCTTTTGATGAGGTTGAAGAGGTGGTAAATGAATGAATACCAGCTGGATTACCGTTTTTTTAGTACAATTTTTTGTGTGGTCGATTATCTTATTTGAGCGAAAAAACTTTAAAAAGTACTCAAAGGTAGATAAATTCACATTTATTACATTATTATGTATATCTACAGCCCTTTCATTTTTAAAACTGGCTAGTATGCAAGGACCAATCCATCTATTGAGATACATTTTTAACTCCTTCAGTAGACTATTGTTGTAATGTCGTTTTATAATGAGCAAAAAAAAAGAGCTTATCTGTAGATAAGCTCTTTTTTAAGTGCTTTAATTTTCTTGAATAAATATGACCTGATCATAACCGCATTTATAACAAACCATAAGGTGTGGGCAAATTTGGTCCTTTGCTGTATTTGGATAGCCATCGCCCATTTTATTCGTTTCCTCGTCATTATAATGACCGTAAACATCTAAATAATCAGATACCTTCCCACCATCATTCAATTGCATATTACATTTTGGACAGCTCATATTAAGAGTCTGTAATGCATTACATAACGGACAAATTGCCATAATCATGCTCCTGTTT
>Ga0182742_1001058_pt1 | contig 37639 bp, 35 predicted proteins | sample eDN5th37CBELigMG_FD_128880 | JGI IMG/M metagenome (GOLD analysis project Ga0182742, IMG submission 128880) | Enriched Miracle-Growth compost microbial communities from Emeryville, California, USA - eDNA 5th pass 37_C BE-Lig MG (version 2)... ... | reverse complement strand
TCTGGCGGAGATGGTGGGATTCGAACCCACGATGCAGTTTTTAGCCACATACTCCCTTAGCAGGGGAGCCCCTTCAGCCTCTCGGGCACATCTCCGAAGAGAACGAGATTCTAGCACGACTTTTTTGACTCATGCCGCCGACGGGGCGGCCAGCGCGAAAAAAATCGTGCCGTAGCGCTTGTTCAGGCCTTCTCGGCGGGCGCCTGGTCCAGGCCGAAGGCCTTGTGCAGCGCGCGCACGCCCAGCTCCATGTACTTGTCGTCGATGATGACCGAGGTCTTGATTTCGCTGGTGCTGATCATCTGGATGTTGATGCCTTCCTGCGACAGCGTCTGGAACATCAGGCTGGCCACGCCCACGTGCGAGCGCATGCCGATGCCGACGATGGAGACCTTGGCGACTTTTTCGTCGGTGGACAGTTCGCGCGCGCCCACGGCGGGGATGACTTCGCGCTTGAGCAGGTCCACGGCGCGCGCGAATTCATTGCGGTTCACGGTGAACGAGAAGTCGGTCGTGCCGGCCACGGACTGGTTCTGCACGATCATGTCGACGTCGATGTTGGCGGCGGCGACCGGACCCAGGATGGAGAAGGCGATACCGGGTTTGTCCGGAACGGCCAGCAGGGTGATTTTGGCTTCGTCGCGGCTGAAGGCGATGCCGGAGACAACGGCGGCTTCCATTTTTTCGTCTTCCTCAAAAGTAATCAGCGTGCCCGAGACCATTTCTTCTTCGAGCGGGATGAGCGGGTCGGTCAGCGAGGACAGGACCCGCACCGGCACACGGTACTTGCCGGCGAATTCGACCGAGCGGATCTGCAGGACCTTGGAGCCCAGCGAGGCCATTTCCAGCATTTCCTCGAAGGAAACGACGGCCATGCGGCGCGCTTCGGGCACCACGCGCGGATCGGTCGTGTAGACCCCGTCGACGTCGGTGTAGATCAGGCATTCGTCGGCCTTGATGGCGGCCGCCACGGCCACGGCCGAGGTGTCGGAGCCGCCGCGGCCCAGCGTGGTGATGTGGCCTTCGGGATCGACGCCCTGGAAGCCCGTGACGATGACCACGCGGCCGGCGTCCAGATCGCCGCGGATGCGCGCGTCGTCGATGGCGCTGATGCGCGCCTTGGTGAACGACGAATCCGTGCGCACGGGCACCTGCCAGCCGGCATAGCTGCGCGCCGGCACGCCTTCGGCCTGCAGCGCGATGGCCAGCAGGCCGCTGCTGGCCTGCTCGCCGGTGGCGGCGATCATGTCGAGCTCGCGCGTGTCGGGCTGGGGCGAAATCTCGCGCGCCAGGCCGAGCAGGCGATTGGTTTCGCCCGCCATCGCCGACGGGACTACGACAACCTGGTGGCCGGCGGCGTGCCACTTCGCGACGCGGCGCGCCACGTTCTTGATGCGCTCGACCGAGCCCATCGAAGTACCGCCATATTTGTGAACGATCAGGGACATCTCGTACTCTGGCTGGGAACCCGCCGCAAAAGGTTGACGGGCAAAGCCGTATATTCTAGCGCGACGGTAAAAATTTGCGCAGTTTGTGCAATTTTCCGTCCATGGCGCGGCTATTTCAGGGATTTTCCCGGGGTTCTACCCAGACCCTGCCCCGATGGCAGCGGATGACGTGGCCGGCCTGCTCCACCCGCAGCTGGCGGTCGTGGCCCAGGCTGTGCAGCCCGCGCAGCTGGCGCAGCAGGTCCTGCATGCGGGCCTCGGTCGGCATGCGGGCGCCGTTGCGCTGCAGCCAGTGGCGCAGCACGTGCGCCTGGCGCGCATGCGACAACTCGCGCCAGGCGCGCAGCGAAAAGCTGGCGCCGTCCGGGCCGGGCTCCAGCGACGCGAAATCGGCCTGCGCCACTTCGTCCAGGATTTCGGCCGCCTGCGCCATGTGGCGCGCATGCCGGGCGACGATGGCCCGCCATCCCGGCCAGCGGGCGTCCAGCACGGGCGCCAGCAGTTCGCGCACGGCCGCGCGCGTGTAGCGGGGATCGGCGTTGGTCGGGTCCTGCACCGGGCGCCAGCCGCAGGCCCGCTCGACGGCCTGCGCCGCGCGCAGGATGAGGCCGCGGTCCAGCTCCAGCCACGGCCGCACATAGGCCACGCCGTCGCGCCGCGCGACGGGCGCCATGGCCGCCATGCCCTCGAGCCCGGTGCCGCGCAGCAGGCGCAGCAGCACGGTTTCGGCCTGGTCGTTGCGATGATGCGCCAGCAGCACGTGCGCCGCCCCGGCCTCCCGGGCCAGCCGCGCCAGGGCGGCGTAGCGGGCGTCGCGCGCGGCGGCCTCGATGCCCTTGCCGGCGGCCGCGTCGACCTCGACGCGGGCCTGCGCCAGCGGCAGCGCCAGCAGGTCCGCCAGCGCGCGCGTCTGCCGTTCCCATGCGTCGGCGTCGGCCTGCAGGCCGTGGTGCACGTGGATGAGGATCACGTCCATGCCCAGCTGCGGCGCGACGGCGGCCGCATGCACGGCCAGCATGGCCGAGTCCGCGCCGCCGCTCAGCGCCACGGCGACGCGCGCCGGCCGCTCGGGCAAGGCCAGCAGCGCGCGGCGCAGGGCCGCGGCGAGATCGTCGGACAGGGGCAGCGGATGAACTGCGCCCGCCGCGCCCCGAGAGCTTTCTTCGGGAGTCGGGCGGGCGTTCATGATGGGGAACGGCGCGTGGCGCGCGGCGCCGGCGCGAAGCCGGCGCCCGGGCCTCAGGCGCGCACTTCCTGGAAGTTGCCGTAGGACAGCAGGCGCTGCACGCGCTGCTCGACCAGCTGCTCGGGCGTCATGTCCTGCAGCTGGCGCAGCGCATCGCCCAGCGCACGGCGCAGCAGGCGCGCCATGACGCGGGGATCGCGGTGGGCGCCGCCCACGGGTTCGTTGACCACGCGGTCCACCAGACCCAGGTCCTTCAGGCGCGGCGCGATGATGGCCAGGGCCTCGGCGGCCTCGGGCGCCTTGTCGGCGCTGCGCCAGAGGATGGAGGCGCAGCCTTCCGGCGAGATCACGGCGTAGGTGGCGTACTGCAGCATCAGCACGGCGTTGCCCACGGCGATGGCCAGGGCGCCGCCCGAGCCGCCTTCGCCGATGATGGTGCAGATCACGGGCACCTTGAGCTCGGCCATGGCGTAGAGGTTGCGGCCGATGGCCTCGGACTGGCCGCGCTCTTCGGCGCCGATGCCCGGATAGGCGCCCGGCGTGTCCACGAAGGTGAACACGGGAATGCCGAACTTCTCGGCCAGGCGCATCAGGCGCAAGGCCTTGCGGTAGCCCTCGGGACGCGGCATGCCGAAATTGCGCGCGGCGCGTTCCTTGGTGTCGCGGCCCTTCTGGTGGCCGATGACCATGCAGGGGGTCCCGTTGAAGCGCGCCAGGCCGCCGACGATGGACTGGTCGTCGGCGTACATGCGGTCGCCGTGCAGTTCATGGAAGTCGGTGAATATTTCGCGCACGTAGTCCAGCGTGTAGGGACGCTGGGGATGGCGGGCGACCAGGGCCGTCTGCCAAGGCGTGAGCTTGGCGTAGATTTCCTTGGCCAGGGTCTGGCTCTTCTGCTGCAGACGTCCGATTTCGTCGGAGATGTCCACCGCCGAATCGGCCTGCACGTAGCGCAGCTGCTCGATCTTGTTCTCAAGCTCGGCTAGCGGTTGTTCGAATTCCAGAAATGTATTGCGCATGTAGTGTGGTTCCGTAGATGGGCTGCCCGGGGTGCGTCAGTACTGGACCGGAGCCGGTTCCAGACTGCGCCACAAATACCAGGTCGCCACGGTACGCCAGGGTTGCCACGCCAACGAGACTTCGCGAGCCTCGAAGCGAGAGACAGGCTCGCCGCTGAAATAGTGTAGCGAGATTGCCTTGAGCAACCCGGGATCATCCAGCGGCAAGACGTCGGGCCGCTGCAGATTGAAAATCAAAAACATCTCCGCCGTCCAGCGTCCGATGCCGCGGATGGCGACCAGCTCGGAAATGACGGCTTCATCGTCCATGGCCGCCCATTTCTCGGGATGCACCCGGCGTTCGCCGAAATGCACGGCCAGGTCCAGCACGTATTCGGCCTTGCGCTGCGACAGCCCGGCGGCGCGCAGGCCGTCGAGGCCGACGCGCAGCACCGCGACCGGCGTGGGGCGCTTGCCCGCCGCGTCGATGAACCGGGTCCAGGCGGTGTCGGCCGCCTTGGGCGAGACCTGCTGCCCGATGATGGCGCGCGCCAGCGTCACGAACGGCGTGCCGCGCGAAGTCAGCCATACCTCCGGGTGCTGGGGGATGATCTTCTTCAGGATGCGGTCGCGCCGCATCAGGTGGGCTACGGCGGCTTCCCAATACTCGGGCTTGGGAATCTCGAGGTCGGCGGCGGACATGGCGGGCGGTTCCTGGCGGCTCACGCGCGACGCCATTGCGTCAGGCCGCCCGGCTTGTCGTCCAGCTCGATGCCGGCCTCGCGCAGTTCCGCGCGGATGCGGTCGGCCTCGGCGTAGTTGCGGGCGGCCTTGGCCGCCGCGCGCGCCTCGATCAGCGATTCGATCGCCTGGGCGTCGAGCGCGCGGCGCTCGCCCTGCTCCATGGCGGCCGCCGAGTAGCGGGTGGGCGACTGGAAGTAGGCCGCCGGCTCCTGCTGCAGCAGGCCCAGCAGGGCGCCCAGCGCCTTCATCTGGCCGGCGCTGCGCGCGCTTTTTTCGCGGTTGGCTTCGGAAGCCAGCTCGAACAGCGCCGCCACGGCGCCGGAGCTGTTGAAGTCGTCGTCCATGGCGGCCTTGAAGGCCTGGGCCTGGGGCTCGTTCCAGTCGATGCCCTGGTCGTCGGCGGCCACGTTCTGCAGCGCCTGGTACAGGCGGTCGAGCGCGTTCTGGGCGTCGACCAGGTTGTCCGGCGTGTAGTTCTGCGGGCTGCGGTAGTGGTTGCGCACGATGAAGAAGCGCACCATCTCGGCCTCGCGCGGATTGACGCGGTAGCTGGACTGGTCGGCCGCCGGTTCGTCCTGCGCGATGGTCTGGCGGATGGTGCGGAAGTTGCCCAGCGACTTGGACATCTTGTCCGAGTCGACCATGAGCGGGCCGCAGTGCATCCAGATATTGGCCAGCGTACCGCCGAAGGCGCCCTCGGTCTGGGCGATTTCGTTTTCGTGGTGCGGGAATTTCAGGTCCGGCCCGCCGCCGTGGATGTCCAGCGGCAGCCCCAGCAGGGCCTTGCTCATGGCCGAGCATTCGATGTGCCAGCCCGGCCGGCCCAGGCCGTAGGGCGATTCCCATTTGGTGTCGGCCGGCTCGTCTTCCTTGGCCGATTTCCAGAGCACGAAGTCGAGCGGGTCGCGCTTGGCCGAGCCCACCGCCACGCGCTCGCCGGCGCGCAGGTCGTCCAGCGTCTTGCCGGAGAGCTTGCCGTAGCCGGGGAAGCCGCGCACGGCGTAGTTCACGTCGCCGTCGTCGGCCTGGTAGGCCAGGCCGTTGCGTTCCAGCTTGCCGATGATGTCCAGCATCTCGCCCACGTACTGCGTGGCGCGCGGCTCGCGGTCCGGCGTGGCCACGCCCAGCGCGCGCTCGTCGGCGTGCATGGCGTCGATATAGAACTCGGTCACTTCGCCGATGCGGCGGCCGGTCTCGACCGCGCGGCGGATGATCTTGTCGTCGATGTCGGTGATGTTGCGCACGTAGTCGACGGCCAGCCCGCTGGCGCGCAGCCAGCGCTGCACCACGTCGAACGACACCAGCATGCGGGCATGGCCCAGGTGGCAGAAGTCGTAGACGGTCATGCCGCACACGTACATGCGCACCTGGCCGGCCTGGGCCGGCTTGAACGGTTCTTTGGTACGCGATAAGGTGTTGTAGATTTGCAGCATGGCGCGTGGTTCGGCTTTGTTGTTCGGCTCAGCAGTTCGGCTTTGTTGTTCGGATGAGTTTTCCGTGGCGGACGCGGAAAAAAGATGCCATCGAAGGACGATACCCCCGACGCCAGCATCCGGGTTGGACGAGAGTCAAAACCCAACCGGGGCTAAAATGGTGGTCGTCAAGTATAGCAAGCGGCCCGGTCGCGCGCGTAAGCGCCGGCCAGCCACGACTTTTAACGGATGACCACGTGACTATCAAGCCGCGCCTACGCGTCGCCCTGCTCGCCCTGGCCCTGGCGGGCGTTCCCGCTGGAGCCTCTCTTGCACAGTCCATGGCCGGCGGCGGGGGCGCGAACCCCAACGCCAACCGGACCACCCTGGACCCCATCCCGCCCGAGGGCGGCTGGGACAGCCTGGCCAACATGCTGGAAGCGATCAAGCCCGGCGTCGACACGCGGCTGACGCCTTCGCCCTCGCAGATCACCACGCACATCGAACGCCTGCTGAACCACGGCGACAACGAAGAGGCGCTCGCGCTGATCGAGAAACGCCAGGCCGAGATCAAGGGCCAGCGCGGCACCGACGTGCAGCTGATGTTCCAGCACGCGCGCGCCCTGGCCGCCCTGAATCGCACCAACGAGGCCATCGACGTCTACACCGAGATGACCACCGAATTCCCCGAGCTTCCGGAACCCTGGAACAATCTGGCCGCTCTATATGCAAGCCGCGGCGAGCTCGATCGCGCGCAGGACGCCCTGCAAATGGCGCTGCGCGCCGATCCCGGCTATGCCGCCGCGCGCGCCAATCTGGGCGACCTGCAGCTGCTGCAGGCGCTGAGCACCTATAGAAAGGCCGCCCGCGAAGGCGTGCCGGGCGCGCAGCAAAAGGCCCAGGAAGTCGAAACCATGTTGAAGGATAAACAAGGCAAATGATGTCCCGTTTTTCTCCTCTGCACCTGCTGCGCCTGACGGCGTGCTCGTTCGCGCTGGCCGCTTTCGCGCCGGCGCTCGTCAGCGCCGCTCCGGCGGCCAATTCCTCCACCTCCACCTCTGAAGGCACAAAAGCCATGAGCACCAACCCCCGCGTCAAGCTTCAAACGAACCAAGGCGACATGGTCATCACCCTGGATGCCGCCAAGGCTCCCAAGACCGTCGAGAACTTCCTGACCTACGTCAAGGAAGGCTTCTACAACGGCACGGTGTTCCACCGCGTGATCGATGGCTTCATGATCCAGGGCGGCGGCTTCGAACCGGGCATGAAGCAGAAGCAGACCCACGCCCCCATCGAGAACGAAGCCAACAACGGCCTGAAGAACGACAAGTACACCCTGGCGATGGCCCGCACCAGCGATCCGCACTCGGCCACGGCGCAGTTCTTCATCAACGTGTCCAACAACGACTTCCTGAACTTCACCGCCCCCACGCCCAACGGCTGGGGCTATGCCGTGTTCGGCAGCGTGACCGAAGGCACCGACGTGGTCGACAAGATCAAGGGCGTGAAGACCGGCAACAAGGGCTTCCACCAGAACGTCCCCAACGAGGACGTCATCATCGAGAAGGCCGAAGTTCTTGAATAAGATCAGCCTGCCCGGCCCCATCTGGCTGGCGTCCGACCTGCACCTGGGCCCGGCCACGCCGGCCACCCTGGAGGCCTTCACGGCCTTTCTGCAGGCGGCGCGCGAAGAAGCCGCCGCCCTGCTGCTGCCGGGCGACATCTTCGACGCCTGGATCGGCGACGACGTGATCCGCGCCGCGCCGCCGTGGCTGGCCACGGCGCTGACGGCGCTGCGCGAGACCGCCGCGCGCATCCCGGTGTGGCTGGGCCGCGGCAACCGCGACTTCCTCATCGGCGAAGAGCTGGCCCGGGCGCTGGGCGCCCACCTGCTGCCCGAGCCCGCCCTGCTGGAAACGGATTTCGGCCCCATCCTGCTGACCCACGGCGACGAGTTCTGTACGGACGACGCCGCCTATCAGCAGTTCCGCCAGATGGTCCGCAATCCGCGCTGGCAGGCCGAGTTCCTGGGCAAGACCATTCCCGAACGGCTGGCGATGGCGCAACAGGCCCGCGGCGAAAGCCAGGCGGCCAACCAGGCCAAGTCGATGGAGATCATGGACGTCAACCCCGGCGCCATCGAAAAGGTCCTGCGCGACACGGGCGTGCGCGTGCTGGTGCACGGCCACACCCACCGCCCGGCCCGCCACGTGCTGGACGTCGACGGCCGCAAGTGCGAACGCTGGGTGCTGCCCGACTGGGACTGCGACCACGTCAACCCGCCGCGCGGCGGCTGGCTGGTCATCACGTCCGACGGCCCGGAGTTCTACGACCTGGAACCGTAAGCCCCATCGGCCGGTCCGAGCCGGCATCCGTCCATGGGACGGATGCCGGCTTTTTTCATTTGCGCGAAGCGGACCTCAGCGCGTGAATATCCACGCGGCCACCACGCCGCCGAACACGATCCGGTACCAGGCGAACACGCGGTACGTATGGTTGGCGACGAAACGCAGCACGGCTCGCACCACCACCATCGCGCTCAGGAACGCCGCGACGAAGCCCACCGCGATGCCCGACAGGTCCTGCTGGGTCAGCAGGTCCATGTTCTTGTACATGTCGTAGACCGCCGCGCCCAGCATGGTCGGCATGGCCAGGAAGAACGAGAATTCGGTCGCCGTCTTGCGCTGGATGCCGGCGATCATGCCGCCGATGATGGTCGCACCCGAGCGCGAGGTGCCCGGGATCATGGCCAGGCACTGCGCCACGCCCACGCCCAGCGCCTGCTTCCAGGAAATCTGCTCCAGCGTGCGGGCCGTGGCGCGCTCGTCGGAGGCGGTGTCGTCGGCCGCGCCCGGCAGGTCGCCCGGCGTGTGATGGGTCTTGCGCTCCACGTACAGCATGATGAGCCCGCCCAGCACCAGGGTCACGACCACCACCGCCGGGTGGTAGAAGATGCTCTTGATCGACTTGATGAAGATCGCCCCGATCACGGCGGCCGGCAGGAAGGCGATGATCAGGTTGCGGGTGAAGGCCACCTCGCTGGGCACGCCGGTCAGCGTGCCGCGCGCCAGCCGCAGCAGGCGCGCGCGGAACACCCACATCACCGCCAGGATGGAGCCCAGCTGGATCACCACCTCGAAGACCTTGCCCTGGCTGGACTCGAAATTGATCCAGTCGCCCACCAGGATGAGGTGGCCGGTGCTGGACACCGGGATGAATTCCGTCAGGCCCTCGATGACGCCCAGGACGAATGCTTTGATCAGGTATAGCACGTTGTCGGTCACGATACAGGTTCTGTCCGGTTAGTCGTTGGCGGGAGAGGCTTCGTCGGCATGCAGCTCTTGCGGCCGCTTCTCGACGCGCACCAGGGCGATGCGGCGGCCGTCCATTTCGAGGACTTCGAAGCGGAAATGGTCGTGGTGGATCTCGTACTCGCAGGCGTCGCCCGGCTTGGGCAGGTGGCCGAAGCGCGACAGCAGGTAGCCGGCCAGGGTCGAGAAGTCCTGGGCGTCGTCGACCAGGCCTTCGGTTTCGAGCACCTGCTCGACGTGGTGCAGGTCGGCCGCGCCGTCGATCTTCCAGGTGTTCTCGCCGTCGGCGACGATGTCGGGCAGTTCGTCCTCGTCGGGGAATTCGCCGGCGATGGCCTCGAAGACGTCGATGGGCGTCACCAGCCCCTCGATCGCGCCGAATTCGTCGGCCACCAGCACGAGCTGGCCGCGCGAGCGCTTGAGCGTATCCATCAGGCGCAGGATGCCGATGGATTCGTGCACGATGATGGGATCGCGCAGGCGGTTGCGGCGCACGCGGCCCTCGGTGATCAGGTCGGCCACCAGGTCCTTGGCGCGGCCGATGCCCAGCACCTCGTCGAGCGACCCGCGACAGACCGGGAAGAAGCTGTGCGGCGCCTCGGTCAGCTGGTTGCGGATGGTCTGCGGATCGTCGTCGATATTGATCCAGGAGACGTCCGTGCGCGGCGTCATGATGGAGCGGATCGAGCGCTCGGCCAGGGTCAGCACGCCGCTGACCATGTTGCGCTCTTCGACGCCGAAGGCCGGCACGGTCGGGCCGTCGACGCTGGGCAGGTCGGGTTCGTCGGCCGGCGGCCGCTTGCCCAGCATGCGCAGCACGGCCGAGGCGGTGCGCTCGCGCATGGGACGGCGCGCGTCCAGCTTGAGCAGGTTGCGGCGCGCCACCTGGTTCAGCGCCTCGATGGCGACCGAGAAGCCGATGGCCGCGTACAGGTAGCCCTTGGGCACCTTGAAGCCGAACGCCTCGGCCAGCAGCGAGAAGCCGATCATGAGCAGGAAGCCCAGGCACAGCACCACCACCGTGGGGTGGGCGTTGACGAAGCGCGTCAGCGGCTTGGACGCCAGCAGCATGATGCCGATGGCGATGACGACGGCGATCATCATGATCGCCAGGTGGTCCACCATGCCGACGGCGGTGATCACCGAATCCAGCGAGAACACCGCGTCCAGCACCACGATCTGCGTCACGATCACCCAGAAGCTGGCGTAGACGCGCGGCCCGGACGAGCCGCCGTGCTGGCTGCCTTCGAGGCGCTCGTGCAGCTCCATGGTGCCCTTGAACAGCAGGAACAGGCCGCCGATCATCAGGATCAGGTCGCGTCCCGAGAAGGAAAGCGGGCCGACGGAAAACAGGGGGGTGGTCAGCGTGACCAGCCATGACATGACCGACAACAGCCCCAGGCGCATGACGAGCGCCAGGCTCAGGCCCATGATGCGCGCGCGGTCGCGTTGCGCAGGGGGCAGCTTGTCCGCCAGGATGGCGATGAAAATCAGGTTATCGATTCCCAGGACGATCTCGAGGACGACCAGGGTAAGCAAGCCGACCCACGCAGTGGGGTCCAGCAGCCACTCCATCAGGAGCTCCAAAAGTTACACGACCGATAATCGTACATGGAAAATCCGTGACACGCCGGTGACGCCGCCCCTCCGTAAGCCTGATGTACAGGCGGTTTAGGCCATAGGAACCAGCCGCTGGGCAGAAAAAAACCGGCCTGGGGCCGGTCTGTTCCTGGCGCGCGAGCCGCTTAGTTGCTGAGCTTGAGCGTGCCCTTCATGACGGCCCAGTGGCCGGGGAACGAGCAGAAGAACGCATAGGCTTCGCCCGCGGTCAGCTTGGACACGTCGAAGGTGACCGAATCCGATTCGCCGCCGCCGATAACCTTGGTGTGCGCGATGACGCGGCTGTCGCCCTGCTTGACGTAGTCCTGGGCGGCGCCGGCGTTCATGCCGTCGGTGGCCACGGCCTGGCGGTCGGCTTCCTTGGTGAGCACCCAGTTATGGCCCATCGCGACCTTGGGCATCTTGCCCACGTGCTTGAGCGTCACGGTGAATTGCTTGCAGCTTTTGTCGACCACCATTTCCTTCAGGTTGAACTGCATGGCGTCGTTGCCTTCGATGGTGGCTTCGCATTGCGCGGCCAGCGCGGGCAGGCTGGCGGCGGACAGGACGATGGCGAGGGTGGCTTTTGCCAGCATGGGAATTCTCCGTAGACAGGGGCGGCGTTTGGATTCTCCGCAAGCCACATGCCTGCGTCGCTGCCGCTAGGCACAAGTCTAGGACACCGAAAAAAACACGCTATTGACGGACATCAAGTCCGTCCGGATCGCATGCCGCAAAACCGGGAAACCCCCAGGTTTTGTAGGGGTATTGAGGTTCCGGCGAGAAGGAAACGGAGGCCGTTGATAAACCGCAATACCACCCGTCCTGGATCTTCTTAGGATGCGTCAAACCTTTGCAAATAGAACCAGAAGAGTACAGGCATGCAGGGCAGCACAGCGGGGCGGGAGTTCATGCGGATCGTCGGATTCATGCGGGCAGCGTTCATTGCGCTGCTGCTCTATATATTGGGCGCCGGCCTGGCGCAGGCGCAGCGGCTGCCCGACTTCCTGGCCACTACCCCGATCGGCGAGATCTTCCCCGGCGCGGACCGCGTCGACGCCCCCGCCGGCAAGCCGCTGGCCGCCAAGGCCTATGCCGGCTCGCGCCCGCTCGGCGTCGTGTACCTGACTTCCGACGTGGTCAACACGCGCGGCTATTCCAGCAAGCCCATCGATGTGCTGGTCGGGCTGGCCAACGACGGCCGCATCGTCGGGGCCAAGCTGGTCGAGCACCACGAACCCATCGTCCTCATCGGCATCCCCCAGGCCAAGGTGGACCATTTCATCAGCGGCTACGTCGGCCTCAATTTCGTCGACTCCCCTCCCCGCCACGGCGCGCCGCCGCCGGTGGACATCATCAGCGGCGCGACCGTCACGCTGATGGTGATCGGCGACAGCATCACGCGCTCGGCCATCGCCGTGGCGCGCGCCCACGGCATCGACAAGACCGCCGCGCCCGCCCAGCAGGCCGCGCCGGCCGCCGCGCGCGCCGTCGACGAATCGCGCGACACGCCGCAGAGCTGGCAGGCCCTGCTCGACGCCGGCGCGGTGCGCAACCTGAGGCTCACGCCCGAGGACGTCAACCAGGCCTTCCGCGCATCCGGGCGCGACGACGCCGCCGCGGTCGCCGACGGCAACGGCAATGCCGACACCTTCATCGACCTGTACGCCGCGCTGGTGAGCGTGCCGGCCATCGGCCGCAGCCTGCTGGGCGACACCGAATGGCAGCGCCTGAAGGAAAGGCTCAAGCCCGGCCAGCAGGCCATGCTGGTGGCGGGCAACGGCGCGTATTCGTTCAAGGGCTCGGGCTACGTGCGCGGCGGCATCTTCGACCGCATCGAGGTGATCCAGGACGAAAGCAGCTTCCGCTTTCGCGACCGCAACCACCAGCGGCTGGCCGACGTGGCCGCCGAAGGCGCGCCGGCGTTTCGCGAAGTGGCGCTGTTCATCGTGCCCGACGACGCCGCGCTCGACCCGGTCGCGCCCTGGCGCCTGCAGCTCATGGTGCAGCGCGTGCTCAGCGTGAAGGACAAGGCGTTCGTCACCTTCGACCTGCCCTACGAACTGCCGCAGGCCTACACCAGGCCCGTCGCCGGCGCGCAACCCGCGGCGCCGGCCGCGGCCGCTCCCGCCCCGGCCGCGCAGGCCGCCGAAGAACCCGCGCCCGCGCTGTGGAAGCAGATCTGGCGCGGCAAGTCCGGCCAGGTGGCCGTGCTGACGGTGGCGCTGGTGGTGCTGGTGGGCATCTTCTTCTTCCAGGACCAGCTCACCAGCCGGCCGCTGCTCCACGACCGCCTGCGGCTGGCGTTCCTGGCGTTCGCGCTGTTCTGGATCGGCTGGTACGGCCAGGCCCAGCTGTCCATCGTGAACGTGCTGACCTTTTTCTCGGCGCTGCGCACCGACTTCCGCTGGGAGTACTTCCTGATGGACCCGCTGGTGTTCATCCTGTGGTGCGCCACCGCGATCTCGATGGTGTTCTGGAACCGCGGCGCGTTCTGCGGCTGGCTGTGCCCGTTCGGCGCGCTGCAGGAGCTGGCCAACCGCGCGGCCAAGCGCCTGGGCGTGCGCCAGCTGAAGATCAGCCACGGCGTCAACCAGCGCCTGTCGACGCTGAAGTACGTGATCTTCCTGCTGCTGTTCGGCTTCTCGCTGTACGACCTGGCGCTGGCCGAGCAGCTCTCCGAGATCGAGCCGTTCAAGACCGCCATCATCCTGCGCTTCGTGCGCTACTGGCCCTTCGTGCTCTTCGCCGTGGCGGTGCTGGCGGCCGGCCTCTTCGTGGAACGCTTCTTCTGCCGCTACCTCTGTCCGCTGGGCGCGGCGCTGGCGATTCCCGCCCGGCTGCGCATCTTCAACTGGCTGCGCCGCTACCGCGACTGCGGCAACCCCTGTCAGCGCTGCAATCTCGAATGCCCGGTACAGGCCATCGACCCCACCGGCGAGATCAACCCGAACGAGTGCATCCAGTGCCTGCACTGCCAGATGCTCTACCACCATGACCAGAAGTGTCCGCACCTGATCCAGAAAAAGGCCAAGCGCGAGCGCCGCCGGCCCCAGGCCGAGCCCGCCGAGCAGCCCATCGTGATCCACCGCCTGCCGAGCCAGAAACCCGAAGCCGAAGCCTGAATCCAGTTCTTGCCGTTGCGCCATTCCGGGGCGGAAACGCCGCCCCCCGGACGGCGGGCAGCGGATGGAACTTTCTTACCCCACGGCGCGAGCCGCCGTTCCTACCAAGGAGTTATCCATGTCCGACAAGAATCCCGAAAAGGGCGGCCTTTCTCGCCGCAGCTTCCTCGGCACCGCAGCCATCACCGGCGCCGCCGGCCTGGTGGCGGGCGCGCAGATCCCCACCGCGCATGGCAAGGACGCCAAGGGCGCCAACGGCGTGCTGGGCCACGTCGCGCCGGGCGATCTGGACGAATACTATGCGTTCAACTCCAGCGGCCAGTCGGGCGAAGTGCGGGTGCTGGGCCTGCCGTCCATGCGCGAGCTGGTGCGCATCCCCGTCTTCAACCACTGCAGCGCGACCGGCTGGGGCCGCACCAACGAAAGCCGCAAGATCCTCACCGAAGGCCTGACGCCCGAGACCCGCGCCTACCTCAAGGACAAGGGCGGCGTGTTCGCCAACGGCGACGCCCACCACCCTCACCTGTCGTTCACCGACCGCACCTACGACGGCCGCTACCTGTTCATCAACGACAAGGCCAACAACCGCGTCGCGCGCATCCGCCTGGACGTGATGAAGACCGACAAGATCACCGAGCTGCCCAACGTATCGGGCGTGCACGGCCTGCGGCCGCAGCGCTATCCGCGCACCGGCTATGTGTTCGCCAACGGCGAGCACATCGTGCCGCTGCCCAACGACGGCAAGGTGATCGACGATCCCAAGAAGAACTTCTTCGCCATCTACACCGCGATCGACGGCGACACCATGAAGGTCGCCTGGCAGGTGCTGGTCGACGGCAACCTGGACAACGGCGACGCCGACTACCAGGGCAAGTACTCCTTCTCCACCTGCTACAACTCGGAGAAGGGCGTGACGGTGGAAGAGATGTCGGCCAATGAGCAGGACTGGGTCGTGGTGTTCAACATCAAGCGCATCGAGGAAGCCGTCAAGAAGGGCGACTACAAGATGATGGGCGGGGTGCCGGTGATCGACGGGCGCCACGGTTCCAAGTACACGCGCTACATCCCGGTGCCGAACTCGCCGCACGGCTGCAACGCCGCGCCCGACGGCATCCACATCGTGCTCAACGGCAAGCTCTCGCCCACCGTCACGGTGCTGGACGTGCGCACGCTGGACGACCTGTTCGACGACAAGATCAAGCCGCGCGACTGCGTGGTGGCCGAACCGCAGCTGGGCCTGGGCCCGCTGCACACGGCCTTCGACGGCCGCGGCAACGCCTACACCACGCTGTTCATCGACAGCCAGATGGTCAAGTGGAACCTCGACCTGGCCAAGCGCGCCTTCAAGGGCGAGAAGGTCGACCCCATCATCCAGAAGCTGGACGTGCACTACCAGCCCGGCCATAACCACACCACCATGGGCGAGACCCGCGAGGCCGACGGCAAGTGGCTGGTGTCGCTGAACAAGTTCTCGAAGGACCGCTTCCTCAACGTGGGTCCGCTCAAGCCCGAGAACGACCAGCTCATCGACATCTCCGGCGACGAGATGAAGCTGGTGCACGACGGCCCCAGCTTCGCCGAGCCGCACGACATGTGCCTGGTGCACCGCTCCAAGGTCCACCCGCTCAGCGTCTGGAAGCGCGACGACCCCATGTGGGAGGACGCCCGCCAGATGGCCAAGAAGGACGGCGTCACGCTGGAGGACGCCGCCAAGGTGGTGCGCGACGGCAACAAGGTGCGCGTGTACATGATGGCGGTCGCGCCCATGTTCAGCATCAAGAAGTTCGAGGTCAACCAGGGCGACGAAGTCACCGTGGTGGTGACCAACATGGAGGTGATCGAGGACCTGACGCACGGCTTCACGCTGGAAGGCCACGGCATCGCCATGGAGATCGGACCGCAGGCCACTTCGTCGGTCACGTTCACCGCCGACCGCCCGGGCGTGTACTGGTACTACTGCCAGTGGTTCTGCCACGCGCTGCACATGGAGATGTCCGGCCAGATGATCGTCCATCCCAAGAAGACCGCGTAGCTTCCATGACGTCCATCTCCATGCCGAAGGGCGGCGGGAGGACCGCCCGCGCCGCGCTGGCGGCCCTCGCCCTGGCGCTGTCCGGCGCCGCGGCGGCGGCCGTGCACACGCTCGCCCCCGGCGCCGACCTGGCGCAGGCCGTCGCCGCGGCGCAGGACGGCGACGTGCTGCGCCTGTCCCCCGGCGCCTATGCCGGCGGCATCGTCATCGACAAGCCGCTGACGCTGGAAGGGCCGGCCGACCGCTCGGCGGTCATCGCCGGCACGCGCCAGGGGCGCACGGTGTGGATCAAGGCCGCCGACGTGTCGCTGCGCAGCCTGACCGTGACCCGCTCCGGGCTGAGCCTGTCGGACATGGACGCCGGCGTCTTCCTCGACCGCACGGCGCACCGCGCCCGGGTGGAAGGCAACGACATCCTCGACAATCTCGTGGGCGTGCACGTCTGGGGGCCGCGCGACGCCCTGGTGCGCGGCAACCGCATCGTCGGCAACCGGGAACTGCGCGTGGCCGAACGGGGCAACGGCGTCACGCTCTGGAACACGCCCGGCACCCGCGTGCTGGACAACGACATCTCGGCCGGGCGCGACGGCATCTTCGTCAACACCAGCCGGCTGAACACCTTCAGCGGCAACCGTTTCCACGACCTGCGCTACGCGGTGCACTACATGTACACCAACGAAAGCGAAATCAGCGGCAACGTCGCCACCGGCACCGACGTGGCCTACGCCATCATGTTCTCGCACCAGCTGATCGTGCGCGACAACGTCGCCGTCGACAGCCGCGAGCAAGGGCTGATGCTGAACTACGCCAACCAGTCCCGCATCACCGGCAACTCGGTGGACCGCGCGGGCAAGTGCGTGTTCATCTACAACGCCAACTACAACGAATTCCAGGACAACCGCTTCGCCAACTGCGACATCGGCGTGCACTTCACCGCCGGCTCCGAAGGCAACCAGGTATCCGGCAACGCCTTCATCAACAACCGCAACCAGGTCAAGTACGTCAGCACCCGTACGCTGGACTGGTCGGTCGCGGGCCGCGGCAATTACTGGAGCGACAACACCGCCTTCGACCTGGACGGCGACGGCATCGCCGATACCGCCTACCGGCCCAACGACGTGGTCGACCAGCTGCTGTGGCGCGCGCCGGCCGCGCGCATCCTGCTCAACAGCCCGTCGATCGCCATCGTGCGCTGGGCGCAATCGCAGTTCCCCGCCATCCTGCCCGGCGGCGTGATCGACAGCGCGCCGCTGATGCAGCCGCCGCCGCTGCCGGCCCGGCTGCCCAAGGAGTCTCCATGAACACCGACCTCGTGACGCTGTCCGGCGTCAGCAAGCACTACGGCGCGCAGCGGGCCATCGACGGCCTGGACCTGCAGCTGCGCGAGGGCGAATGCGTCGCGCTGGCCGGCCACAACGGCGCCGGCAAGAGCACGCTCATCAAGCTCATCCTGGGCCTGATCCGCCCCACCCAGGGCCGCGTCGCGCTGTTCGGGCACGACGCCCACAGCCCGGCCGCGGCGCGGCTGCGCAACCGCATCGGCTACCTGCCCGAAACCGTGGCGCTGCATCCGTCCATGACCGGCGAGGAAACGCTGGCGTTCTACGCCCGGCTCAAGCGCCAGCCGCTGTCGGGCAACGCCGCGCTGCTGGAGAGGGTCGGCATCTCGGGCGCGGCGCGCCGGCGCGTGGGCGGCTATTCCAAGGGCATGCGCCAGCGCCTGGCGCTGGCCCAGGCCCTGCTGGGCCAGCCGCGCGTGCTGCTGTTCGACGAGCCCACCACCGGCCTGGACCCGGCCTCGCGCCTGATGTTCTACGACATCGTGCACGAGCTGCGCGCCGCCGGCGCCACCATCCTGCTCAGCACGCACGCGCTGTCCGAACTGGCCGGCCACGCCGATCGCATCGTGGTGATGAAGGCCGGCAGGAAGATCGCCGACGGCGCCATGTCGGCGCTGCGGCGCTCCACCGGCCTGCCCATCCGCATCCGCCTGACCCTGGCGCACGCCGACGCGCCGCCGGCCGGCGCCTGGCGCCGCATCGAGGCGGGCCGCTACGAGCTGGCCTGCCTGGAACACGACAAGATCGCGGCGATCCGCAGCATCGGCGCGCTGTCGTCCGACATCCACGACCTGGACATCCAGGTGCCGAGCCTGGACGACATCTATGCACATCTGCTTGAACGGGAAGACGTATGAACGCGGTAGGCACCATCATCGGCAAGGAAATCCGCGACGGGCTGCGCAACCGCTGGGTGCTGGCCACCGCCCTGCTGCTGGCCGCGCTGGCGCTGGCCCTGGGCCTGCTGGGCAGCTCGCCCAGCGGCACGGTCAAGGCCGAGCCGCTGACCGTCACCGTGGTCAGCCTGTCCAGCCTGTCCATCTTCCTGGTCCCGCTGATCGCCATGCTGCTGGCCTATGACGCCGTGGTCGGCGAAGTCGACCGCGGCACCATGGCGCTGCTGCTCAGCTATCCGGTCTCGCGCTGGCAGGTGCTGGTGGGCAAGTTCATCGGCCACCTCGCCATCCTGGCGCTGGCCACGGGCGCGGGCTACGGCTCGGCCGGGCTGGCGCTGCAATGGGCCTACGGCGGCCTGGACATCGGCGCCTGGCAGCCGTTCGCGCTGCTGATCGGCGCCAGCGTGCTGCTGGGCGCCAGCTTTCTCGCAATGGGCTACCTGATCAGCACGCTGGTGCGCGAGCGCGCCACGGCCGCCGGCATCGCCCTGGGCGTCTGGCTGTTCTTCGTCGTCATCTACGACATGGCGCTCCTGGGCGTGCTGGCCGCCGACCAGGGCCGCCACGTCAGTCCCGGCCTGCTCAACGCGCTGCTGCTGCTCAACCCCTCGGACGTGTACCGGCTGCTGAACCTGACCGGCTTCGAGAACATTTCGCTGTACGCCGGCATGGCGGGCGTGAGCGACCAGGCCAGCCTGCCGACGTCGGCGCTGATCGCCGCGCTGCTGCTGTGGGTCGCCGTGCCGTTCCTGATGGCGGCGGCGGCATTCAGGAGGAAACAACTATGAGACGCCTGCGGCTCGCCCTGGCCCTCGCGGCCCTGCTGAGCGCCGCCGCCTGCGGCAGCGGCGCCGATTCCGAGGCCCCGCCCCCGCCGCCCCAGGCCGTGACGCTGGAATCGGTCGGTCACTACTGCGGCATGGCCTTGAACGAACATGGCGGCCCCAAGGGCCAGATCTTCATCAAGGGGCGCGCGGCGCCGGTGTGGTTCTCGTCGATCAAGCAGGTCTTCGCCTATACCCTGCTGCCGGAAGAACCCAAGGCCATCAGCGCCATCTACGTCAACGACATGGGCACGGCCGGCCCGGACGGCGCGCCCGATCCGTCGGTGTGGATCGACGCGCGCCAGGCCTACTACGTCATCGAAGGCCGTTTCATCGGCGGCATGGGCGTCGAAGACGCGATGCCGTTCTCGCAGCGCGAACGCGCTGAAGCCTTCGCCCGCGCCCACGGCGGCCGCGTCGCCGCCTTCGCCGACGTGCCGGAAGCCTATGTCTTCGCCCAATAGTCCCGCCCCACTCCGCAGGCCTGTCGCCATGAATCCTACCCGCCGCCGTTTCATCGGCATCGCCGCCGCCGCATCCGCGCTGGCGCTCGCCCCCCTGCCCGCGCGCCGCGCCGCGGCTTCCATCGCGCCCACCGTGTGGCGCGGCGTCGCCCTGGGCGCCGACGCCGAACTGCGCCTGTACCATCCCGAACCGCAGGCGGCACAGCGCCTGATCGCGCAGGCGCTGCAGGAACTGCGTCGACTCGAAGGCATCTTCAGCCTGTACCGCGAAGACAGCGCCCTGTCGCGCCTGAACCGCCAGGGTTATCTGGACGATCCGCCCGCCGACCTGCTGCAGCTGCTCAGCGTGAGCCTGCGCTACGGCAGGCTCACCGGCGGCGCCTTCGATCCCACGGTGCAGCCGCTGTGGCAGCTGTACGCCGGGCACTTCTCGCAGCCGGGCGCCGATCCCGCCGGGCCGTCCGCGCAGGCGGTGGCGCGGGCGCTGGATCGCGTGTCGCGTGAAGACGTGGCGCTGGACAGCGGCCGCATCGCGCTGGGCCTTCCGGGGATGGGGATCACGCTCAACGGGATCGCCCAGGGCTACATCACCGACCGCGTCACCGAGTTGCTGAAACTGGGCGGGCTGGAGCGGGCGCTGGTGGACATGGGAGAAATCCAGGGCATGGACAGCCGCGCCGCGGCCGCCGACTGGCAGGTCGGCCTGGCCGACCCGCAGGACCCCGCGCGCCTGCTGGCCACCGCCAGCCTGCGCAACCAGGCCCTGGCCACCTCCGGCGGCTACGGCACCGCGCTGGACGCCGAGGGCCGCTACACCCATCTCTTCGACCCGCGCACCGGCCGCGCGCGTCCGCTATACCGCAGCGTGTCCGTCATGGCGCCCAACGCCACCCTGGCCGACGCCCTGTCCACGGCGTTCTCGCACATGCCGCTGGACGCCGCGCGGCCCATCGTGCGCGAACACGGGCTGCGGGCATGGTTCGCGTTGCCGGATGGGGGGCTGCAGGTGTTGGAAGCGGGGGGCTGAAAGGGGTTGTTGATGGCGGCTGGCGCCGCCCGATAGGTTTCGCGCGTTTGGCGGTGCGTTGCTTGTGTCGGATGGGGCGCGTTGCACCCATCCTACGTTCGAGGCACCCATCGCAGGATGGGTGCAGCGCGAGATTCATTGGGCGGCGCCAGCCGCCCGGCCATCACGCCGCCGAAGGCGGGTTCAGCGAAGACAGCATCTGCGTGAAGATCTTGGGGCTGGCGGCCAGCACGTTGCCGCTGTCCATCCAGCCCTGCTCGCCGTCGAAGTCGGCGACCAGGCCGCCGGCTTCCAGCACCATCAGGCTGCCCGCGGCCAAATCCCAGGGCTTGAGGCCCACGCCGCAGAAGCCGTCCAGGCGGCCGCAGGCCACGTAGGCCAGGTCCAGCACGGTCGAGCCCAGGCGGCGCACGCCCGTGCTGCCTTCGGCCATCTGGCGGAAACGCGCCGAGCCCTGTTCCGGGTCGCCCGAGTTGGGCCAGTGCGCGCCCAGCAGCGCGTCGTGGTAGCGGGTGCGGCCCGAGACGCGCACGCGGCGGTCGTTCAGGAACGTGCCGCTGCCGCGGCTGGCGGTGAACAGTTCATTGCGCGACGGATCGTAGATCACCGCCTGGGTGACCTGGCCGCGCTGCGTCAGCGCGATGGAGACCGCGTAGTTGGGCAGGCCGTGGATGAAGTTCGTGGTGCCGTCCAGGGGATCGATGATCCACTGGAATTCGGCCTGGTCCGGACCCTGCAGGCCGAATTCCTCGCCCAGGACGGCATGCTCCGGATAGGCCGCGCGCAGCGTCTCGACGATGGACTCCTCGGCGGCGCGATCGACTTCCGTGACATAATCCCGCGGCCCCTTGCGAGCCACGCTGAGTCGTTCCAAATCCATGCTGGCACGGTTGATAATGGTGCCGGCACGCCGGGCCGCCTTGATGGCGATGTTGAGCATCGGGTGCATAAAATTCCGTACGAATGCGATGAGTTGGCTTGATGATAGGCCGCTTGCCGCCCCCTGCGGCCGGGGGAAATCGACCCAGAAAACCAGGAAGGCACTAAGCCAAACGTGCCATTTTAAATGACTCAAGCATTTTCACGCGTTCGCTTCATCATGGTGAACCCCAGCCACCCCGGAAACGTCGGTTCGGCGGCCCGCGCCATCAAGACGATGGGCTTTTCCGAACTGGTGCTGGTGGCCCCCAAGTTTCCGGATGTAACCAGTCAGCCCGAGGCCGTGGCGCTGGCCAGCGGCGCGCTGGACGTGCTGGAAGGCGCCCAGGTCTACGGTTCGCTCGAAGCGGCGCTGGCGCCGGTGACGCTGGCCTTCGCGCTGACCGCCCGGGTGCGCGACCTCGGCCCCCCGCCCTGCGACATCCGGCAGGCCGCCGAACTGGCGCGCGGCCACCTGGCGGACACGGCCGAGGGCGTGGCCGCGGTCGTGCTGGGCACCGAGCGCGCGGGCCTGACCAACGCCCAGATCGCGCTGTGCCATCGCATCTGCCACATCCCCGCCAACCCCGAATACAGCTCGCTGAACGTGGCCCAGGCCTTGCAGCTGGCCGCCTGGGAACTGCGCTACGCGCTGCTGGCGGCCGCCGGCGCCCCGCTGCTGCCGGCCTCGACCGCGCAAGAACCCGCGCGCGGCGCCGCGCCGGCCTCCGGCGAGGCGGTGCAGGCTTTCCTGGCGCACTGGGAAGAAGCGCTCGTGGGCGTCGGCTTCCTGGACCCCGCCCATCCCAAGAAGCTGATGCCGCGCATGCGCCATCTTTTCACCCGCCTGGAGTTGAGCCGCGACGAGGTGGACATGATGCGCGGCGTCTGCACGGCCATGCTGAAGAAAAGCCGGAACGGGCAGTAGGCCGCGCAAAAAAATAGGGATGGGCCATGGCCCATCCCCACGCATCGGTCGCCGGGCGGCGCGCCGCCCGCGACACGAAGATCAATCCACTTTGGCGCCCGAGGCCTTGACCACCGGGGCCCAGCCTTCCACTTCGGACTTGATGAACTGGCCGAATTCGGCCGGCGTGGTCTTCACGCCCACCGCGCCCAGGCTCTCGAAGCTCTTCTGCACTTCCGGCTTGTCCAACGCCTTGACCATGGCGGCGTTCAGCGTGTTGACGACTTCCGGCGGCGTGCCGGCCGGGGCGATCAGGCCGAACCACGACGACACGTCGAAATCCTTGTAGCCCGATTCCTGCATCGTCGGCAGGTCCGGCGCGCTCTTGGAGCGTTCCTTGGTCGTCACGGCCAGGGCGCGCAGCTTGCCCGACTGCACGTGCGGCCACGACGAGGGCATGTTGTCGAACATGAACTGCACCTGGCCGCCGACCAGGTCGGTCACGGCCGGGGCGCTGCCCTTGTACGGCACGTGCAGCACGTCGATGCCGGTCTTCATCTTGAACAGCTCGCCCGCCATGTGGATGGAGGTGCCGCTGCCCGAGGACGCGAACGCCAGCTTGCCCGGGTTCTTCTTGGCGTAGTCGACCAGTTCCTGCACCGACTTCACCGGCACCTGGGGATTGACCACCAGGATGTTCGGCACCTTGGCGCCCAGCGCCACCGGCGTGAAGTCCTTGGTCAGGTCGAAATTGACGTTCTTGTACAGGGTCTGGTTGATGGCGCTGGTCACGGCCACGAACAGCAGCGTGTAGCCGTCGGGCGTGGCGCGCTTGACCTGGTCGGTGGCGATGTTGCTGCCGGCGCCCGGCTTGTTCTCGACCACGAACGACTGGCCGAGGCTTTCGGTCAGTTCCTTGGCCATGATGCGGGCGATCACGTCGGTGGTGCCGCCGGCGGAAAAGCCCACCACGATGCGTACGGGCTTGTCGGGATAGGCGGCGTGGGCAGACCCCATGGCGAATGCGCTCGCGGCGGTGGCCAGAACGGTGGCGGCAAGACGCCGCAGGGCAGGCTTTTGACCCTTAGTCATAGTGTCTCCGTGCAGGTACTGTCCATAAAATGGACGATTTGAATTGTTGGATGAGGCATTCTCAGCTATACACGGCCGCTGCATCAAGGTAGAGTCCACGGTACGGACAATGGTTTTCCCTTGACCGTTCCGGAATAACCCTTAGTTTTCAGAGAATTCCATGCAAGACAGCGACGCCGCGGCCGCAGGCCCGCGCACTTTGCGGCGCGGGCTGGCCGTACTGGCCGCCCTGCGAGATCAAGGCCCGGACGGCCTGAGCGTGACCGATATCGCGCGCCTGACCGGGATCCAGCGCCCCACTATTTATCGCCTGCTGGCCGCCCTGCTCGACGCCGGGCTGGTGCTGCCCGTGGCCGGCACCAAGAAATACCGCGCCCAGCTGGCGGTGGACCCGGACACGCGCTCGCGCGATCCGCGGGTGCGCCAGCTGCTGCCCGTGCTGCGCCGGCTGGCCGACCGCACCGGCGACGCGGTGTTCCTGGTGGTGCGCGACGAGGACGATTCCATCAGCCTGCACCGCGAGATCGGCAGCTATCCGGTGCAGATCCTGGCCACCTACGCCGGCAAGCGCCAGCCGCTGGGCGTGGGCTCGGGCGGCATGGCCCTGCTGGCCGCGCTGCCCGACGATACGGCGCGCGGCATCGTCGAGCGCAATTCCGGGCGCCTGGACGAATACGGCGGCATGACGCCGCAGGAAATGTTCCGCCTGATCGAAAACACCCGCGCCCGCGGCTATTCCGTGGTCGGCAACCACGCGGTGCGCGGCGCGCTGGGCGTGGGCTGCGCCCTGCTCGACGCCCAGGGCGCGCCGCTGCTGGCGGTCAGCGTCACGGCCATCATCGACCGCATGCCCGCCCAGCGCCAGCGCGAAATCGCCGGCTGGATCAAGGCGGAACTGGCGCGGCTCGCCGTGCAGGCCTGAACGGCCGAAAAAAAACGGGCGCCGGGCGCCCGTTCGTACTGCCGCGTCGCGTCCGCGTTCAGGCGGGCGCGCCGGTCTTGGGGTTCTGGATCTCGCGCAGCGGGATCGGCGGCTGGAAGCCGGCCCGCTCCAGTTCGGCGCGGATCTGCTGGTAAAGGCCCCAGCGCAGGTCCCAGTACTTGGCGGCATCGGCCCACACGCGCACGTTGACGATGACGCCGTTCTCCTTGTAGTCGAACACCTTGACCTGCGGTTCCGGGTCTTTCAGCGCGTCTTCGCGCGCATCGACCAGCGCCTTCAGCTTGGACAGCACCTGCTCCAGGTCGTCGCCATAGCGCACCGGCACCGGGATATCCAGGCGGCGCGTCTTGTTGCGGCTGTAGTTGGTGATGGTCGCGTTCCAGACGGTGCTGTTGGGCAGGGTCAGGTGGATGCCGTCGACCTGGACCAGCCGCGTCAGGAACAGGCCCACCTCTTCGACCGTGCCGTCGGCGCCCGAGCTCAGCGCCACGTATTCGCCGGCGCGGATGGGACGCAGGATGAGCAGCATGATGCCGGCCGCGATGTTCTGCAGCGTGCCCTGCAAGGCCAGGCCCACGGCCAGGCCGGCGGCGCCCAGCACCGCGATCAGGCTGGCCGTCTGCACGCCGAAGCGCGCCAGCACCGCGATCACGGTGAAGATGCGCACCGTCCAGACCACCGTGCTGTAGAACATCGGCACGATCGTGGGATCGATCTTGCTGGAGCGGGCCGCGGCCCTGCGCACCCAGCCGCCCAGCAGCGACGACACCCACCAGCCGATGACGAGGATCAGCAGCGCCACGAGCAGATTGCCGCCCAGCTCCATGAGCTTGGGAGCCCAGGCATTAAATTCTTTCAAGGCTTCTTCCATGGAATCTCCTGTAATTGCCGGTTGCCGGAAAAAACGACCAGGGACTTTATCAGATGCAGCTTGCGCCTGGCGCCGCGGCGCGGTCCCGTCGTGTCAAGGTTTGTAAGGATACGGCCGATACGGCTCAGGCGCCGGCCGCGACCTTGCGGAAATGATTGTCCCAGGCCAGTTCGCGCGCAGGCGGCAGGACGCGGTCCTGTTCCTGGCCGGCGGCGTCGACGCGCAGCATCGCGCCCGTGCCGCTGCTGACCAGAAAGCCCCCGGGCGCGGCGGGCGCCACGCCGCAGCCGTCGGCCAGCGCGGTCGTGCCCAGGCAGCGGCCGCTGGCCGCCTCCCAGTAGATCACCTGCCCGCCCACCGGGCTGGACGTGGCGACGACGGCGCCGGCCGCGTCGACCGAGACCGAGCCGACGTAGTTGCGCATCTGGCGCAGCACCGGTTCGGGGCCAGCGAACAATTCCAGCCGGCCGCCGCGCCGGTGGCGGCCCACCAGCGCCGGCCGGTCGGCCGCCGGCCCCATGTACTGGCAGCCGAACCAGACGCTGCCGTCGGCGGCCAGCGCAAGATGGCGGATCGACAGGCGATGCAGTTCGGGCGCGAGCTCGTGGCGCTCCAGCAGCTCGCCGCTGGCCGCGTCGATATAGGCCAGCGACGGCTGCATCGTGTCCAGGTTGAGTTCCAGCTTGCCGTAGTCGGGATGCGTCAGGATGCCGCCGTTGGCCACGCACAGCGTCTTGCCGTCGGGCATCAGCACCACTTCGTGCGGGCCGATGCCGCCGGTGTCGAACTCGCCGACGCGGCGGTACGCGCCGCCGGCGCTGGCGTCGTACAGACCGAGCACGCCGCGCCCGGCCTCGAAATCGTTTTCGGTGGCGGCCAGCAGCCGGCCGCCGTCCAGGTAGGCCCCGTGGCCGAAGAAATGCCGCTCGTCGTGCATGGGCAGCGCCTGCGGGCCGCCCGCGCCGCGCAGCGAGAACGCCAGCGCGAAAAAGCCGGGCTGGCGCCCGAACACGACCGCGCGCCCGCCGGCCGGATCGATGGCGAAGCTGTGCCCGCGCGCCGGCATCGGCACCACCAGCCGGTCGCGTCCGGTCTCATCCAGCAGCACCGCTTCGTCGCGGCCCCCGCGCTTGCGCGCGCTGAGATACAGGACCGCGCCGTCCGCGGGCGCGGCGGCCAGCGCCGCGCCGGGCGCCAGGCCCAGCGCGGCCGCCAGCGAGAGGAAGCGGCGCCGGTCAATCGCCATCGAGCGCATTGAATCCGATCATGACGCCCAGGGCGGGCGCCAGGTCCTGGTCGACGATGGCCTTGGCGTTCTGCAGCGTCAGCGACGCCAGCGTCAGCAGCCGTCGCCCTTCTTCGCCGGCCAGCGCCTGCTCCAGCGGGACCGGCACGGCGCGCAGCGTGCGCGCGGCGCTGGCCAGCTCGCCGGTCACCGACGCGGCCATCCACTCCTCGCCCGCCGGCAGCGGATAGGCGCCGGCCCGGTAGAACGCATCGAGCGCCTCGGCGTTGGCGGCCACCAGTTTCATCGACAGCTTGCTGCGCCAGAACGCCGCGCGCTTGGGACGCGCCTGGCCGGCGCTCTCGCCCAGCACGGGCACGATCTTCACGTCGCGCGCGAACTGCAGGCCGGTCGACAAGGCCTTCATGGCCTCGGCCGCCACTTCCTGCGAATCGCGGTAGAGGTCGTTGCCGGGCTGCGGGCGCGCGAACTGGCGTCCGAAGCCGCCGTCGGCGCTCCAGGCCTGGGCCACGTCGCGCGAGATCGTGGCGACGTTGGCGGCCACGGCCCGCGCATAGCCGCAGGCGTAGGCAAAGCCCGGCGTGCCGTGCTTGTCCAACAGAGCCGGCTCGCCGTAGAGCACGTATTCCAGCGCCGGCAGGCCCTGCACCGCCACGCTGCGCCCGGCCAGCGCGCCGGGCGCAAGCAGCGCCTGGTCTTCGGCCGCGAGCAGCGCCTGCACCTGCCTGGGCATCACGCCGCGGGTGTCGGGCCAGAACGCCAGGCGTTCATAGTGGTTGGCCTGCACCAGCGGCCCGAAGCGCAGGATCTCCACGCCGGACCAGGCCAGCGCCAGCCGCTCGAAGTTCTCTTCGATCCGGGCCGCGCCGGCCGCGCCGGGCTGGGCGCACCACTTGCCCAGTTCGCCCTCCAGGGCCGAGGCGGCGTCCGCCATCGTGGCCACGGCCGGACGGGCGTAGTCGCGCGCCAGCCGTTCGCCCAGGTCGCCCGGCAGCCCGTTGGCCGCGGCCCACGGCGCGGCCGCCGCCAAGGCCGCCGCGGCGGCCAGTTTCAGTACGTGCTTGGCGTATCCCGCCATTACAGAGACTCCAGGAAACGGATCAGATCGGCGCGTTCTTCGGGCGTCATCGCGACCACCCGATCGCGCGCCGGCCTGGCCTCGCCGCCATGCCACAGCACCGCCTCCAGCAGGCTGCGCGCGCGCCCGTCGTGCAGCCAGGTGGCGTTGGGATTGACGGTCTTGGTCAGGCCGATGCCCCACAGCGGCGGCGTGCGCCATTCGCGGCCGGTGGCCTCGCCGTCGGACACGCCGTCGGCCAGCTCGTCGCCCATGTCGTGCACCAGCATGTCGGTGTAAGGCCAGATCAGCTGAAAGCGGTGCTCGGGCTGCCTGGCGTTGCGGCTGGTCACGTACTTGGGCACGTGGCAGGCGATGCAATTGGATTCGTAGAACAGCTTCTTGCCGGCCAGCACGCGCGCGTCGTCGGCCTCGCGGCGCTGCGGCACCGCCAGGTTGGTGGAATAGATGGTGACGAAATCCATCAGCTTGCCCGGCACTTCCTCGTCGCCGAAGCGCGGCTGCGCGCCGTGCGGCATGTCCAGGCACTGCGGCTGCGCGGCGGTGCAGTCGCCGGAATGCCTGGGGAACAGCGGCGTGGACAGGCCCATGTCGTTGGAGAACGCGGCCGCGCTCTGCTGCTCCACCGTGGGTTGGCCGGCCTTCAGGTTGAAGCGTCCCAGCACGCGCGCGCCGGTGCGGGCGTCGGTCACCCAGTTGGCCTTGCCGACGATGCCGTCGCGCCGGTCCGAGCCCACGTTGGCCAGGATATCGGCCTCGTGGATGGCTTCGAGCAGGCCCAGCCCGATCATGGGCGGGGCCAGGCGCGGCGAGATCTGCGTATCGGCGCGCAGCGGACCGTAGCCGGGGTTCTCTATGCGGTAGGTCGGCTTCATCAGCGTGGCGGTCTCGCCGCCGTTGAGCGCCACCGTGACCGGCTCGTACTCGATCTCCATGCGGCCTTCGGCCGGCAGCCCCGCCACCGCGAAGTTCTGCAGCTGCACGCCGTAGACCGGCTCGGGCAGCGAGGCGATCTCGTCGGCGGCCAGCCTGGGATGGCCGCGGTCGGGACCCTGCGGCACCGCCAGGCGCAGCAGCAGCGCCACGGCGTCGGTGCGTTCGAGCGGATCGAAGCCCGGCACGGTGCCGCGTCCGTCCTTGGTATGGCAGGCCTGGCAGGAACGCGCGTTGAACAGCGGCCCCAGCCCGTCGGAGGCCTGCGTCGAGGCCGGCGCCGACACCCAGTCCTTGCGGAACAGCCCGTTGCCGACCAGGAACTGCTGGCGCCCTTCGAAGCTCATGTTGGCCGACGGGTGCGAAAAAATGTCGGCGTTGATCAGCTTGTTGATGGTGGCGGCCCCGGCCTGCATGGTCTCGAAGCTCTCGACCTTGGAGAAGTCGCGCGTGGGCGCGGTGATGGCCGTGACGCGCTTGCGGTCCTCGGCGCTCAGGTCGTCGCGCCCGGCGGGCAGGTCGGGCGCGGCGGCGGCGACGGCATGCGCCGACGCCGCCAATACGGCGGCTAATGCGAATTTCACTGGAATACGGCGTCGGGTTTGTCCAGGCTGTCGGAACCTTCGATGGAGACCTTGCCCAGCTCCAGCAGCGCGATCACGCGCTCCAGGCTGCGCGTCTGGTCGACCAGGCGGTCGATGGCGGCCTGCACCACGGCGTTGCCTTCCTTGTTGCCGTCGGCAATCATCTGATCGTAGGTTTCCACCGTTTCGGCGCGGGTCTTCATGGCCTGCATGGCGGCGACCGTGGCGTCCAGCTTGGCGCGCACTTCGGCGTCGAGCTTGGGGTCCTTGGCGCGGACCAGGTCGGACAGGCTGGCGCCCGAGACCGTCTTGCCGTCGATGCGGGTGTACGCGCTGAGGTAGACGTTGCGGATGCCGATCTGGTCGTAATAGTGGGAGTTGTGCGTGTTGTCCGAGAAGCAGTCGTGCTCTTCCTCGGGATCGTGCAGCATCAGGCCCAGCTTCATGCGCTCGCCGGCCAGTTCGCCGTAGGACAGGCTGCCCAGGCCCGTCAGCATGGCGATCAGGCCCGCCTTGGGGTCTTCCTCGACGGCCTTGCGCGCGGCGCCGTCCTTCTTCCAGTTGCCGACCATCTCTTCCAGGTCGGACACCAGCAGGTCGGTCACGGCCTTCAGGAACTCGACCCGGCGCTCGCAATGGCCGCCGGTGCATTGCCTGGGATCGAAATCCGTGTGCGGGCGGTTGCCCGAATGGCGCTCCTGCGGCGTGCCCTTGCGGTCGGCCGGCGCCGGGCCGGTGCCGTTCAGGTCCTGGCCCCACAGCAGGAATTCGATGGCGTGATAGCCCGTGGCCACGTTGGCCTCGTTGCCGTCGGCCTCGTGCAGCACTTCGGACAGCAGCTCGGGCGTGATCTTGCTGACGTCCACCGTCTTGCCGCCGACCGAGATCTTCGAATTGGCGATGACGTTGACCGCGTAGTAGGCGTTCTCGTCGTTCTCGGTGCCGTACGAGGCGTCGACGTAGTCGATCAGGCCTTCGTCCAGCGGCCAGGCGTTCACGCGGCCTTCCCAGTCGTCGACGATGGGATTGCCGAAGCGGTAGGCCTCGGTCTGCTGGTACGGCACGCGGGCCGCCAGCCAGGCCGCGCGCGCGGCCGCGAGCGTCTCTGCGCTGGGCTTGGCGATCAAGGCGTCGACGGCCTTGCGCAGCGTCCGGGCGGAAGCCAGCGAATCTTCGTAGCCGGCCAGCGCCAGGTCCGAATACGTGGCGACCACGGCCTTGGGTTCGACGGCCGCCTGGGCCACGCCTCCGAATACCGTGGCGGCCAACACCGCTCCCAACAACAACTTGCGCATCGACGTTCTCCCGTATCTGGACAGGGCCCCGCCCCCGCGGCGGTTCCCTGGTCTTTGGATTTTGAGGATGCGAGTGTAAACAATTTTCGTTTGTTGTTCAGAATACCGTCAGATACCGGGCTTTTTGTTGGCCCCTGCGGTGGTGCGTCATGCACCAACACGGCCCATGCGGCGCACCAGCCGAACGCCGCTTCTGCCTTGCGCCGCCGTTGCGGCAGGCCGGATGCGGCCTGGCATGGCTCTTGCTTGATGTCCTCCATATGCACGCGTGTTCACAAGCGCCATATCCATTGCCGACCAGGAGAGCCTCGCATGATCGACCGAAACAAGCCCTTTGCCTTCAACGCCTGCCGCCGCCGGCTGATCCGGGGCGCCGCGCTGGGCGCCGCGGCAATGGCGGCGCCCGCGCTCGTGCGGGCGCAATCGGGCCCGGTCATCCGCATCGGCTTCTGGCCCGTCGCGGCCGGCCTGCCCTTCTACGCGGCCCTGGAAAAGGGCTACTTCAAGGAGGCCGGCCTCAACGTCGAGGCGCTGAAGTTCGCCGGCCCGCAGCAAGTCATGGAAGCCATGCTGGCCGGCCGCGCGGACGGCAGCGCCAACGGCACCGGATCGGCCAACCTGGCCATCGGCGAGATAGCCTCGCCCGGCCTGTTCAAGATTTTCGCGTCCAATCCCAGCAACGCGCGCAACGTGCTGGATGAATTCATCGTCGCGAAAGACAGCCCCATCCAATCCATGGCGGACCTCAAGGGGAAAAGGGTGGGAACCGGGCCCGGCATCCAGAATTCCACGCTGGCCAAGGCGGTGCTGGAGCGCGCCGGCGTGACCGGGGCGACCGTGGTCGAACTGGCGATCAGCCAGCACGTCGCCGCGGTCGCCGCCGGTCAGCTCGATGCCTGCTACACGCTCGAGCCCACCGGCACCGTGGGCCGGCTCAACGGCACCACCCGCGTGCTGGAGGCGGGGGTCATCGCCAAGTATGTGCTGGGCGATCCGATGGCGCCGTGGTTCGGCGGATCGGCCTCGCTGACCACCGCCTTCCTCGAAAAGCATCCCGAGGAAAGCCGGAAATTCATCGCCGCGTATGCCCGCGGCATCGAGCTGATCCGCGGCAAGCCCGACGAGGCGCGCCCCTACATGAAGGGCTACACCGCGATCGAAGGCCCGATGACGCAGGCCGTGCCGCTCGCGGCCTACACGCTCTACGACGAATTCACGCCAAGCGACATCCAGTACTTCCAGAAGTACTTCGACCTCTTCGCCGAAAAAGGCGTCTTCGCGCAGAAGGTCGACGTCTCCACGATGCTTTACAAGGGCTGAGCCATGACCGCGACCGCATTGACCGCCGCCACGCCCGAGGCGAAACGGCCCCCGCGCAGGTTCCGCGCCGCCCGCCTGCTGCCGCTGATCGGGCCGCTGGCATTGTTCATCGTGTGGGATCTGGTGCTGCGGCTGCAGCTGGTCAGCCCCGTCCTGCTCCCCACCCCGGGCGCCGCCCTCGCGGCGCTGGCCAGGGGCATGGCGGGCGGACCGCTGCTGGGCGACTTCCTGTCGTCGCTGAACCGGACCCTGCAGGCCTTCCTGATCGCCGGCGTGATCGGCGTGCCCCTGGGCGTGCTGCTGGGCAGCAGCGAAAAGGCCTACCGCAGCGTCGAGTTCCTGGTCGACTTCTTCCGCTCCACGCCGTCCTCGGCGCTGATCCCGCTGTTTCTGATGATCTTCGGCGTCACCGACATGAACAAGATCGCCATCGCCGCCTTCGCGGCGGTGCTGGTGATCCTGTTCAACAGCGCCTATGGCGTGATCAATGCGCGCAAACAGCGCGTCATGGCGGCGCGCGTGATGGGCGCGTCGCGCTGGCGCATCTTCAAGGACGTGCTGATCTGGGAAAGCCTGCAGCCCACGTTCGTGGGGCTGCGCAGCGGCGTATCGATGGCGCTGGTCATCGTCATCGTGGCGGAGATGTTCATCGGTTCCGACAGCGGGCTGGGCAATCGCATCATCAACTCGCAGCAGGTGCTGAACGTGCGCGAAATGTACGCCTCGATCCTGGCGGCCGGCGCGCTCGGCTATGCGCTGAACATTCTTTTTCTCGTGCTTGAAAAGCGCGTCGTCCATTGGAGCGGCCGGTAAATGTCCACCGTCATCAATCCCGTCATCGCCCCGGCCCCCGCGGCCGCCCCCTTCACCCCGGGCCCGCTGGGCACGCACATCACGATACGCGGGCTGACCAAATACTTCGCCGGCTGGCCGCTGTACGAGAACTTCGACCTCGACATCCCCAAAGGCAAGATCGTGTCCGTCTTCGGCCCCAACGGCTGCGGCAAATCCACCCTGATCAACATGATCGCCGGCCTGATCCCGGTCGATTCGGGCGAGATCCTGTTCGACGGGAAGTCGCTCGCGCAGACCAAGATCGGCTATGTCTTCCAGAACTACCGCGAAGCCTTGTTCCCCTGGCTGCGCACCATCGACAACATCGCCTATCCCCTGCTCCTCGAAGGCCGCAGCAAGGCCCAGGTCGACGCGCGCGTGGAAGAGCTGGTGGCGTCGTTCGACGTCAAGTTCGACCTGAAGCGCTATCCGTACGAGCTGTCCGGCGGGCAGCAACAGACCGCATCCATCATGCGCGCGCTGGCTCCGGGGCCCGAGGTGCTGTTCCTGGACGAGCCCTTTTCCGCCCTGGACTTCGAGATGACCCTGTTCATACGCGAGAAGCTGCAAGAGGTTTTCATGCAGACCGGCACCACCATGCTGCTGGTATCGCACGATCTGGAAGAAGCGGTGTACCTGGCCGACCAGGTCCTGCTGCTGACCAGGCGCCCGACCCGGGTCGCCGAGATCCTGGAGTATCGCGACGCCCGCCCCCGCACCGTGGAAACGCTGTCCGAACCCAGCTTCATCCGGACGAAGAAACTCAGCCTGGAGATTTTCCAGCGCGAAGTGCGCAGACCGTCCGCAGGCTCTCTTTCCGAATAAGAAAATGCGTAATCCGCATTGAGCCGGCTCCAGGACAGGTCTACACTGACCGTTCCTCTACCGCCTGGAGCATGCGCCTCATGAGCACCTACAAGATCGCCGTATTCGTCGGTAGCCTGCGCGCCGCGTCGTTCAATCTGCGGCTGGCGCGCGCACTCGAGAAGCTGATGCCCGCGGACTTCAAGTTCGACTACGTCAGCCTGGGAGACGTGCCGCTCTACAACCAGGACAACGAAAACAACATGCCCGCGCCCGCCGCCAAGCTCAAGCAGCAGGTCGCCGACGCCCAGGGCGTCCTGTTCGTGTCCCCCGAGCACAACCGCTCGCTGCCGGCCGCCCTCAAGAACGCCATCGACTGGGGCACGCGTCCCTACGGCACGAATTGTTGGGCGGGCAAGGCCGCCGGCATCGTCGGCACCTCGCCCAGCGCCGCCGGCACCGCGCTGATGCAGCAGCACCTGCGCAACATTCTGGCCGCCGAAGGGGCCAACGTCCTGACCACGCCCGAGGTGTTCCTGCAGTTCCACGAAGACCTCATCGACGACCAGTACAACATCACCAACGAAGGCACGCGCAAGTTCCTGCAAGGCTGGATCGACCGCTACGTGGACTGGATCAAGAAGTTCAACGCCTGATCGCCGCCGTTGCCGGCCGCGAGCCACGCTCCAGCCGGCAGAGATCGCCTGCCCTACCTCCAGGCGATCGAGCCCTCCGATGCGTCGGAGGGCTTTTTTTTCGCCGGGGCGGATACCCCCTTGCCGGTTATCCCCGCCGACTGTGGAGAAACTTGAGGAAAGCCTTGGGGTAGAACCGAAATCCCCTGTCGCGCCAGGCACTTGCAAGCGGCGATCAAAAACTGCGCAATCCGTCTTTTGGATGATTTCGGGCGGGTTTATCCACCGGAAAGCGCCCGGCGCGCGCTCGCCGGACCGCCGGTGTGGATTTGTCCCCGCATTCTGTGGAAAAGCATGAGGACAGCATGAGGGCAGCTTGGGATTCCCCTTGCACATCAATGACCTGCAGACGGTGGTCAAGAATGGCCCAGCCACCTCGCCGCGGCCCGCCGGTTGTCCCCGGGAAATGTGGATAAGCCTGAGGACAGTCTCTGCGCAGCTGCAAAATTCCCTTGCCCGCCAAAGACTTGGGGGCGCCGGGCAAGAAACGCGCAGCGCCCCGCACCGGTCCGCGCATCGGCGGCGGCGCCTCGCGCACGCCATCGGCGTCCCGGGCTTGTCCCCACCGGATGTGGACAAACCTCTGAACAGTCGCATGACAAGCTGAAAAAACGCTTATCCGACAGTCACTTGGAAGCCGTGCTCAAGAAAGAAGCAGCCCGCGGGCTCAGTTGTCCCCTTCCAGGCGCATGCCGATCTTCAAGCCGACCTGCCAGTACGCCACCTTGCCGTCCTTGATGTGGCCGCGCACTTCGGTGACCTCGAACCAATCCAGATTGCGCAGGGTTTCGGATGCGCGCGCGATGGCCTGGGTGATGGCGTCGTCGGTGGACTTGGTGGACGAACCCACCAGTTCGATTTGCTTGTAGACATGATTCGACATAGCTCGTCTCCGCGTAGGGGGGTGAGTCGTGAATCGCAGGTCCGGCGGCGATGTTCCGGCGCTTACGACCGGCAATCCATTCGAACACACAGCATACGCCCACGGCGCTAGAGTGGTGTTACGAGTTCCGTCGCGCCGGACTCGGCGCACGCGGACCCGCATCCGCAACGCAAGCAAGGAGGTATCGTCATGCCTGAACGAAAAACCCTGGAACGAGCGGCGCGCGACAAACGTCAAGGCAAATCCGCATCCACGCAGGCCGGAGAATTCGTGCGCGAGGAAATCGAGCACGTGCGCGAAGGCAAGCACGGGGTGCGCTCCACCAAGCAGGCGATCGCCATCGGGCTGTCCAAGGCCCGCCGCGCCGGCGTCAAGCTGCCGGCGCCCAAGAAGGCCGGCACGGCCACCAAGCGCAAGGCCGAGCAGGACAGCCACGCGGGCGCCGACGGCCATGCCAAGTCCGCCACGCGCGCCCGCGCCACCACCAAGGCCCTGAAGCGCGAGAGCGCCAAGCCGGCGTCGCGCTCCGCGCTGTCGCGCCATGCCAGCGCGTCGGCCTCCAAGCGCAGCGCAGCCGCGCGTTCGGCCGCCGCCAAAAAGGCCGCCGCCACCAAGGGCGCCGCGGGACGCTCGGCCGCCGCCAAGAAAGCCGCCCGCACGCGCGCGGCCAACCGGGCCAGCCACGCGCACCATTGAGCGCGCGGCGTGTCAGCTAGCCTGCCTCGAATTGCCGGAAGCGTTCCTGGAGGAATTCGCGCAGGCGCCGCACGGCCGGCGACAGCAGCATGCGGTGCACGCAAAGCAGATACAGCGGCGAGGATTCGCCGGTGTAATCGGGCAAGGCTTCGACGAGCCGGCCGGCGCGCAGGTCCGACAGCACGTCGTAGCGCGACTTGTAGGCCACGCCGTGGCCCGCAAGCGCCCATCGGCGCACGAGCTCGCCGTCGTCGCCCACGCGGTCGCCCTTGACCGGCACCGTCAGGGCGGAGCCGTCGGCGCGCAGAAAGGTCCAGCGGTCGTGCAGCGTTTCGCCCAGCACGAACGACAGGCAGTTGTGGCGGCGCAGGTCCGCCGGCGCCTGGGGCATGCCGTGGCGCGCGAAATAGGCCGGCGAGGCGCAGACCGTGCGGCGGTTGTGCTCTGACAGCGGCAAGGCCACCAGCCCCGAATCGGCGGGTTGGCCGTAGCGCACCGCGAGGTCGACCGGCTGGCGGTAAAGATCGGCGAGGCGGTCGCTGATCCGCACCTGGAAACTGACGCGCGGGTGCTGCTGCTGGAACTCGTCGAGCCAGGGCAGCAGCACGTGCCGGCCCAGGTCCGACGGGATCGACACCGACAAGGCACCCGAGATCTCCGTCTTGCTGCGCGCGACCGCGTTCTTGCCCGCCTCCAGCGTGGAAATGGCGGAACGGGCGTACTCCAGGTAGCGCTCGCCGTCGCCGGTCAGCCGCAGGCTGCGGGTGGAGCGCACGAACAGGCGCGCGTCCAGCGCCTGCTCCAGGCGCTTGAGCGCGGCGCTGGCCGCCGCCGGCGTCAGGTCCAGCTCGCGCGCGGCGGCCGAGAAACTGCCCTGGTCGGCCGCGGCCAGAAAGATCCTGAGGTCCTCGAAGCGCACCATGCCCGCTCTCATTTTCAACGGATGTTTGAAACTGACTGCGATGCTAGCCCGTTTTTCATTGTTGCGGGCTGGGTAATCATGCTTGTGTTCCTAACCAGCGTCGTCCGCGCCACCCTCTGACCCGAAGCGAGCCCCATCCATGAAAGCCATCGCCTACTTCAAGAACCTGCCCGCCGACCACCCCGAGTCCCTGCAGGACATCACCGCCGCCGATCCCGTGCCCGGCGACCGCGACCTGCTGGTCGAAGTCCGCGCCATTTCCGTCAATCCGGTGGACGTGAAAATCCGCGCCAACCGCAAGCCCAAGGACGGCCAGCCCGAGATCATCGGCTGGGACGCCGCCGGCGTCGTGCGGGCCGTCGGCCCCAAGACCAGCCTGTTCAAGCCCGGCGACCGGGTCTGGTACGCGGGCGCGCTGACCCGCCCCGGCGCCAACAGCGAACTGCATGCCGTCGACGAACGCATCGTCGGCGCGATGCCGGCCAGCCTGGACTACGCCCAGGCCGCGGCCTTGCCGCTGACCACCATCACCGCGTGGGAATTGCTGTTCGACAGGCTGCGCGTGCTGGACAACCGCGCGCCCAGCCAGCGCAGCCTGCTCGTCATCGGCGCGGCCGGCGGCGTGGGATCGATACTCGTGCAGCTGGCCCGCCAGCTCACGGGCCTGACCGTGATCGGCACCGCGTCCCGTCCGGAAACCCAGGCCTGGGTGCGCGAGCTGGGCGCGCATCACGTCATCGACCACACCCGGCCCCTGACCGGGGAACTCAAGCGCATCGGCTTCGAGCACGTCAGCGACATTGCCGCGCTGACCCACACCGACCAGCACTTCCCGCAGATCGCCGAGGCCATCGCGCCGCAAGGCAGGGTCGCCCTGATCGACGATCCCGCCGCCATCGACGTGCGGCTGCTGAAAGCCAAGTCCGCCTCGCTGCACTGGGAATTCATGTTCGCCCGGCCCCTGCACGGCACGCCCGACCTGATCGCCCAGCACGAATTGCTGAACCAGGCGGCCCGGCTGATCGACGACGGCACCCTGCGCACCACGCTGGGCGAACACTACGGCAGGATCAACGCCGAAAACCTGCGCCGCGCCCACGCTTTCATCGAAAGCGGCAAGGCGCGCGGCAAGGTCGTGCTGGAGGGGTTCTAGCCTTAGCCCTGCGCCTGGCGCCTGGCGCGGGCGTGGGGGTCCTTGATCTCGGCTTCCAG
>Ga0182742_1001057_pt1 | contig 37659 bp, 38 predicted proteins | sample eDN5th37CBELigMG_FD_128880 | JGI IMG/M metagenome (GOLD analysis project Ga0182742, IMG submission 128880) | Enriched Miracle-Growth compost microbial communities from Emeryville, California, USA - eDNA 5th pass 37_C BE-Lig MG (version 2)... ... | reverse complement strand
CCGATCTCGTCGAGAACCTCGTCCACGTGCCGGAGAGAGAACGGGATGATGTTCGTGCCGCGGGCCTGCTTGCCCTCGGTACGGTCGATCATCCAGTCCAGTCGCGTGCGGACGAACGCGCGACGCTCCTCGACCGGCGGGATCTCCCCTCCCAGCATGTGGTTGACGGTCCACAGTGCCGCCGCCTCGGCGCTGAGCGGGCTGAACAGCGAGGATCCGTAGCCGACGAAGTACAGGTCGGCCACCTCGTTCGGCAGGATCTGTCGGTACAGTAGGAAGTTGCCGTCGTCGTCGAGCAGGCGTTTCTGCACCGATTCCGGCAGGAAGGGCACTCGCTGCACGAACCCCGTCGCGCAGACGACCACGTCGGCGGGCAGCACCGTGCCGTCGTCGAGTTCGGCGACCGGCCGCCCGTCCTTCTCCCTCAGCACCGCGATGGACCTTCCCCGCCGTACCGAGATCGTGCCGGCCTCGACCTTCTCGTAGAAGCCCTCGGTGGCGAGGCTGACCGCGTGACGCACGATCCGCTCGAACGACCCCTCCGGCACCAGCCCGGTCCGGTCGAGCCGCAATTGCCGACGCGCGACCCACTCGATGCCGCCGAGCAACCCGTTGCGGACGAACCGCCCCGACCCGGTCAGGAACCGCCCGAATCCGCGTTGCTCGATGTGTTCGAACAATCCCTCGCTCAGGCGGGTGAGCAGGATGTACTTGTAGTTCAGTACGTTTGCGAGCTTGCGCGGCATCTTCCAGGTGACCTCGCGGGCCACGACGGTGGTCGAGGCCGCGACGTCGCTCAGTGCCTCGGCGACGTCGCAGGACGATTTGCCGTAGCCGATGACCAGCACGTCGCGGTCCGCGGCGTCGGCGAGGTCGTGGAAGTCCGAGGCCGCGCAGAGCCGGCCTCCCGCCGCCTCGTACTCCTCCCGCCCCTCGTAGGGAGGGAGGAACGGGTCGCAGAAGATGCCGTTGGCCACCACCAGACGGTCGTACTCCTCGACCGCGGTCTCCCCCGATGCGACGTTCCGGCTGGTGACCGTCCAGCGCTGCGAGACGGGGTCCTGGTCCGCCGAGACCACTTCGGTGCCCAGACGCAACAGGCACCGGAGATCGAAGTGCTCGACGTAGTCGTCGAGGTACCGCTGGACCTGTTCCCCGGTAGGCCACTCGGGGTAGTCGGCCGGCATCGGAAAGTCGGAGAACGCGTACGTGCCCTTGTTGTTCTGCGTGGTGACACCGGGATACCGCCGCGTCACACTCCACACCCCACCGACGTCCGGGGTCCGATCGTAGACATGGACGTCGAATCCGAACTCGGACAGCAGCTTCGCCGAACACAGGCCGGCGATCCCCGCACCGACCACCGCAACTCTCCGCCCCTGGCCGGTCATGACCGATCGGCCCCCGCGGTGTCCTCGGCGAAGAAGGCACTCACCAGCTGCTGGAAGCGTGCGGCGTGCTCGATCTGCGTCCAGTGACCGCACTTGCCGAAGACGTGCAGCTGCGAATTCGGGATCAGGTCGAACATCTTCTGCGACGCCGCAACCGGCACCACCCGGTCCTCCCGGCCGTGCAGGATGAGCACCTCGTGCTCGATCGCGGCCAGATCGGCGTCGGGCACGATCTGCGCGTCCAGCCACCGCTGGCGAGGCTCGGGGAAGACCTGCTCGAAGGCCTCCTGCGCGCCGGGTCGCGCCGTGGCGCGGTACCGCAGCTCGGCCAGCTCGTCGGTGACCAGGGACCGGTCGTAGGCCATGATGTCCATGATCTTCTTCATGTTCTCGACCGAGGGGGTGTAGCCCCACAGCGCGTCGAGTTCGGGCGTGAAGTCGAACTGCACACCACCGGCTCCCATCAGCACGATCCGGCCGAGCCGCTGCGGATGCCGGACCGCCAGGTGCAACGCGAGGCCCCCTCCGAACGAGTTGCCGACCACGTGCACCTTCGGAATCTCGAGGGCGTCGAGCAGCGCGAGAATCTGATCGATCCAGGTATCGAAGATCTCGAAGCGGACCGGGTCCGGGAGGGTGGTGTACCCGAAACCGACCAGGTCGGGGGCGATCACCCGACGCTGCTCGGCGAGCACCGGGATCAGTCCCCGCCAGTTGGCCCACGCCGAGACGCCGGCGCCGGAACCGTGCAGCAGCAGCACCGGGATGCCGTCACCCGACCCTACGTCGTGGTAGTTCGTCTCGAATCCACCGGTTCGGATGGTCTGTGCGACTTCGGGGTTGGTGTCGACCTGCATCAGGACTCCTTCGAGGGGAAGACGGATGCCACCGCGGCGAGCAGGTCGTCCTGCGGCCGTTCGGGCGATGGGTATGCCTGCTTGCTGTGCGACAGGCCGGTCTGCACGAGCATTTCGCACATCTTGTAGGCCACGACACCGGGATTGAGCACCGGAACGTCGAGGACGGTGGACAGGTGGGCGTGGCTCTGATGCATCGTCGTCGAACCGAGGATGATGACGTCGGCGCCGTCCTCCGCAACGGCGGCCTTCGCCTCGCGCTCGAGCGCCGCGAAGACGAAATCCTCCTTGCCCGCCAGCAATTCGGCAGCATCCGGCCGGACGCCGATGTCGCGTACCGACGCCAGCCGGGAGGTGATGCCGTTCTCGCGAGCAGCCTTGTGATAGAGCTCGTGCCATTGTGGCCACATGGTGACCACCGAGAACTTCTTGCCGAGCAGGCAGGCCAGCAGCATGGTGGCTTGGCTCGGCGCGACGACCGGGATGGACAGCCGGGACCGCAGGGCGGCGAGCGCCGAATCGCTCATCGAGTTCACGCAGACCCCGACGTAGCCCTGCTCCTCGGCGCGACAGCCCGCGTCGAGCACGAAAGCGTCCGCGAGGGTAGTTTCGTAGGCGCTGTCGAGGCTGCCGCCGCCGTTTCGCGCCGAGACGAAGACGTTCTCGAACGCCGGGTGCACGAAGTCTCCGGAGAGCTGGGCGGCGAAGGCGTCCAGCGCCTCCGGCGGAACCGGGACGGGGACGATGTTCAGTACACGTTTCACAGGTCGAGTTCCTCTCGGGTACGGGTCAGGGTGTCCACGACGGCGTAGGCGATGGCTCGGGTCGCCATCATCACGTCGGTCACCGAGGCGACACCCATGCCGCCGAGACCCTCGTTGAGTTCGGCCGGGGCACTTGCCGGCGGCCAAGGGTAACCGATTCGGGCACAAGGAATTCCGAGCCGACGGATCAGGGTGCCGTCGGTCTGCCCGCCCAGCAGAGGGGTGGACTCGTAGGGCTTGCCCTCGACTTCCTCCCAACCCCGTTGGCAGCTCTGGATGATCCAGTTGTCGGGGTCGGTCATGCCGCCCGGGAGGGATCCGTACATCTCCCAGTCCAGTTCGATGTCGGGATGTCGCGTGCGCAGGGCGCGGATCATCTCTGCGAACTGATGCCGCACCTCGCCGGGTGTGGTCCGCGGATTGACCCGCACGTCGAGATAGATCTCCGTCGCCGCGGACGGGAAGGCCGGCTTGTCCGGACTGCCGGACCGGACCGCCGAGATCCAGCCCTCCGGCAGCGTCGACCCGGAGGTGTTGCGCGCGGTGTACTCCGGCAGCCACGCCTCGATCTCCTGGATCACCGTGGCGGCGGGCACGATCGAGGATCGGAAACCCTCGGTGCCGCGGCTGATGCCCGCGTACCCGAACGTGCCGCGCACCGTCACCTTGAACCAGCACATCCCGGGTTCCTCCGGGTACACCGCCCACCACGGCTTCAGCACGATCGCGTGATCGGGCATCATGCCGTGGGTGAGCAGATGGAACACCCCGGAGCTCATCCCGACCTGATCACGATTGCTCATGCTGACCGGCATCCCGCCGCCCGCGAAGCCGATCGCCAGATCCCCGACCAACGGCAGGTCCGCGTCGACAACCGCGTGCAGCACCTCGGTCAGCCCCGCCACCATGCACTTCGGGTTCGAGGCGCCGAGCCCGATCACCAGATCGCCGTCGACCTTCGCCTCGGGAGTCATGTCGGGCCGCAACGACTTCCCGACCCACGGCACATCGGCCTCCGGATCGATGTGGGTGTCGATGGGCGCGTACAGCAGCAATCGGCTGCCGCCACCGCTACCCCGCAGCTCGCCGATCGCATTGCCGGTGTGCTCGGAGATCGGCTGGTACCGGGCGTCGATACCGACGTTCTCCTGTAGGTAGCTCGCCATGTACTCGGACGCAGGACGCTCCCGGCCGGTCGGGCTGTGGATATTCACCAGGTCGACGAGCAGATCCCGGAACCGATCGGGATTCAGTTTCGCGCAGACCTTCTCGTACATCTCCCGGCGGGCGGGATCGAGTGTCGCGGCATCGGTGGTATCGAGAGTGTCGGTCACGGTCGGCCCCCTTCGTGGACTTCGAAGCGATGCGCCAGTCCGACGCGATCGGTCAGGCACGTCGCGATGCGGACCAACCCCTGGTCGGCGTGGTGCGGCGCGATGAGCTGGATACCGAGGGGCAGGCCCTCGACCCCACGCCCGGCGGGCAGGCCGACCGCCGGGCATCCGGCGATGCTCGCGAGCTTGTTGAACACCGGGTCGCCGGTGCCGGACTCGATCGGCGGGGCCTCGCCCGGCGCCGCGAGCGTGACCAGCACATCGACCTCGTCGAACGCGCGCCCGACGAACGTTCGCACGTCCCGCAGCACCTGGCGCGCCCACTGGATCTCGCTGGGAGCGGCGGTGCGCCCCTCGTGGAGGAATCGGTGCAACTGCTCGGAGACCCGCTCGACATGCGGACGAGCGATGCGGTCGGTGAGCGAGGCGGACGCCTCGACGGCCATGATCAGGGTGTGCGCCCGGTCCAGCGCGTCCAGTTCGTCCGGCACCGGCATGTCCCGCACGTCGGCGACGACACCGCGCAGGTTCTCCGCGAACTCGTCGAGCAGCGCCGCCGCGGCCGGGGTGGCCCGGTCCGCCCACGGTGGCCGGAGAATCCCCACGCGCAGGTTCCTCGACGCGGGAAGAACCGCGGCCGGCGGGGTGGTGGACCCGTCGGTCGAGAGCGACTCGTCGATCGCACCCAGCCACGCCGGATGGCGGGCGAACGCGCCGACGGTGTCGAAGGTGAGCGCGACGGGCAGGACCCCGTCGAACGGCCACCGCCCGTAGGTCGGTTTCAGGGTGAACACCCCGCAGAACGAGCCCGGCCGCAGCACCGATCCCGCGGTCTGGGTGCCGAGTGCGAGCGGCACCTGACCGTCCGCGACCGCGGCCGCGGACCCGCTCGACGACCCGCCCGGAGTCCGATCGAGTCCGTGCGGGTTCCGGGTCGCGGTGGGCCGGTAGGTGGCGAACTCCGTGGTGGTCGTCTTGCCGAGGATCACCGCGCCGTCCCGCCGGAGCCGACGGACCACCTCGGCGTCCTGCGCCGGCCGCGACCCGGACCACAGGTCGGATCCGTAGCCGGTCGGCTGGTCACCGGTCTCGATGATGTCCTTGAGCCCGAACGGGATACCGTGCAGCGGCGACCGTCGCTGTTCGGCGTCCCGCGCCCGTGCCTGCTCGAGTGCGAGCGCCGGATCGAGGTGCGCCCACGCTCCGATTACCCGGTCGCGCTGCGTGATCCGGTCCAGACAGCGCTCGACGGCGGAGACGCTGGGGTGTTCGTCGGCGAGGATGTCGGCGATCGGAGAGACGGTCTCGGAGCCGGTCACGGTACTCATCCGACCTTCTGCGGCTCGTGACCCCACCGCGACGGCGAGCGGAAGGTCTTGACCTCCCAGTCGTCGGAGTCGATCGTGTCGCCTCCGTACCCGATCTCGATCGCGAAACCGGACGGTGTGCGCATGTAGAACGAGGTGACGCCGTCGTTGGTGTGCCGGCCGAAGGTCATCTGCAGTGCGATGCCCGCGCCGGTGACGAGATCGTAGGCGCGGCCCACGTCGTCGAGCGATTTCGTCTCGATCATCAGGTGGTTGAAGTCGCCACCGGTGAAGCTGAAGCACTCGTTCATCAGTGCCAGGCTGTGGTGTCGCGGATTGCAGTGCAGGAACGTGGCATCCGCACCGTCCCAGACGATGTAGTCCGTGAGCTCGAAGCCGAGGACGCGGGTGTAGAAGTCGACCGCGGCCGGGTAGTCCCGGCACATCAGGACCACGTGACCGAGGCCGAGTTCTCCGGTGACGAAGCCACTGATCACCCCTCCCCCGGCGAGCGGGGTGTGGTCGATGGTGGGTCCGAACACGACCTCGTTGGGGAAACCCTCAGCGTCGGTGAACCGGAACGCTGCGACGGCCAGTCTCTCCTCCGGCGCTCCGGTGTCGATCCAGTCGACGTCGATGCCCTCGGCCGCGACCCGCTCCGCGACGTCGCGGAGGTCGTCGAGGCTGTCGACCTCCCAGGTGATGGCCCGGATCCGGTCCTCGCGCGCGGGGTACAACGCGATGCGGTGGTGGTGGTCGTCGAGCCGGATCAGCAGGGGATCGCTGTCGTTGTGCCGGGGGCGTGCCTGCAGGCCGAGCAGATCGACCAGAACCTGGCGCCAGGTGTCGAGGTCGGTGACGTCGACGCTCAGAGCGCCCAAGCGGGTGATGCTCATATCGTCCTCTGTTTCGAAAAAGGGGGCCGCGGAGCGGCTAGCTGGGAAGGAATTGCTCGGCGTGGATGCGCTCGGCGGGCAGGCCGAGTTCGATCAGCCGGTCGTGCGCGGCGGCGAGCATCGCCGGCGGTCCGCACAGGTAGGCGGAGGTGCGCGGGTCGCGGACGTCGTCCTCGGTGAGGACGCTGACCGGGTTCCCGGTCAGGACCTCGTCGATGGAGGTCGGCTCGTCGCACGTCACCCGGACGTCGAGAGTGCGCATGAAGCTCCGGCGGGCGTCGAGTTCGTCGAGGTGGAACAGGTCCACCTCCCGGGCGCATCCGAACACCAGGCGGATCGGGTGGTCCTCGCGGGCGGTCTGCAGATTCTCGAGCATGGACAGCATCGGTGCGAGACCGGTGCCGCCGGCGATCATCAGTGTGGGTCCCGTTTCCTCTGCGAGGCCGAATCCGCCGCTGGGACCTTCGATTTCGATCGAGTCACCGACGGAGGCGGTGTCGCGCAGGTAGTCCGACATCGCCCCGGACGGCAGGACCCGAATGGTGAAGGCGAGTTTCTTGCGGTCCCGCTCACCGGAGGCCATCGAGTACGAGCGCCACTCGTCGGTGCCCGGTACCCGCATCCGGACGTACTGACCGGCACGGAAGGCGAACCGGACGGACTTCGGCAGCTTGAGCACGAACTCGACCACCGACTCACCGAGCCAGGTGATCGCCCCGACCTTGGCGGTGGCGGCGACGAGCGGGTAATCGTCGAGCATCGAGGCCGGGTAGTCGAGCTCGACCTCGCTGTCCGCGCACGCCACCGACTGGCACAGCAGCCGCTGTCCGTCGCGGATCTCGTCCTGCCGCAAGGAGAACACGCGATCCTCGGGCATCGCGAGGTCGCCACGGACGACCTTGCCGACGCAGGTGCCGCACGTGCCGACGGTGCACTGGCTGACCAGACGGACCCCGGCGGCCGCCGCCGCCTCGAGGACCGTCGAACCGGCCGGCACGGTCACCGTCCTGGTGCCGTCGGCGAACGTCAGGTCTACCGTGTGGGCGACGCCGGCCTCGGGCGTCGCCACCGCTTCGGTCGGGGTGATCGTCATGGGTCAGTCCTCGTCCAGGTACGGCGACTCGAAGAACCCGCGCGGATGGCGGGCCGCCATCTTGCGCCAGGCGATGATGGAATAGTCCATGTCGCAGAGCATTTCGTTGTTCCAGCCGTCGAAGCGGGTGTAGTGCTCCTCGGTGGCCTCACGGGCGAAGACGTCGCTGTTGTTGAAGCCCTCCAGCGCCAGCGGCAGCATGAAGTTGTCGTACTTGAAGTTGAACTCCGCGATCTCCTCGTCGGTGCGGGCGCGGGTGGCGATGACCTCCCAGTACTCGTGGTGGTGGTCGTCGATCGGGACGTAGAACTCGTACTGGACGTGATCGGTGATCGGCCAGTGCTCGACCATCAGGACGCCGGGAACCCACAGCGAGGTGCGGAAGTAGTGCGGCACCGTGCCACGGGCCTTCATGTTGACCTTGGGGTTGTCGAGAACCGGTTGGTACAGGTCGGGGCGGTCGTAGCGGTTCATCACGCCCTTGGGACCGTTCTCGATGTCGATCTCCTCGGTCGCCGAGTCGGTGAGCGCGTTGACGCCGAGCGGCAGGGCACGATCGAGCGCGACGAGGATCTGGTTGTCCCAGTGCACCAGCAGGTGGCCCGGATCGAGGCCGTTCTCCGCGGCGAGGCGCCAGTTGCCGACCAGCTTGCGGTGGATCCCACGGATCACGACACCTTCGTCGAGCAGGTGCGGCACCGGAGAATCGTTGGGGTCGTTGGTAACCGGAGCCGGAAGGTCGCTGGCCAACGGCGGCGGAGTCCCGAAGTCCTCCTCACCCACGAACACGTAGATGATCCCGTTCGCCTCTTCTACCGGATATGTCCGGATGCGCGCCTTTCCGATCAGCGAGTCGTCGGGATTGCCGACGATCGTGGTCAGGCTCCCGTCGTCGAGTCCGTAGGTGAAGCCGTGGTACCAGCAGGTGATCGTGCCCTCGGACAGGCACATCGGCTTCGCCGAGAGCTTCACGCCTCGGTGGATACACCGGTCGGACACCGCGTAGGTCTTGCCTGCGCTACGGCGCAGCGCAATGTCGTGCCCGCCGATCGTGACGCCCTTGGCGGTGCCGTCCTCGAGTTCGCTGGACAACAGGGCCGGGTACCAGTGATTGGCGAAACCCCAGTCCGCCTGGACATACGGGGCGTACTGGCGGGTGACGCCCGCCGAGGATCCACTGTGCGAAATAGCGGTCATGGAATGACCTCCCTGGAGGTGGTGATTGTGGGATCGGTCGCGATCTTGTGGGCTGAGACGCAACCGGGATGAGAACCCGTGAAACGAGTGCTCCGAGAAGTGGAGTGACACTCACTGTGTCCGCCACCACAATATCGAAGTTCGATCGAGAGTCAACGGAAATTTCATGAATTTTTCATTGATGCCGTTCGGTCGGGCTTGGTACCGTTGACCCGCGCGGCGCACCGCGTCGCGGGGCGATGAGCCCGGGCCGACCCCGGAAGACAGTGATGACCAGCGCAGACTCCGAGCCGACCGACGACAACACCCCCCTGCCCGACGGCAGGCGCTGGCATCTCGCCGAGAACGCCTACGAGGACGCGTTGACGTCCTTCGAGTTCGCAATCCTCCAGGCCGAGGGCGGGTTCCAACGCTTCGCCGTCCACGCGATCCGGGCGGCCACCGACCTCGACCTGGCGTTCAACGAGATCGTGGCGCTGCACGTCGTCCGGATGCAGGAACGGTCCAAGGACACCGCGACGATCGCTCAACTGACCAACCGGGAGGATCTGCCGAACCTGCAGTACAACCTCCGCAAACTCGTCACCCTCGGCCTGCTCGAACGACGGAAGGCCGGCACCTCCTCCGTCTTCACCGTCACCGACAAGGGTCGGGCCGTCACCGACCGCTACGCCCAGTTGCGCCGCGAGACCCTCGTGTCCAAACTCGAGGAACTCAGCGACATCACCACGAAGATGCGGCACGCGTCGCGATCGATGCAGGTGCTCACCGGCCTGTACGAGGCCGCGAGCCGCGAACTCGCCACCATCAACACCGCCGTGCTGTTCGAGCCGCTCGAGAACGGGTCGCGATCCCACCGCTCGGCCGAGCGCACTTCCGACTGACCCACCCACTCATCCATCGCCGTCTCCACGCACCCGGGTCGCCCGGGTGCGTCCCCGGCAACCCCCGAGAAGGATCGACACATGACCGACGACACCCGGCCGTTGCTGGCCGCGCTCTCCCCCGACGCCGAGGACCGCACGGCAGTCCGGGTCGGCGATCGGGCACTCTCCCGTTCGGAACTGACCGCCGCTGCGGCTGCCGTGGCCGACCGGGTCGCCGGGGCGAGTGCCGTCGCCATCGATGCGACCGCAAGCCTCGAGACGATCGTCTCCGTCACCGGCTGTCTGACCGCCGGCGTCCCCGTGGTGCCGGTACCCCCGGACTCCGGCCCTGCCGAGCGTGGACACATCCTGACCGACTCCCGCGCGCAACTCTGGCTCGGCGACCCTCGCGAGGACGTCGCGCTCGAGACGGTCCCGGTCGACGTCACCGCCCGATCCGGGTCGACTCACCGAGAGCCGGCCGCCGACCGAACCGCGATGATCATGTACACCTCCGGGACGACCGGTGCGCCGAAGGGCGTGCTGCTCTCCCGCTCGGCCGTGGCCGCCGGACTCGACGGGCTGGCGCGGGCCTGGGACTGGAACCCGGACGACACCCTGGTCCACGGCCTGCCGCTGTTCCACGTCCACGGCCTGATCCTCGGGGTCGTCGGCGCACTGCGGCACGGGTCGCCGCTCCATCACACCGTCCGGCCGACCCCGGAGTCCTATGCGGCCGCAGGCGGCTCGCTGTACTTCGGGGTGCCGACCGTCTGGTCGAGGGTCTGCGCCGACGAGGCGTCCACTCGTGCCCTCGGCTCCGCGCGACTGCTCGTGTCCGGAAGTGCACCGCTCCCGGTGCCGGTCTTCGAACGGCTGCGGGCGTTGACCGGATCGGCGCCCATCGAGCGCTACGGCATGAGCGAAACCATCATCACGCTGAGCACCCGGGTGGACGGCGAACGCCGCCCCGGGTGGGTCGGTCTCCCGATCGACGGGGTCCGCAGCCGGATCCGGGACGCCTCCGGCGGCGACGTGCCGCACGACGGCGAGACCCTGGGCAACCTCGAGATCGCGGGCGCCACCCTCTTCGACGGGTACCTCCGCAACCCGGAGAAGACCGCCGAGTCGATGACCGCCGACGGGTGGTTCCGGACCGGGGACATCGCAGTCGTGGACGAAACAGGATTCCATCGCATCGTCGGCCGCGAGTCGATCGACATGATCAAATCGGGCGGCTACCGGATCGGCGCCGGCGAGGTGGAGGCGGCACTGCTCGATCACCCGGACGTCGGCGAGGCCGCGGTCGTCGGAGTCCCCGACGACGATCTCGGTCAGCGCATCGTCGCATTCGTCGTCGGCGAGGCGAACGACGCGCGGACGCTCTCCGACTTCGTCGCACGCACCCTGTCGATCCACAAGCGGCCGAGGGAGATTCACTTCGTCGACACGCTCCCTCGCAACGCTATGGGCAAGGTGCAGAAGAAGATTCTCGTGGAAGAGCACCAGGCCGGGCGGTGAGCGCGCCGGCTCGGCGCCCACACAGCTACCGGCGGCGCACGGCGTAGGTCAGGTGGGTCACCCTCGGCGAGGACTCCGCGTGTACCGGCTCCAGTGCCACGCGGTTCGCGTCCACACCCTCGAACAATCGGATCCCGGAACCGAACAGCACGGGCGATAGCGCGATCGAGAATTCGTCGATCAGACCGGCGTTCACGTACTCGAGGATCGTTGCGCCGCCGCCGGCGATGCGGACGTCCCGGTCGCCGGCGGCCGCTCGGGCCTGGTCGAGCGCAGCCTCGATACCGTCGTTGACGAAGTGGAAGGTCGTGCCGCCGGGCCGTTCCCATGGGCCGCGCTGCTCGTGTGTCACGACGAACACCGGGGTGTGGAACGGCGCTTCCTCCGGCCATCCCAGTTCGCCGCCGTCGAACATGCGCTTGCCCATCACGCTGGCGCCGGTGCGTTCGAACGTCTGCCGCAGGATGTCGTTGTCGCGTCCTTCCTCGCCGCCCTCGCCGAGCTTCAGGTTCTCCCGGAAGAACCGCTGCGGAAAGACCCAGTGCTGCAGTTCCATCCACTGCCGGCCCATCAGGTCGTCGAGGGACTCGGGCGCGATGAATCCGTCCAGCGACATCGACACGCTGAAGAACACCTTCCCGGTCATCAGCTCTCCGCCGCCTTCCGGACGATCTCGGTGACGTACGCGTCCAGGTGGCTCAAGGTCTGCCGACCGCCCTCGACCGCGTGGTACTGCTCGACCGCCTGGTCGCGCAGCTCCTTGGTGGGAAACACCGTACGCATCTCGATCCGGGTCGCGGCACCGTCGGTCTCGAACGTCAGGACCGACTCGAAAGCGTTCGGGTCGCCTGGGTATTCACCGTGAACCAGCGCGATCCGCTCCGGCGGGGAGATCTCGGTCCAGGAGATCCACTCCTGGTAGTCCGTGCCGTCCGGGCCGTGCATCACGAAGTCCCACTCTCCGCCGACGCAGAATTCGAACGCCCGCGTCGTGGTCGTGAACCCGTCCGGACCCCACCAGCGTGACAGGTGCCGCACGTCGGTGAACGCCTCGAACACCAGATTCCTTGGGGCATTGACGATTCGGTCGATCACGATCTCGCGGTCCGCCGTCGCGGACCGAGCCGGCGCTCCTCGTCCGGTTGCACTCATCAGCTATTCCTCTCGCGTTGTCTGCTCGAGTTCCTGCACGTACTTGTCCAACCGGTCGAAGCTCTCGTTCCAGAACCGCTCGAATCCGCCGGCCCACTCGTGAACCGGCCGCAGCCCGCGCGCGTCGAGGCCGTACAGGCGTTGCTTGCCGACCCTGCGGTCCCGCACCAGCCCGACCTCCCGGAGCACCCGCAGGTGTTTGGACGCCCCCGGCTGGGTCATCTTCAGCTCCTGGGCCAGCTCGGTCACCGGTCGCTCCCCCGCGCGCAGCAGCATCAAGATCTCCCGGCGCTGCGGCTCCGCGATCGCGTTGAAGACGTCCGACGTGGTTGCTGCTCGTGCCATGGCACCCATCGTATTCCCATATGGGAATATTTCAACCACGGAGGAGTCGGGAGCCTGCTCGGTCGCCACACCGAACGTGTCCGACCCCTTCGGCATCATCTGCCACCGTGACGAACACCGAACCCGAAGACCGCAGCACCGACACCAACACGCTCGCGATCCACATCGACGCCATCGACGGCGGCCTCGATTCCTCGCTCATCCTGCTCGACTCGTCGGTCCGCCGATGCCGCGATCTCGACCCGGCCGCGGTGCAGCTCATCGACCCGGAAACCGGCACCGCGTCGACTGCGACGACGGCCGCCACGATCGAGTGGATCGCCTCCGAACTCGAGGGCGTCACCGAACTGTTGCAGGCCGCGTACACGCGGATGAACGCGGTGAATGCCCGCGCGCGGTTGCTGTATCCCCGGGTGTGAAGGCAGATCAGCGCCCCGGCCGGTAGCGCGCCCGCGCCAGCGCGTGGGCCTGCGACAGCAACTCCCGCACGTCGGCGTCGGTTCCGCGTCCCGGGGTCACGACCGACAGCCACCCGAGCGTGCCGTACACCGGATGAGCGAAGATCCGGTCGGGCACGCTCGGGTCGGTCTCGAGCGTGCCGGCCTCGCGCGGTCGCACGCCCGTCCGCGCGGTGAACGCATCCTTCCCCGCGAAGACGTTGAGCCGGAAGGTGTCCGGACGATTCAACTGCGACTCCTCGTCACCCGGGTAGTCCTTGGTCACGATCGTCGCGAACGGCTGGGTCCTCGTCGGTACCTGCCCGTCCGGGGCGTAGTAGAAGAACGTGTCGCCCCAGCTGATCTCGGGTGATCCGTCGCCGGGAACCGGACGCAAGACCAGCACTCCGCCCAGTTCGATGACGAATTCGATGATCTCGTCGATACTCATGACTCGAGTGTTTCATTCAAGTGCTTGTGGAGGCCTGGGCAGCAAACAGCGAGGTGAACCGGTGACAAGTCGCCATTCGCGGTTGCGCACGAGCGACGTCGCGCGTGGCGCCGGGTACTCGGTCCAGCAGATCCGCAATCTCGAACGTGACGGAGTGATACCACCGGCCTCCCGCTCGGATACCGGCTACCGGATCTACGGCGAGGAGCACCTGGAATCCGCACGCGCCTACCAGGCACTGGCCGCGGCGGTGGGGCCGGTCGAGGCGAAGGCGATCGTGCGCGCGACGCACGCCTATCCAGCCTCGGATCTGCTCGCACTCCTCGACGCGGCCCACGCACGGCTCCACACCGAACGCCGCGACCTCGCGCTGGCGCAGGATGCGGCGGCGGCGATCTCCACCGAACCGATCGACGACGTCCGCGCCTCCGACGCCATGAGCATCGCCGAACTCGCCGGCGCGCTGGGGGTGCGGGTCTCGACGCTGCGGCACTGGGAGGCGGAAGGTCTCGTCGTACCGGACCGGGCCGGGACGCGCGGCCTGCGCCGCTACGCCCCCACCGACGTGCGGGACGCGCGCCTCGTCCATCAGCTGCGCCTCGCCGGATACCGCATCCCGCAGCTGCGGCAGGTGCTGCCTCGGTTGCGGGCCGCCCGCGGCCGCGCCGAGCTGAGCGCGGCGCTGGCCGCCCGGGGCGAGAACATCGATGCCCGGGCGCGTGCCCTGCTCGACGGTGCTGCCGCGCTTCGATCGCTGCTCGGCCCGGCGTAATCCCCTAGGGTCGGTTGACCAGCTGAGCCCGCAGGTCGCGGGCGAGATGGTCGCGCTGCTCGAGCACCAGGCGGCGCAGCGCCCCCGGAGCGTCCGGGTGCGCATCCAGCCAGCCGTCGGCGAGTGCGACGGTGTCGCTGTCCGGGAACAGACCGACGACGATCCGCCGGGCGATCTCGATGCTGCGCTCGTCCCACACCCCGCGGATCGCGGCGAAGTAGTCGGTGTCGTACCGCGCGATCAGGTCCCGTCGACCACCGGCGCGGAATCCCGCGATGGTCGCGTCGAGGTGCTCGTTGGACAGGCTGCGATCGGTGAGGATCGCGGTCCACGCGGCGGCCTTGACGTCGGCGTCGGGTCGGGCCGCGAGTGCACGCAGGTGCGCCGTGCGACCGGAACCGGTGTCGTCGCGGGTCAGTTCGCCGTCGAGGTCGGCGGCGTCGGCATGCCCGGTCGCGGCCAACGCCAGCCACAACGACCAGCGCAGGTCCGGGTCCAGCGCCAACCCCTCGGGCGGCGGCGCGGCACCGTCGAGGACGGCCCGGATGTCCACGGCGCGGGCATCGTCGAAGACGGCCGCCGCCGCGACCGTCCGCGCCCAGGCGAGTTGCGCACCGGAGCCGGGGTCCGCGGCGTGCAGCGCGGACCACGCGGAGTCGAGCCACGCGCGACGATAGCCGGGGCGCGCCGCTTCCGGCAGGTAGTGCTCGATCGCGGTGGCGACGTTGGTCTGCACCGCGGCGAGCAGCGCGAGATTCGATTCGGCCGGGGCAAAGCGCTGCGCCATCGCCACGTATCGGGTGGCGAGCAGCTCGGCGTCGCGGGTGGCGTTCCACAGCGCCGACCACACGAGACCGCGGGCCAGCGGATCGGTGATCCGCTCGAGCGACTCCTCGACGGTGGCGAGGGAGCGCGCGTCGAGCCGGATCTTGGCGTAGGTGAGGTCGTCGTCGTTGAGCAGCGTGAGCGGTGCGTCGGCGAGGTCCACCCGCGTGCGGCGCTGCTCGAGATCGACCTCGATGCGATAGCGCCGCACCAGGTTTCCGCTTTCGTCGAAGTCGTACTGCCCGACAGCGAGGCGGTGCGGTCGCGGATCGCTCTGGACGATCTCGAACCCGCCGCTGCCGGCGGGTTCGAGGGTGAGTGTGGAGACGCCGGTGGTCTGCAGCCACGCGCGCGCCCAGCCGGTCAGGTCACGCCCCGAGGTCGCCGACAGTTCGGTGAGCAGATCGTCGAGGGTGGTGTTGCCGAAGGCGTGGGCACGGAAGTAGCGGCGGGCACCTTCGAAGAACGCGTCCCGGCCCACGTACGCGACGAGTTGCTTCAGGACGGAGGCGCCCTTGGCGTAGGTGATGCCGTCGAAGTTCAGTTTGGCGGCTTCGAGGTCGACGATGTCCGCGACCACCGGATGCGTGGTGGGCAACTGGTCCTGCAGGTATGCCCACGCCTTGCGCCGGTTCGCGAACGCCACCCACGCGTCGGTGAACTCGGTGGCCTCGGCGCTGACAAGCGATCCCATGTAGTCGGCGAAGGATTCCTTGAGCCACAGGTCGTCCCACCATTTCATGGTGACGAGGTCGCCGAACCACATGTGCGCCATCTCGTGCAGGATCGTGTTCGCCCGGCCCTGGTACTGCGCTGCGGTCGCCGCACCCCGGAAGACGTAGGACTCGGTGAAGGTGACGCAGCCGGGGTTCTCCATCGCACCGAGGTTGTATTCGGGCACGAACACCTGGTCGTACTTGCCCCAGGGGTACGGGTAGCCGAAGTGCTCGGCGAAGAAATCCAGTCCTTGCCTGGTGATCTCGACGATCGCGTCGGCGTCGAGGTACTGCGCGAGCGACGCCCGGCACAGCACACCGAGGTCGACGGCGAGATCATCTCGGCTCCATGATGATTCGACCAGATGATAGGGACCGGCGACCACCGCCGTGATGTAGGTGGACATCGGCGGGGTCGGCGCGAACACCACGCGCTGCCCACCGGGCACCGAATTCCGGTGCGCAACCGCCTGATTGGATACGACCTGCCACCCCTCGGGTGCGGACACGTCGAAGGTGAACGGCGCCTTGAGATCCGGTTGCTCGAAACACGCGAAGACGCGGCGCGCGTCGGCCGGCTCGTACTGGGTGTAGAGGTACGTCTGTCCGTCGGCGGGGTCGACGAACCGGTGCAGACCCTCCCCGGACCGGCTGTACTCGCCGGTCGCCGCGACCGTCACGACGTTGTCTGCGGCCAGTCCGCTCAACGCGATCCGCGCCCCGTCGTACACGACCGCGACGGGCACGCCGTTGACGGTGACGGACTCGACGGACGGACCCAGGAAGTCGAGCCAGGTCTCACTGCTCGTCGAGGTGAACTCGATCGTGGTGGTGGTCGCGAAGCCGGTGGTCGCCGGATCGGGCGCATCCCGCAGGTCCAGCTGCACGCGGTAGGCGTGGACGCGGACGGCGTTCGCGCGGGTCGCGGTCTCGGCTCGGGTCAGGTTCGCGGTGCTCACGCGTCGATCCTATGGTGCTCTCCCCCGGATCTGCCGTCGCCGGAAGTGGCGTCGCGCGGGTCAGCCCAGCGGCACCCCGCCCACACCCCAGTTCTCGCGGGGCACCTCGGTGAGGGTCACCCACACCGACGACTCCGGTTTGCCGGAGGTCTCCGCGTAGGCCTTGGTGACCGCGGCGATGACGGCGGACTTCTGCTCGGTGGTCAGGCCGGGTGTCTGGCTGATCTGGATCAGTGGCATGCAGGAAACTGTGCCACAACCGTCCTCGGGCTTCTCACGCGCGCTGTGTAGCGTTCACGACATGAGCAGGTTGGACGAAGTGGGCGAGCGCGACGCGTGGCGATGCTGGCTGTGTGACGAACCCGTGGATCCGAACATGTCGGTCAACGATCCGCGCGGGCCCAGCGTCGACGCCCTCACCACCGCGAAGAAGGGCGCGAAAGGCGGGCAGGAACGACTGGCCCACCGCGCGTGCAACACGAAGAAGGGCGCGGTGAAACCGGTGGTGCCGTGGGCCGATCACCTCTTCGTCGTCGACCCCGCCCCGATCATCGGGGTAGTGGATCAGCTCACCCGCAAGGGCGGTCGCGTCGCCGTCGCACGCTGCCCCACGGAAGCCGATGCGACCGAAGCCGGTGCCTGGCTGGTCGACCGGATGTCGCGCCTGGCACCCGACCTGAAGGTCGCGGCGCGGATCGACTCCGCCGGAGGCGGATTCCTCCTGTCGCTCACCGCGTCCTGAGCATCGGACCCGGCCCGCGCCGCCGGTTCTACTCGGCGGCGAGCAGCACGTCGGTGTCGAAGCAGGTGTGGGTGCCGGTGTGGCAGGCGGCGCCGGTCTGGTCGACGACGAGCAGCACCGTGTCACCGTCGCAGTCCAGCCGCACCTCGTGCACGTACTGGGTGTGCCCGGAGGTTTCCCCCTTGACCCAGTAGCTGTTGCGCGACCGCGAGAAGTACGTCGCCTTGCGGGTGGCGAGGGTGCGGGCGAGCGCCTCGTCGTCCATCCACGCCATCATCAGCACATCGCCGGTCGACTTCTCCTGCACGACGGCAGCGAACAGCCCGGCCTCGTTGCGCTTGAGCCGGTCGGCGATCCGCGGGTCCAGAATGTTGGTCATCGCACCGTGATCCCTTCTGCCCGCATGGCCTCCTTGACCTGGGGAATGGTGAGTTCCCCGAAATGGAACACGCTGGCGGCGAGCACCGCGTCGGCCCCGGCCTTCACAGCGGGTGCGAAGTGCTCGACGGCACCGGCGCCGCCGCTGGCGATGACCGGCACGGACACGGCGGCGCGGACGGCCGCGATCATCTTCAGATCGAATCCGGCCTTGGTGCCGTCGGCGTCCATCGAGTTGAGCAGGATCTCGCCGACGCCGAGTTCCTCACCGCGGCGGGCCCATTCGACCGCGTCGATGCCCGTGCCGCGGCGACCGCCGTGGGTGGTGACCTCCCAACCGGACGGGGTGGGTTCCTGCCCCTCGGGGACAGTGCGGGCGTCGACGGACAGCACGATGCACTGGGCACCGAACCGCTCGGACATCTCGCGCAGCACCTCGGGGCGGGCGATCGCGGCGGTGTTCACGCTGACCTTGTCGGCGCCGGCGCGCAGCAACCGGTCCACGTCCTCGACGGTGCGCACACCGCCACCGACGGTGAGCGGGATGAACACCTGCTCGGCGGTGCGGGTGACCACATCGAGCATCGTGCCGCGGTCACCGCTCGAGGCGGTGACGTCGAGGAAGGTCAGTTCGTCGGCGCCCTGTGCGTCGTAGACGGCGGCGAGTTCGACGGGGTCACCGGCGTCGCGCAGGTTCTCGAAATTCACGCCCTTGACGACGCGTCCGGCGTCGACGTCCAGGCACGGGATCACCCGAACTGCCAGGGTCATGGCTGTTGTTCTCCTTCGAGGCGGGAATCGGTCACCGATTCCAGTATGTCGAGTATCTCGTCGTGCACGCCGGGCGCGGCCGCGACCACCGAGCCGGAACCGATCCGCCACGGTGCGCCGGTGAAGTCCGTGGCGATACCGCCGGCGGCGCGCACCAGGGCCACCCCGGCGGCGTTGTCCCACGGATGGTGCCCGAACACCACGGCACCGCCGAGTACCCCGGCGGCGGTGTAGGCCAGGTCGACACCGGTCGAGCCGTGCATCCGCAGCCGGGACACGCGGCGGCTCAGTTCGGTGATGACCGCGAGCCGTCGCCGGCCCGGGACACGGCCGCGGCTGTCGATGTCGAAGCTGCCGACGCCGACCATCGCGTCGGCGAGCCGCCCCGGCTTCAGCGGCTCGGCGGGCACGCCGTTGTGCAGCAGGGGGCCGTTGATCGCCGCGGCGAACCGCTCCCCCACCAGCGGCAGCCACGTCAGCCCGAGCACCGGCTCGCCGTCCTGGACGAGCGCGAGGAGGATCCCGGCGGTGGGCAGGCCGGCGGAGTAGTTCACGGTGCCGTCGATGGGGTCGAGCAGCCACACCGTGCCCGCCCCGGCGCCGGGCCCGCCGAACTCCTCGCCGTGCACCGCGATGCCGGTGCGTTCGGTGAGCTCTCCGGTGATGCGTCGTTCGAGCTCGAGATCGAGTTCGGTGGCGAAGTCGTCGGGTCCCTTGTCGACCGATCGGGGCGCGCCGCGACCGGCGACGAACCGCTCCGCCGCGGCGTCGAGGATCTCACTCGCGACCGCAAGCAGCCTCGGCAGATCGGCGGTGTCGGTCATCGGCTCAGCGGGAGACGGCGTCGAGCGCTTCGGCCAGGGTGAACCGTCCGGCGTAGAGCGCCTTGCCGACGATCGCACCCTCGACACCCTCGGGCACCAGCGTCGCGATCGCCCGCAGGTCGTCGACGGTCGAGATACCACCGGAGGCGATGACGGGGGCGTCGGTCGCGTTCGCCACCTCGCTCAGCAGGTCCAGGTTCGGGCCGGTGAGGGTGCCGTCCTTGGTGATGTCCGTGACGACGAACCGGGAGCAGCCGTCCTGGTTGAGTCGCTCCAGCGTCTCCCACAGGTCGCCGCCGTCGGAGACCCAGCCGCGGCCGCGCAGGCGCCAATTGCCGTCGATGAGCTTGACGTCGAGACCGACGGCGATCCGTTCGCCGTACTCGGCGATGGCGCGGGCACACCATTCCGGGTTCTCGATGGCGGCGGTACCGATGTTCACGCGGGCGCAGCCGGTCGCGAGAGCCGCGGCGAGCGTCTCGTCGTCGCGAATGCCACCCGACAGCTCGACCTTGACGTCGAGCTCACCGATCACACCGGCGAGGAGCTCCCGGTTGTCGCCGCGCCCGAACGCGGCATCGAGGTCGACGAGATGCACCCACTCGGCTCCGGCGTTCTGCCATTCGAGGGCGGCGTCGCGCGGCGAGCCGTAGCTGGTTTCGCTGCCCGCCTCTCCCTGGACGAGGCGAACTGCTTCACCGTTGACGACGTCGACTGCAGGCAAAAGGACCAGGCTCACTGCGCCCACATTAGTGCCTGGGGCCCTCGACTCGGAAAACGTGGACGGTGAACGGCCGGGACCGTCACCCGGCCAGCGCCCGGCCGGTCGGAGTGTCCCGTCCCGCGTACTCGGCGACGTGCCCCTCGTACAGGACGGTTCCGCCGTGCCGGCCGGGTCCGGGCCCGAGATCGATCAGCCAGTCGGCGCGACGGATCACGTCCACGTTGTGTTCGATGACGACGACGGTGTGACCGTCGTCGACGAGAGCGTCGAGAACGCCCAGGAGGGTGCCGACGTCGGTCATGTGCAGACCGGTGGTGGGTTCGTCGAGGACGTACACGGTCGGGTGTTCGGCACTGTGCAGTTCCCTGGCGATCTTGACCCGTTGGCACTCTCCACCCGACAGGGTGCTCAGGGACTGCCCGAGACGCAGGTAGCCGAGGCCGACGGCGTCGAGCCGGGCGAGCGCGCGGGCGATGCCCGGATCGGGCAGCCGTTCGACGGCTTCCCCGATGGTGAGTTCGTCGACGTCCGCGATCGACAGGCCGTCGACGGTGTGGGCGAGCACCTCGGGTCCGAACCGCCGGCCGTGGCAGGTCTCGCACACCACCTCCTGGCCTTCCATGAAGGCCAGATCCGTGTAGACGACGCCGGTGCCGTTGCAGTCCGGGCACGCGCCGGCGGAGTTCGCGCTGAACAGACTCGCCGGGACACCGTTGTGGCGGGCGAACAGTTTCCGGATCGCCGGGGCGATGCCGGTGTAGGTGATCGGGGTCGACCGCCGGTTGGTGCTCACCGGCTTCTGGTCGATGACGGTCGACTCGTGCTGGGTCACCAATTCCGAAGCGAGACTGGATTTTCCGGATCCCGCAACACCGGTGAGCACGGTCGTCACCCCGAGGGGGATCCGCACGGTGAGGTTGCGCAGGTTGTTGCGGGACGCGTCGACGATCGGGAGATGCCCGCGCGGCACACGCGGGGCACGCGCCGGTCCGGTGCGTCGGCGCAGGGCCCGCCCGGTCGGGGTTCCGGCCCGGCGCAGCCGGGCGAAGGTGCCCTCGAACACGAGGCGCCCGCCGCCTGCACCCCCGCCGGGCCCGATCTCGATGACCCGGTCTGCGCAGGCCATGACCATCGGGTCGTGCTCGACGACCAGCACCGTGTTGCCGTCGGCGGCGAGGTGTTCGAGCAGCGCAATCATCGACTCGACGTCGGTGGGATGCAGGCCGACGGTGGGTTCGTCGACGACGTACGTCATTTCGGTCAGGCTGGATCCGAGGTGCCGGACCATCTTGATGCGCTGCGCTTCTCCGCCGGACAGGCTCGTGGTGGCGCGTGCGAGGGTGAGGTAGCCGAGACCGATGGTGATCATCGCGTCGAGTCGCGCGGTGAGGGCTTCCACGACCGGGACGACGTGGTCGGAGTCGATGGTCCGGACGAGTGCGGCAAGTTCGGTGATCTCGAGGCGCGACATCTCCGCGATCGTGTGCCCGGCGACAGTGGCGGTGCGCGCGGCCTTGTTCAGACGGTCGCCGTCGCATTCGGGGCATGCCTCGGAGCGGGTGAACCGCTGGATCACGTCCTGTTTGCGTTCGGACAGGTTGTCGGAGGTGTGCAGGTAGATCCGCTCGAACCGCTCGACGACGCCTTCGTAGTCCTTCGGAAGTCTGCGGCCGAGTGCCGCCGCGGCTTCGCCGCCGTAGAGCAGGGCCTCGCGTTGCGCGGCGCTCCACTTCCGCAGCGGGGTGTCCGCGTCGAAGGTGCCGATGTCGGCATAGTGCGAGTACCAGTAGCCGCCGTCACCGAATCCGGGCAGCACGATGGCACCCTGCGCCAGGGATTTGTCCAGGTCCAGGAAACGATCGACGGCACTGACGACAACCTCGCCGAGTCCCGAGCAGGTCGGGCACATGCCCGCCGGATCGTTGAACGAGAAGTGGTTGGATTCACCGACATGCGGCGTGCCGATCCGTGAGTACAGCAACCGCAGATACGTCCAGGTGTCGGTGACGGTGCCCACCGTCGAGCGGGCGTTTCCGCCCAGCCGACGCTGGTCCACGACGATCACCGGGGTGAGCCCACCGATATGTTCGACGTCGGGCCGCGTCCACTTCGGCAGGCGGTTGCGGGTGAACGGCGGATACGTCTCGTTGAGCTGATAACCCGCTTCGGCGGCGATCGTGTCGAACACCAGCGACGACTTGCCCGAGCCGGAGACACCGACGACGGCCACGAGTCGATTCCGGGGGATGTCGAGATCGAAGCCGGCGAGGTTGTTGGTGCGGACGCCGCGCAGTGAGATGTGTTTCGCTGCTGCCATATCGTCGACGCTACGAGCGATTGCGGACAGGTGGTGACCGTGATCGCCGTACGCGCGGAGACCCTGCCGCGCAGCCGCAGACGCGGGAGACAACCGCGCGCTGCAGGCAGCGCGCAGCTTTCTCATCGGTCGGCGGGCGGTGGCTCGAAGCGCTTGCCCTGTAACGTGATCGGCCATGCCCCTCTTTCGGACGCGGTTCCGTCGGTGGTGCGTCGGCGCCGGACTCGTGGTCGTCGCCGTCCCGCTGGTGTGGTTCGGGGCGCTGCCACACTTCCGCTCACTGCAGGCGGAGTCGACCCGGAACAGCGCGACGAACTTGGCAACGAGCCTCGGCCTACGCCTGACCGATGCCGAGTCGATCGACTACGCCGAGTTCCACGGCGGCTTCCCGGACTCGACCGCATATCTCGTGGTCGACTCCGAATCGGCGAACCGCGCATCACAGCTGCGCAGCGAGTCGAACCTGACATCGTGCCGCCCGCCGAGAGCGATCGATCTCGACGCGGGACCGGCCGGACACAGGCCGCAGCCCTCCCCGACGCTGCAGTACTGCGAAGCGCCCTTCGACGGCCACGGACACCTCTCGGTGCTGTGGGATCCCGCCGCGGACGAGGGCCGACGTATCCACGTCCGGGCGCTCGAGGCCTGAGGCGCCGATCACCGCGCACACGCGCTTCGCAGCTCGATCACCCTTGCTTTATACCCCCTGGGGGTATACCGTCGGGTGTGGCATACCCCCTAGGGGTATAAACTCGGTAGAGGAACACCTACGTCCAGCCCGGAGAGGTGCCCGATGCACAACCATCAGCCCGAGATCGAACCCGGCGCCACGAAGACGACCCTGCCCCCGGCTCCACGCGCCGGTCACGACGCACACACTGCCGACGCCGCACACGGCGGTCACGATCGGCACGCGGGACACGGAGCCCACGGGGAGATGTTCCGGCGACGATTCTGGATCAGCCTCGTGTTGTCGGTGCCGGTCGTCGCGTTCAGCCACATGGTCGCCGACCTGTTCGGCTACACACTCCCCCACGCCCCCTGGGTCGCGTGGATTCCGCCCGTGCTGGGCACGGTGATCTTCTTCTACGGCGGCATGCCGTTCCTCACCGGAGGCTGGACAGAGCTGCGATCCCGGCGGCCGGGGATGATGCTGCTGATCGGGATGGCGATCGGCGTCGCATTCGTCGCCTCGTGGGTCACCACGCTCGGCCTGGGCGGCTTCGACCTCGACTTCTGGTGGGAGCTGGCGCTGCTGATCGTCATCATGCTGCTCGGCCACTGGCTCGAGATGCGCGCGCTGGGTTCGGCGTCCGGCGCACTCGAGGCGCTCGCCGCGATGCTGCCGGACACCGCCGAGAAGATCACCGACGACGGCACTCGCGAGGTGCCGTCGGCCGAATTGGCGGTCGGTGACCTGGTTCTCGTGCGGTCCGGGGGGCGAGTGCCGGCGGACGGCACGATCGCCGACGGCCGCGCCGAGGTCGACGAATCGATGATCAGCGGCGAATCCAGGCCCGTCGTCCGTCAGGTCGGCGACACCGTCGTCGCCGGCACCGTCGCCACCGACAGCTCCCTGCGGGTGCGTATCACCGCCGTCGGCGCGGACACCGCTCTGGCGGGTATCCAACGGATGGTCGCCGACGCACAGGCCTCGTCGTCCCGCGCGCAGGCCTTGGCCGACAAGGCTGCCGCGTTCCTGTTCTACTTCGCGGCGGTCACCGGCGCGCTCACCTTCGCGGTGTGGACGCTGCTCGGCAACCTCGACGAGGCGGTGGTGCGCACCGTCACCGTGCTCGTCATCGCCTGCCCCCATGCCCTGGGACTGGCGATCCCGCTCGTGATCGCGATCTCCACCGAACGCGCCGCGCGAGCAGGGGTTCTGGTGAAGGACTGCCTGGCGCTCGAACGCATGCGCACCGTCGATGTGGTGCTGTTCGACAAGACCGGCACCCTCACGCAGGGTCGCCATCAGGTGACCGGCGTCGCGCCCGCCACGGGGGTCACGGACGAGGAGCTGCTCGCCGTGGCCGCCGCGGTCGAGGCCGACAGCGAACACCCGGTCGCGCGGGCCATCGTCGCGGCGGCCGAGGACCGTGTGCCCCGCGACGAGCGGGTCACCGCCACCGACTTCCGGTCGCTGCCCGGCCGCGGTGTGAGCGCCGTGGTCGACGGTGCAGAGGTAACGGTCGGTGGACCGGCGATGCTGCGCGACCTGCAGCTGTCGGTGCCGGACGAGGTGGCCGCCGTCACCGGCGGGTGGGTGCGCCGCGGCGCATCGGTGCTGCACGTCGCGCGTGGTGCGCGGGTGCTCGGCGCGGTCGCGCTCGAAGACGCGGTGCGCGACGAGTCTCATCGGGCGATCGAGGCCCTGCACGCCCGCGGGGTGCGGGTCGCCATGATCACCGGCGACGCGCGTCAGGTCGCCGATGCCGTCGCCGCCGACCTGGACATCGACGAGGTGTTCGCCGAGGTGCTACCGGAACACAAGGACGCGAAGGTCACCGAACTGCAGCAGCGCGGCCACCGGGTCGCGATGGTCGGCGACGGCGTCAACGACGCACCCGCCCTCGCTCGCGCGGACGTCGGTGTCGCGATCGGCGCGGGCACCGACGTCGCGATCGAATCCGCCGGGGTGGTGCTGGCCGCGGACGATCCGCGGGCGGTGCTGTCGATCATCGAACTGTCGCGTGCCGGCTACCGGAAGATGTGGCAGAACCTGGTGTGGGCCACCGGCTACAACATCGTCGCGGTGCCGCTCGCCGCCGGCGTGCTGGCCTTCGCCGGGGTGGCGATCTCCCCCGCGGTCGCCGCGGTACTCATGTCGGTGTCCACCATCGTGGTTGCGCTCAACGCCCAACTGCTGCGTCGCCTCGACCTGGATCCGGCCCGCCTGTCACGTCTGTGAATCCACGCACCGGGCGACGTCGTCCGGCTATCGGCGATCGTCCCCGCGCCCGTAGGCGCGGCGCGTCATCCGCGTCGACACGACACCCATCGCGGCGATCGCGCCGGCGATGCCGACCAGAACGATGATCAGCCCGACAACCGGACTCGGCTGCAGCACGATCATCAACACGGTGACGAGCGCGAGCACCGCGGTCGCCGAGCCGACGACCGCGAGCGCCAGCTTCCCCAGCGGCAGGTCCTTGCGCGGATCGTCGCTCCTGCCGCCGGCGCCGGTCACAGGCTGCCGACCCAGTTGCGCAGCAATACCGCGCCGGCGTCTCCGGACTTCTCCGGGTGGAACTGCGTCGCCGACAGCGGGCCGTTCTCCACGGCGGCGAGAAACCTGACTCCGTGCTCGGCCCACGTGAGCTTCGGCGGGGCGATGCGCTCGGGTTCGGGCAGTTCCCACACCTGCGCGGCGTAGGAGTGCACGAAGTAGAAGCGGGTGTCGGCGTCGAGGCCGGCGAACAGCACCGAGTCGGCAGGGGCCTCGACGGTGTTCCAGCCCATGTGCGGCAGCACCGGCGCGTCGAGGCGGGCGACCGTGCCCGGCCATTCGCCGCAGCCCTCGGTCTTGACGCCGTGCTCGACACCCTTCTCGAACAGGACCTGCATGCCCACGCAGATGCCGAGGACAGGCCGGCCTCCGGCCAGGCGGGTTCCGATGAGCTTCTCGCCCCCGACGGCCCGCAGGCCCTTCATGCACGCGTCGAACGCGCCGACGCCGGGAACGACGAGGCCGTCCGCGTTGAGCGCGACCTTCGGGTCCGCGGTGACTTCGACGTTCGCTCCGGTACGGGCCAGTGCCCGGGCAGCCGAATGCAGGTTGCCGGAACCGTAGTCGAGAAGGGCGACGTTCTTTGCGCTCATGGGTTCGATTCTATGGGTCGTGGTTTCGGGTCGGACGGCCCGGCAAGGCGGGCCAGGAGAGGAAGTACCGGAACGAGCACCGCGGCGATCGCGAAGGCCGCCGGGTAGCCCGCAGCGGTCGCGAGGGCGCCGAGTAGCAGAGAGCCGATGCCCGCCCCGGCGTCGAAGCCGATGTTCCAGGCGGCACTCGCGGATCCGATGTGGCTCGAACCGGCGCGACGGAACGCGACGAGCAGCGCCTCGTTCTGCACGATGCCGAAGCCGAGGCCGAAGCACGCCGCCGCGCCGATCAGCACCGCCGCGCCGGCGCGGTCGTCGGCGACGAGCGCGAACGGCACCATCGCGATCGCGGCGAGCGCCAACCCGATGGGCAGCAACCGGCCCGCACCGATTCGGTCGGCGAGCGAACCCGCGCCGAACCGCCCGACGAGCGTGGACGCGCTCAGCGTGGCGAGGGCGATCGGCACCGGCAGGCCCACGGCCGCGATCTGCAGCAGCGACGTCAGGCCGCCGTAGGCGATGGCGCCGGCACCGATCGCCACGGTCGGCAGCAACAGCGCGAGCAGCGGAGGCCGGCCGTGCGCGGCGCCGGCGGCGGGCCGGACCCGCGGCAACCGTGCGGCCGCCACGAGCCCGAGCGTGGGCACGAGCGCACCGAGCACGAAAACCGGTGCGGTCGAGAATCTTTCGGCCAGGAAAAGGCCCAGCGGCAGACCGATCATCTGCGACGCGGCGATCGCGATGCCGAGGGTGCCGGTGGCACGGCCCAGCTGCCGGGCCGGGGCCAGTTCCGCGACGAGCGCGGCCGCGGCCACGGTGATCATGCCGAAGCCGATGCCGCGGACCGCCGAGATGCCCAGCACCACCGGCGGCGCGGTCGAGGCGAGCAGTCCCAGCGACGGCAGGCCGAGCAGCAGGCACCCGGCGATCAGCAGTTGCCGATGTCCCCGGGCGCGCATCAGCTTCGGCATGGCCAGCTGGGTGAGCACCGTGGTCGCCATGAACACCGTCGTCACCGATCCGGCGAGCGTGTCGCTGCCTCCCGCCTGCGCGATCGCCCACGGGACGACGGGCAGCAGCAACGAGAACCCACCGAACGCGGCGGCCGCGAGGGCCCAGGACGCGAGAAGGCCACGGATGCCGAGCAGGCCCGGCGCAGCCGTCACATCAACCTCAGGATCCCGGCGATCGCGGCGAGCAGCGTCAGTGCCAGCAGCACCCCGGCGAACAGCTGGTTGCCGGCTTTCCAGGCCGACCACGTTCCCCCGGCGGCCAGCCCTGCGAGCAGGAAGCAGCCGTAGGTCAACAGGACGTCCATCGGCTACAGGCTGCCCTTGGTCGACGGGATGCCGCTGACCCGCGGGTCCGGTTCGACGGCCTCGCGCAGGGCCCGCGCCACCGCCTTGAACTCGGCTTCGGTGATGTGGTGCTGGTCGCGGCCGTACAGCACGCGCACGTGCAGCGCGATTCGGGCGTGGAACGCGAACGACTCGAACACGTGCTTGTTGATCACCGTGGCGTAGGGCACGCCCGGGTAGCCGCCGATCACCGAGTGCACCATGTAGTCCGGTTCCCCGGTGTGCACGCAGTACGGCCGTCCCGACACGTCCACCGACGCGTGCGCGAGGGTCTCGTCCATGGGGATGAAGCAGTCACCGAAACGGCGGATGCCGCGCTTGTCGCCGAGCGCCTGGTTGAACGCCTGGCCGAGCACGATGGCGGTGTCCTCGACGGTGTGGTGCGCCTCGATCTCGACGTCGCCCTTCGCGTGGACTGTCAGGTCGAAGCTGCCGTGCTGGCCGAGCGCGGTGAGCATGTGGTCGTAGAACGGGACGCCCGTCGAGATGTCGGTGCGGCCGGTGCCGTCGAGATTGATCTCGACGCTGATGCTCGACTCCTTGGTCGTGCGTTCGACCTTCGCGATCCGGTCGCTCATCGGGCTCCCTCGATTTCCGTTGCGGCGAGCTGCTCACTCACGCGCAACAATTCGTCGTTCTCGTGTGCCAACCCGATGGTGGTGCGCAGATATCCGGGGATGCCGACGTCCCGGATGAGCACGCCTTCGTCGAGGTAGCGCTGCCAGGTGGCGGCGGCGTCCGCGAACCGGCCGAACAGGATGAAGTTGGCGTCCGACGGGATCACCTCGTAGCCGAGGCGCGCCAGTTCCGCGGCGACGCGGATGCGTTCGGCGGTCAGTGCCGCGACCGACCCGAGCGTCTCGTCGGCGTGCCGCAGCGCCGCCCGGGCGGCGGCCTGGGTGATCACCGACAGGTGGTACGGCAGTCGCACCAGCAGCAGGGCCTCGACGACGGCGGGCGCCGCGGCGAGGTAGCCGAGGCGACCCCCGGCGAACGCGAACGCCTTGCTCATGGTGCGCGAGACGATCACCTTCGCCGGATACTCGTCGATCAGCGCGAGCGCGCTCGGCACCGCGGAGAACTCTGCGTACGCCTCGTCGACGATGACGATGCCCGGTGCGGCCTCGACGATCACCCGCAACTGGTCGAGCGGGATGCTGTGCCCGGTGGGGTTGTTCGGGCTGGTGACGAACACGACGTCGGGCTTGCGGTCGCGGATCGCCGCGACGGAGGCCTCGATGTCGAGGGTGAAGTCGGCGCGCCGGTAGGTGGCCAGCCATTCGGTCTGGGTGCCGTCGGAGATGATCGGGTGCATCGAGTACGACGGCACGAAGCCCATCGCACTACGGCCCGGCCCACCGAACGCCTGCAGGATCTGCTGCAGGATCTCGTTGGATCCGTTTGCCGCCCACAGGTTTTCGACACCCACCGCAACACCGGTCTGCCGGGTCAGGTAGGCGGCGAGGTCGGTGCGCAGCGCCACGGCGTCGCGGTCCGGGTAGCGGTGCAGCTCACGCGCCGCCTCCCGCACGGCCTCGGCGACGTCGTCGACGAGCGCCTGCGTCGGCGGGTGCGGGTTCTCGTTGGTGTTCAGCTGCACCGGCACCGTCAACTGCGGTGCGCCGTAGGCGGATTTGCCGCGCAGGTTCTCGCGCAGCGGCAGGTCGTCGATGGTGATGCGGCTGCCGGGCACGGTCCCGGTCTGTGCGCCGCTCATCGCAGAGCCTCGAACCGCAGACGCACGGCCTCACCGTGGGCGGGCAGGTCCTCGGCGTTCGCGAGGGTGATGACGTGCCCGGCGACGTCCTGCAGCGCTTCGCGGCTGTAGTCGACGACGTGGATGCCGCGCAGGAAGGTCTGCACGCTCAGCCCGGACTGGTGCCGCGCACAGCCGGCGGTGGGCAGCACGTGGTTCGAGCCGGCGCAGTAGTCGCCGAGGCTGACCGGCGCCCACGGTCCGACGAAGATCGCGCCGGCGGCGCGGACCCGCGCGGCCACCTCGGAGGCGTTCTCGGTCTGGATCTCGAGGTGCTCGGCGGCGTAGGCGTTGACGACCTGCAGTCCCTGCTCGAGGTCGTCGACCAGGACGATGCCGGACTGGCTGCCGGACAGCGCGGTCGTCACGCGCTCGCGGTGCTTGGTGATCTCGAGCTGCGCGGCGAGGGCGGCGTCGACGGCGTCGGCCAGGTCGGTGCTGGTGGTGACCAGGACGGAGGCGGCCATCACGTCGTGTTCGGCCTGGCTGATCAGGTCGGCGGCCACGTGTACGGCGTCGGCGGTGTGGTCGGCGAGGATCGCGATCTCGGTGGGCCCGGCCTCGGCGTCGATGCCGACGACGGCGCGGCACAGCCGCTTGGCGGCGGTCACGTAGATGTTGCCGGGGCCGGTGATCATGTCGACTGGGGCGAGCTCGGTCGCAGTGTCGTCGACGTCGGTGCCGCCGTAGCTGAGCAGCGCGACGGCCTGGGCGCCGCCGACGGCCCACACCTCGTCGACGCCGAGCAATGCGGCGGCGGCGAGGATGGTCGGGTGCGGCAGACCGTCGAAGTCCTTCTGCGGCGGCGAGGCGATGACGAGCGATTCGACGCCCGCGGCCTGGGCCGGAACGACGTTCATCACCACGGACGACGGGTAGACGGCGTTGCCGCCGGGCACGTACAGGCCGACGCGCTCGACCGGCACCCAGCGTTCGGTGACCGTGCCGCCGGGCACGACCTCGGTGACGGTGTCGGTGCGGCGTTGATCGGCGTGGACGAGGCGGGTGCGGGTGATGGCGACCTCGAGAGCCGCGCGCACGGCGGGGTCCAGTTCGGCGAGCGCCCGGTCGATCGCGGCCTGCGGTACGCGTACCTGCGCGGGGCGCACGCCGTCGAACTTCTCGCTGTAGTCGAGGGCGGCGACGGCTCCGCGGTCACGGATGTCGTCGACGACGGGACGGACGTGATGCAGCACCGCGTCCACATCCACTCCGCCGCGAGGCAGGGCGCCCCTCAGCTCCGCAGTGGTGGGGGTACGACCGCGCAGGTCGGTGCGGGCAAGCATGAGGTGTCCTCTCTCGTAGAACAGGGATCTGTTCCATTATCCGCGATACACGCAAACGAGTTGTCAGCCGGTCGCCCGGCGGCGCGGCGTACCGGCCCCGGCGGCCCCGATTCCGGCGTGCGGCCGTCCTATGCTGGGCGGCATGGACGACGACGCATCGCACCCGGCCACCCTGGGTGAGCTGATTCGCCGCCAGCGCGAGCTCGCCGCACTGCCGATGCGGCAGCTGGCCGCGATGGTGGGAATCTCGAACCCGTACCTGTCGCAGATCGAGCGGAATCTGCGGGCGCCGAGCGATCGGGTGCTAAATGCCATCGCCGAGCAGCTGCACCTGTCGGCGGACACCCTGACGGCACAGGTCGCCTCCCCCGACGCGGCCAAGGAATCCGCAGTGCTGCAAGCGATCCGGGAGGATCCGGATCTGACCAATCCGCAGCGCCGGTCGCTGGAGGAGATGTACGAGGCGTTCCGGGAGGTGACCGTCGCCAAACGGAGACGGGGCATTCGGGACGAGTCGGACGAATCCCCGGACGCGTGACGTGATTCACATCTGAAACAAGTTCTACGAGCGTGTCACAGCCCTTCGCAGGTCGGACGAGCGACCGTGTGCCGCGTCACTACCTGCAGTGACCATGTACCTCGGAGTAAGGTGCGCGCCTCTGCGGTCCGTGTCACCCTCGGGCATCCCCCAACCATGACCTGAGGTGAGCCCGTGCTCGACCATGTGCACAAGAAGTTGAAGTCCAGCCTCGATCCGATCGGCTGGGCACCCGCCGTCGCGTCCGTGGCCGGACGCGCCGTCCGGAATCCGCAGAAGGTCGCCTCGGCGACCACCGGATACACCACGCGCCTGGCCCGGATCCCCGCCGCCGCGACCCGCGTGTTCAACGAGGCCGACCCGCAGCCGCCGCTGCCCGTCGATCCGCGGGACGGGCGGTTCAGCAACGCAGCGTGGAAGGAGAACCCGGCCTACTTCTCGCTGCTGCAGAGCTACCTGGCCACCCGCGAGTACGCGCTCGAGCTCACCGAAGCCGGCGCCGGCGACCCGCTGCAGGACGGCAAGGCCCGTCAGTTCGCGAACCTGATGTTCGACGCCCTCGCGCCGTCGAACTTCCTGTTCAACCCCGGGGTGCTGACCCGCGCGTTCGAGACCGGCGGCGCGAGCCTGTTGCGCGGCGCCCGGTACGCCCTCGACGACCTGACCAACCGGGGCGGCCGGCCGCTGAAGGTCGACGTCGACGCCTTCAAGGTCGGTGAGAATCTCGCGGCGACGCCCGGCAAGGTCGTCTACCGGAACGATCTGATCGAGCTGATCCAGTACGCGCCCCAGACCGAGCAGGTGCACGAGATCCCGATCCTGGCGGCGCCGCCGTGGATCAACAAGTACTACATCCTCGATCTCGCGCCGGAGCGCAGCCTGGTCGAGTGGGCGATCCGCCACAACCGCACCGTGTTCATGATCTCGTACCGCAATCCCGACGAGTCCATGCACGACGTGACCATGAGCGACTACTACGCCCAGGGCATCGCGTCGGCGCTGGACGTCGTCGAGGAGATCACGGGATCGTCCCGGATCGAGGTGCTCTCCATCTGCCTCGGTGGCGCGATGGCCGCGATGGCCGCCGCGCGGCTGGCCGCCGAGGGCGACCGCCGCATCTGCGCGCTGACCATGCTCAACACCCTGCTCGACTACCGCGACGTCGGCGAGCTCGGTTTGCTGACCGATCCGGCGACCCTCGACAACGTCGAGTTCCGGATGCGCGCCCAGGGATTCCTGTCCGGCCACGAGATGTCCGGCAGCTTCGACATGATCCGGGCCAAGGACCTGATCTTCTCGTACTGGGTGTCGCGGTGGATGAAGGGCGAGAAGCCGACGGCGTTCGACATCCTCGCCTGGAACGAGGACAGCACCCGGATGCCGGCGGCCATGCACTCGCACTATCTGCGAAGCCTCTACGGGCGCAACGAACTCGCCGAAGGCGTGTACGAACTCGACGGCAAGACACTGAATTTGGGCGACATCCAGTGTGACACGTACATCGTCGGCGCGATCAACGACCACATCGTGCCGTGGACGTCGTCGTACGAGTCGGTGCGGCTGCTCGGCGGCTCCGTCCGGTTCGTGCTGTCCAACGGCGGTCACATTGCGGGAGCGGTGAATCCGCCGGGGCCGAAGTGCTGGTTCGAGGCGGTCGGCGCACCCGACGCGGAAACCCCTGCCGCCCTGCCGAATTCGCCGCAGGACTGGAAGGAGCGCGCCACCCGGGCCACGACGTCGTGGTGGGAGGACTGGGCGCTGTGGTCCGGTTCGCGGGCCGGCGCGCTGGTCGCACCGCCGTCGATGGGCAGCACGGCACATCCCGCACTGTGCGACGCACCGGGCACCTACGTCTTCGGATGACGCCCGGGTAGCGTGTTAGCAGTCATTGTGCTAACTTGCTAACAGCGTCGTTCGAGGCGCTTCCACCACCGACAGAAGGACTCGTTATGACCTCCCCCAAGACCACCAACGCCGCCAAGGTCGCCACCGACGCCGCCTCCAAGGCCGCCACCGACGCGACCGACGCCGCCCAGAAGGTCACCGCCTCCGCCACCCAGGCCGCCAGCCGCGCCACGGAGGAGCTGAGCAAGGCCGTCGACGACACCACCGCCCGCGTGAACGACTTCAACGGCAAGATCGTCGACGCCGCCAAGCAGAGCGGCAACCTGGCCGTCGACACCTACGAGAAGACCGTCTTCAGCCTTCTCGACCTGCAGGAGAAGTTCGCCGAGGCCACCCCGATCGAGTGGGTCGCCGACCTCGCGAAGGCACAGGTCTCGTTCGCCCGCGAACTGACCGCCACCACCGCCACCACCGCCCGCGACCTCCTCAAGTGAGGCCCGTGCGCACCGTCCTCGTATCGAAGGACGGAAAACGCGCACCGGCTCCTGAGCCGCAGGCTTAGGGTGCGCGGCATGGACGCCGTATCACCCGCCGCGATCGCCGCGGCCCCGTTCCGTATCGGGGCCGCGGCGATCGCCGGTTGGAGCGCCTATCTGCTCGGTCTGGCCCGGCGCGGTGCCGGTCCGCTCGACATCGTCGACGACGCCACCGCGTTCGTGAACGTCCTCACCGACCGCGACCGGCCCGGCTGGGCCCACCCCTGGCCCGTGGCCCTGCAGTGGCCGCTCGCGCGGCTGCGGGACTGCACCGTCGCATCACCGTCGGCGACCGGGACCGTGCCCACCCTGCTCCTGCCACCGCAGGCCGGCACCGATTCGTGCATCGTCGACCACTCCACCGAACGCAGCCAGATCGCGGCGCTGCACGCCGGCGGACTGACCCGGCTGTACTGCCTGGACTGGCTCCCCGCGACCGCCGAGACCGACGGCGACTCGATCGACGAGCATCTCGCGGTCGTCGCCGAGGCGGTGGCCCACCTCGGCGGGCGGGTCAATCTCATCGGTGACAGCCAGGGCGGGTGGCTCGCCACCGTGTACGCGGCGCTGCATCCCGACGAGGTACACACGCTGACCGTCGCGGGAGCCCCGATCGACTTCCACGCCGACCGGCCGGGACTCGGCCTGCTCGGCCACCTGCCCCGCAGGGCGGGCGCCGCCGCCGCGGCCCTGGTCTACGACACCGGGCACCTGTTCGGCGTCCATCTCACCGACCCCGTCGGCGAGGTGCAGCGGGCGATGGACCTGCTCGCCGGGCTCGACGACCCCGAGGTGATTGCGCGGATCACGGAGCAGCGCCGCTGGTTCGTGTGGCGCCAGCCGATCCCCGCCGCGTTCCGGGACTGGATCGTCGAACACCTCGTGGTGGGCAACGAACTGGCCCGCGGGGATCTGGTGATCGGCGGGCGGCGCGTCGACCTCACCGAGATCGACTGCCCCCTGATCCTGCTCGCCGGTACCGGCGACCTGCTGGCACCGCCCGCGCAGGTGCACGCCCTGGCCGCGCTCGTGGGCACCGCACCCGAACGGATCGCCGTGCACACCGTCGAGGACGGGCACATCGGGCTGTTCGTCGGGCGCCGGGTCCTCGCCGAACAGTGGACCCCGATCGCGTCCGCCGTCGCAGCGGAGTCCGGATCGGCAACGGGGTTCGGGTGAACCGGGTGCGGGCCGCGGTCGTCGCGATCGCGCTGATCCTCACCGCGTCGATCCTGCCCACGACGGCCGCGGCGGCACCGACCGGGTTTCTGTGGGGTGTCTCCTCGTCCGGCTTCCAGTCCGAGGGCTCGTCGCCGGACAGCAACTGGTCCCGCTACTCGGCGTCGGGCCGCACCCACGACCCGATCGGTGCCGCCGTCGACTTCCGCCACCGCTATCGCGAGGACATCGCACGCGCCGCCGATCTCGGGGTGGACGTGTTCCGGTTCTCCGTCGAATGGGCCCGGGTCCAACCGCGGCCCGATCACTGGGACGAGACGGAGTTCGCGTACTACGACGACGTGGTCGCCGCGATCCGGGAGCACGGCATGACGCCGATGATCACCCTGGACCACTGGGTGTATCCCGGATGGATCGCCGACCGCGGCGGCTGGGCCGATCCCGGCACGGTCGCGGCCTGGCTGGCCAACGCCGAACGGGTGGTCGCCCGGTACGCGAACGTCGGGGCGCTGTGGGTCACCGTCAACGAACCGACGATCTACGTGCGGCAGGAACTCACCTTCGGCGGGTTGTTCCCCACCGACGTCCCCCGCATGTTCGACGGGCTCGTCGCCGCGCACCGCGGGGCATACGAGCTGATCCACCGGCATGATCCGGACGCGAAGGTCACCTCGAACGTCGCGTACATCCCCGGCGCCCAGACCTACCTGGACACGTTGTTCCTCGACCGTGTGCGTGACCGCCTGGACTTCGTCGGGGTCGACTACTACTACGGGGTGGAGCCCGGCAATCTCACCGCGATCCACGCCGCGTTCGACGACTTCGCGGCGGTGCGCCCGCATCCGCAGGGGCTGCACGACGCGCTGATGGACTACACCCGGCGGTATCCCGGTCTGCCGCTGTACGTCGTCGAGAACGGCATGCCCACCGCCGACGGGGCGCCGCGTCCGGACGGCTGGACCCGTTCCCGGCATCTGCGCGAGCACGTCGCCGCGGTGGCCCGCGCGATCGACGACGGCGCACCGGTGTTCGGCTACAACTACTGGTCGCTCACCGACAACTACGAATGGGGTTCGTACACCCCACGATTCGGCCTCTACACCGTCGACGCCCGCACCGATCCGACACTGACCCGCCGTCCCACCGACGGCGTCGAGGCCTATCGCGCGATCGTCGGCGGCGGCGCACCCTAGATCCAGCTGTCCTAGGATCGACCGATGACGTGGCAGATGTGGCTGGCCTTCCTCGGCGCGGCATGGGTGATCAGTCTGTCGCCCGGCGCCGGGGCCGTCGCGTCGATGTCCTCGGGACTCGCGCACGGCCTGCGCCGCGGCTACTGGAACATCCTCGGTCTGCAACTCGGCCTGCTGCTGCAGATCGCGGTGGTTGCCGCGGGCGTCGGCGCGGTCCTGGCCCGGTCCGCGACCGCGTTCACCGTCATCAAGTGGTTCGGCGTCGCGTATCTCGTGTATCTCGGGATCCGGCAGTGGCGGGCCCGGCCCACGGAAACCGAGGCCGAGACGCCGACGCGGGGCGCGTCCGCGCCGGCGTTGGTGGTGCGGGGTTTCCTCGTCAACGCCTCGAATCCGAAGGCCGTCGTCTTCATGCTGGCGGTGCTACCGCAGTTCCTGGAACCGGCGGCGCCGCTGCTGCCGCAGTATCTGGCGATCGCCGCGACCATGGTCGCCGTCGACATCGTCGTGATGACCGGCTACACCGGTCTGGCCGCGCGCGTGCTCAGCCTGATGCGGTCCCCGCGGCAGCAGTCGATCACCAACCGCGTGTTCTCCGGACTGTTCCTGACCGCGGCGGCGTTCCTGGCGACGGTGCGGCGCGCCGCGACGGTCTGACCCGCCTCCCGAAAGCCCCGCGAGCGCGGACGGAACGGGGTTACGCTGGCCCGGACCAGCCAACTGCCGGTCGTCCGGTACCGGGTGTCGGTATCCGTGTCCGAACCTCTCGGTGGTGCACGACTCGGCCGTTCTCGGACGGCGGACCGGAGGCATCGTGAATCCAGTGGTGACCGCACCCGCGCCCCGCGCGACGCGTCCCATGCCCGCGCGCTATCACCTCAAGGGCTCGGTGCTCTACAAGCTGATGACCACGACCGATCCCAAGGACCTCGGGATCATGTACATGGTCACCTCGTTCGGGTTCTTCCTGGCCGGCGGCCTGATGGCGATGCTGATGCGCGCCGAACTGGCGGTCCCCGGCATGCAGTTCCTGTCGAACGAGCAGTACAACCAGTTGTTCACCGTGCACGGCGGCGTGATGCTGCTGATGTACGCGACCCCGATCGTCTTCGGTTTCGCGAACTACATCCTGCCGCTGCAGATCGGCGCCCCGGACGTGGCGTTCCCGCGTCTGAACGCCTTCAGCTACTGGCTGTACCTGTTCGGTGCGCTGGTCGTCGTCTCCTCGTTCATCACCCCCGGGGGTGCCCCCGACTTCGGCTGGACCTCCTACACGCCGCTGTCCGACGTGACGCACACGCCCGGCGTCGGCGCGAACCTGTGGGTGATGGGTCTGGGCATCATGGGTCTGGGCACGATCCTCGGCGCCGTGAACATGACCACGACGGTCGTCTGCCTGCGGGCCCCCGGCATGACCATGTTCCGGATGCCGATCTTCACCTGGAACATCCTCATCACCAGCCTGCTGATCCTGCTGGTGTTCCCGCTGCTCACCGCCGCGTTCATGGGT
>Ga0182742_1001055_pt1 | contig 37681 bp, 38 predicted proteins | sample eDN5th37CBELigMG_FD_128880 | JGI IMG/M metagenome (GOLD analysis project Ga0182742, IMG submission 128880) | Enriched Miracle-Growth compost microbial communities from Emeryville, California, USA - eDNA 5th pass 37_C BE-Lig MG (version 2)... ... | reverse complement strand
TGCGGCGCCAGGCACGCTTGCCTGCCCACCGAGCTTGCCTTCGGTACCCACTTCGCGCGCCACGTTCGTCACCTGGTCGGCGAACGTCGCGAGCGTATCGATCATGCCGTTGATGGTATTGGCAAGCGCGGCGATCTCGCCTTTGGCTTCCACGACCAACTTGCGTTTGAGATCGCCATCGGCCACCGAGGTCACGACCTCGGCGATGTTGCGCACCTGACCGGTGAGGTTCGCGGCCATGTGGTTCACGTTATCGGTGAGATCTTTCCAGGTACCGGCGACGCCCTCGACCTTCGCCTGGCCGCCGAGCTTGCCTTCGGTACCCACTTCGCGCGCCACGCGCGTCACCTCGGAGGCGAACGAGTTGAGCTGATCGACCATCGTATTGACGGTGCTCTTCAGCTCCAGGATCTCACCGCGTGCATCGACGGTGATTTTCTTGGAAAGATTGCCGCTCGCCACCGCGGTGGTGACTTCGGCGATGTTTCGCACCTGGCCGGTGAGGTTCGCGGCCATGTGATTGACGTTGTCGGTGAGGTCCTTCCAGGTGCCGGCGACGCCTTCCACCTTGGCCTGGCCGCCGAGCTTGCCTTCGGTTCCCACTTCGCGCGCCACGCGTGTCACTTCGGAGGCGAAGGAGTTGAGCTGATCCACCATCGTATTGACGGTGTTCTTCAACTCCAGCATTTCACCCTTCACGTCCACGGTGATTTTCTTGGAAAGATTGCCGCTCGCCACCGCGGTGGTGACTTCGGCGATGTTTCGCACCTGGCCGGTGAGATTGGCGGCCATGTGATTCACGGAGTCGGTCAGATCTTTCCAGGTGCCGGCGACGCCTTTCACATGGGCCTGACCGCCGAGCTTGCCTTCGGTACCCACTTCCCGCGCCACGCGTGTCACTTCGGAGGCGAACGACGCGAGCTGATCGACCATCGTGTTCACGACGGTGCTGATGCGGAGGTACTCGCCGCGCATTGGCCGCCCGTCGACTTCGAGATTCATGGTTTGCGACAGGTTGCCGTTCGCGACGGCGCCGATGACTCGCGCCACTTCGGAAACGGGATAGGCCATTTCGCCGACCAGGCCGTTGACCGAGTCGATGCACTGAGACCAGCTGCCACTGGCGGTGTTGAGCCGGGCGCGCTCGGAGATGCGACCTTCACGGCCGATCATCTCGCGCAGGCGCGCGAATTCCCGGGTCATGGAATCGTTCAGCTCGACGACGTCGTTGAAGGTCGTGGCGATTTCGCCATCGATGCCGGCCATGTCCATCGGCAGGCGCACCGAGAAGTCGCCGCGCTTGAGCAGACGCAGGGCCTTGAGGATCTCGCCTCGTTCCAATGACGATGTCGTATCAATTGCAGCTTGGACCATTGCTCACCCGTGGTGTGGGTGCGGGAGGGTGCTGTTCCCGCGAGTTCGCTCGGCTGCGCGCCGGAAGTCGCAGCCTCCCGATCAGATCTGTAACGGCAGCTGTGCCACCGCCGCTGTCAACGCTCGTTCCACATCCGCTTCGGTATAGGGCTTCGCGAGGAAACCCAGAGGTTGTGCGTCCTTGACCCGCTCGCCGAGGGAGTCCAGCGGCGCGCCAGTCATCAATAGAGCGGGGATTCCATGGCGGGCGCGTAGCGCGACGGCGGCATCGATTCCGTCTCCGCCGTCGCCGGCAAGGCCGACATCCACGATGGCGAGATCCGTCGGTGTGCCCGCGGCAAAAGCCAGAGCGGTTCGCAATGAAGGGGCGATACCGCTGACTTCATGACCAAGATCCCGCAACACTCCTTGCAGGAACAGGCTGACGAGCGATTCGTCCTCGACTATCAGTACACGCAGCGCGCGTGAAGGATCGGCCATTGCGGGGGGATCAGAATTCATTTGCATGCGATGAGCACGTCCACCGCGCCGCTACTCCCGGAGTGATTTGTTGCGCCAATACGCGGGGATTACCCCTGCCTCGACCCGTCAGGCCACGCCGTACTGCACCCGAATTCGCGGCACCTTGAGAATATGTCGTTGTTTCGAGGCAGGTCGCGACGCAGACCACCCAATGCGCCGCTCATGTAGAAAGTTCCGCGCCGCTTCATCAGGCTGGAAATTCTGTGGTGAGTGAACTTACACTCGGTACGTTATGACGTACTTTTCCCAAGTTTTACCGCAGCTTATACGCTAGCCACCGGGACTGCAGTAGACTGTATGACCAGACCATGGTGGCCATGACGGCAACCGCTTGAACAACCAACAACCCATGACAGATCAGCACTCGGGACAAGCTCGCGTACTCATCGTCGAAGACGAAATGCTAGTGCGCATGTTCGCCGTGGATGCCCTCGAGGATGTGGGCTTTCATGTATTGCAGGCGGGCGACGCCGGCGAGGCCTCGAGCGCCTTGGCGGGCGCGCCCGACGTTTCTGCTGTGATCGTCGACATGGGGCTGCCGGATCGTCCCGGCGACCAGCTGGCGGCGGAGATGCGCGCCAAGTTACAGAATCTGCCCATCCTCATCGCCAGCGGACGCAGCGAGCGCGAGCTCAAAGACAAGTTTGCCGCTGACAAGAACATCGGCGTACTCGTAAAGCCCTACACGGCTTCCATGCTGATCGGGGCGCTCGCCTCCTTGGGCGTGGCGGCGCCGTCACCGCAGGACTAGCCGTTCCGAGTGCGTCAGTGACTCCGGCTCCATTCATCGGGCCGGTTCTCCTTCTTCACTCGCTGCGGGTCCGCAGCCTCGCCTTTGCGGTAGCCACGCTCGAACTTCCGTTTGCGGAACACGTAAACGGTCAGTGCGATCGTCAGGGCGATCAGCCCGACGATCCAGGCAAAATGCTGTTGGAAAAATTCCTGCATGACGGGTTACCTCTGCGAGCGACTGGCCAGAGGTAAACGACTGGCGACTGGCGATGTTTCCCCGCGTCGCGGAGTCTTCAGCGCTTGCGCCTGGCTCGCATCCAGATGACGGCGATCACGACGGCCACGAGCAACAGGATGACGACGAGACGCAATCTTCAATTCTCCTGGCCATAAGGCGATCCCGCCCGCTGGAAGCGTTCGTTCAGCATGGCCAGATCTTCGGGCGTATCCAGATCGATGGCCGCATTCGCCATGGGCACGCGAACCAGACGGTAATTGTTACGTTCGAGCACCATACGCGCACCTTGATCGCCGCGCAGCTCGGCCAACTCGCTGAAACACATGCGCGGAAAAATGGCGGGAACGCCGACGCGCTGATCGTACACGCTTGCGGCGATCATGCTTTCCTCACCTTTCCATGCGCTCACCAGCCGCTTCAGATCATCGGCCGTGAGGGCAACCTGGTCGCCGAGCAGCACCATCGCCGCCTGGCATCCGGGTGGCAGCGAGGCCACCGCGAAACGCAGCGACGACGCCATGCCCTCTTCCCAATGACGATTGACGATCACCGAGGCAGGCGAATGCGCCAGCAAATGAGTCAACTCTTTGGCGTGCGCCCCCACGACGACGGTGACCGCGTGCCCCGCAACGGCTACAGCATTCGAGACCACGACATGCAGCGCCGGCCGACCGGCCAGTTTGACCAGTTGTTTCGGCTGACCCAGACGGCGGGACGCACCGGCGGCCAACACCAGGATGTGAGGTGGAGAGGACATGAGGCTAACGGGATGACAGGCGTTTTGGTTCAAGCTCCGGGTCGCGCGGCGATACTATACTGGCATCTCACTCCACTCCCGCGCGATGAGCTATGGCGGTCCGACCGGTCTTGAAAATGGGCGATCCCGTGCTGCTGCAGGTGGCAAAGCCTGTGGAACGCTTCGACACGCCCGAGCTGCACGCCCTGCTCCAGGACATGAAAGACACGATGGCTGCGTTGAACGGCGCCGGCATCGCGGCTCCGCAGATTGGCACGTCTGTCCAAGTCGTGATCTTCGGCGTCGGCAAGAATCCCCGCTATCCGCAGGCCGAGGAAGTGCCGTACACCGAATTGCTCAATCCCGTGCTGGAGCCGCTGACCGAGTCGATGGAAGAAGGGTGGGAAGGCTGCCTGTCTGTGCCCGGCATGCGTGGTCTGGTGCCGCGTTATACCCGGCTGCGTTATCGCGGCTTCGACCCCAAGGGCGAACCCATCGATCGCACGGTGGAGGGTTTTCACGCTCGCGTCGTGCAACACGAAGTCGATCATCTGCACGGCATCCTCTATCCCATGCGCATCCGCGATCTGCGCAGTTTCGGTTTCAACGAAGCTTTGTTTCCCGGTCAGCAGCTGGTCGACGACTGAGTCGGCGCACTGACATCTCATAGAAAAGGTTGGAGCATCATCATGGCCGCCGCCCCTCAGAGCACGCTTTCACTTCGCGATCCGAGCCTGTTTCGCCAGCAAGCCTTCGTCGGCGGTCGCTGGGTGGATGCAGCCAGCGGCGATGTGAAGCAGGTTCTCAATCCCGCGAACGGGCAACTCATCGGCACCGTGCCGAACTGCGGCGCCAGCGAAACCCGCGAGGCGATCGAAGCTGCTGACAAGGCATTGCCCGGTTGGCGCTCGCTTACCGCCAAGGCGCGCGCGCAACTGCTGCGCAAATGGTTCGATCTGATCATGGCGAATCAGGAAGATCTTGCCGTGCTCATGACCGTCGAGCAGGGCAAGCCGCTGGTGGAGAGCCGCGGCGAGATCGCATACGGCGCGGCATTCATCGAATGGTTCGCGGAAGAAGGCAAGCGCGTTTACGGCGATGTGATTCCGTCGCACGGCGCGGATAAGCGCATCGTCGTGCTCAAACAACCGATCGGCGTGTGTGCCGCGATCACGCCGTGGAATTTCCCAACCGCGATGATCACTCGCAAAGTGGGCCCGGCGCTGGCCGCCGGCTGCACGATGGTCATCAAACCCGCCGAACTCACGCCGTACTCGGCACTCGCATTGTGTGTGCTCGCAGAGAAGGCGGGGTTGCCCGCGGGCGTCATCTCCGTCGTGACCGGCGATGCGAAGCCCATCGGCGCGGAGCTCACCGGCAATCCCCTGGTGCGCAAGCTGACCTTCACGGGCTCTACCGGAGTCGGCAAGCTGCTGATGTCACAGTGCGCGGGCACGGTGAAGAAGGTTTCGCTGGAGCTCGGCGGCAATGCACCGTTCATCGTGTTCGACGACGCGGACCTCGAGGCCGCCGTCAACGGCGCCATCGCCTCGAAGTATCGCAACGCCGGTCAGACCTGCGTCTGCGCCAATCGAATCTACGTGCAGAGCGGCATTTATGACCGCTTCGCCAGCCTGCTCGCCGAGAAGGTCTCGGCGCTGAAGATCGGCAACGGCCTGGATCAGGGCACGGTCATCGGGCCACTGATCGAAGACAAGGCGGTCGTCAAAGTCGAAGAGCATGTGCGCGATGCCGTGAGCAAGGGCGCAAAAGTGCTCGTCGGTGGCAAACGCCTCGAAGGCGGCGGCCACTTCTATGTGCCAACCGTTTTGACCGGTGTGAAGGCCGACATGCTCGCCATGCGCGAGGAAACGTTCGGCCCGGTGGCGCCGCTCATGAAATTCGACACGGAGGAGGAAGTAATCCGGCTCGCGAACTCCACCGAGTTCGGCCTGGCTTCATATTTCTACACGCGCGACATCTCGCGCGTGTGGCGTGTGGCCGAGGCGCTGGAATGCGGCATCGTCGGCATCAACGAAGGCATCATCTCCACCGAAGTTGCGCCGTTCGGCGGCGTCAAGGAGAGCGGCATCGGCCGCGAAGGCTCCAAGTACGGCATCGAGGACTATCTCGAGATCAAGTACCTGTGCATTGGTGGGGTCGCCTGATGAAAGCCCGCATCAAATGGGTTCAGGACGTGATGTTCGTCGGCGAGTCCGGCTCGGGACATTCCGTCGTCATGGACGGCGCGCCCGACGCCGGCGGGCGGAATCTCGGATTCCGCCCGATGGAGATGCTGTTGCTCGGCCTCGGTGGCTGCTCCGCTTTCGATGTTGTGCTGATTCTGAAGCGCAGCCGCGAGGCAGTGACCGATTGCGTGGTCGAAGTCGAAGCCGAGCGAGCCACCACCGACCCGAAAATCTTCACCAAGATCCAGCTGCACTACACCGTCACCGGCCAGGCGCTCGATCGCAAGAAGGTCGAGCGGGCAGTAGCGCTGTCTGCGGAGAAATATTGTTCGGCGAGCGCCATCATGGCGAAGAGCGCCGAGCTGTCGCACACCATCACGCTTGTCGAGTCTCAACCCACTTCCACAGGAGCAACAGCATGAAACGCACTGCATCCGCCGTCTGGAAAGGCGGCCTGAAAGATGGCAAGGGTTCGATCTCCACCGAGAGCGGTGTGCTCAGCGATACCCAATATTCCTTCTCCACTCGCTTCGAAGAAGGCAAAGGAACCAATCCGGAGGAGCTGATCGCCGCGGCTCACGCCGGATGTTTCAGCATGGCTCTGTCAGCTCAGCTGGGCACCGAGAACAAGACGGCGGAGAAGATCGAAACCGAAGCCGCGGTAACGCTCCTGAAGACCGACGCCGGCTTCACCGTCACCGCCGTCCACTTGAAAGTGCGTGCCAAGGTTCCCGGCGCGACGCCTCCGGATTTCCAGAAGGCCGCCGAAGCCGCCAAGGCCGGCTGCCCGATCTCTCGCCTGCTCAACGCGGAGATCACGCTGGAGACGAAGCTGGAAGGCTGGACCTGATCGGACCGTCCGCTACGAAAGCGTCCGGCGAACCCACAGATAGCACAGCAGCGCCAGCGAAGCGCCCGCCGCCATGATGGCGGCGAGCGTGTGCACGGTGCCGTCATTGAAGATGGCGACCGCGATACCTGCGCACGTGGTTAGCCCCGACTGAGTGGCCCCCATCAATGCCGACGCCGTGCCGGCAGCGCGGCCGTGGGGCGCCAGAGCGAGGGCGGAGACGTTGGGGCTGACGCGTCCGACGCTGACGAAGAACAGCAGCTGCAGAGCTACGACCACATACAGCGGCAGGTCGAATAGCAGACTCAGAATCAGCAGCGCAAAGCCGAGCAGCGGCGAGACACCCACATATCGGGACAACACCTGACGCGGCGTCATCGTCCGCAGCGCGCGCATGTTCAATATGCTCGCCGTCATGAAGGCCAATCCATTCAACCCGATGAGCGCACCGAACTGCTGCGCCGAGAGCCCGTAGTTCTGAGTGATCACCTTGGGCGCGCCGGTCACATAACAGAACATCGATCCCATCGAGAAGCCGAGCAGCAGCGACAGCGCCATGAAGTGACGGTCGCAACTGAGCCGTCCGTAGTTGCGAAGGATGTCGCCGAAGCTCACCGAAGTATCGCGGCTCACATGGGACTCGGTGAGCACCCGATGCATGGTCAGCATCAGCGTCAGTGCAATCGCGATCTGCACCACGAACGTCGCACGCCAGCCAAGGTGCGTAACGATGACGCCACCGACGGCCGGTGCCAGCACCGGGCCGAGCGCAACGATCATCGTCAGCGTAGTAAAGGCGCGAGCCGCTTCGTGAGGCTCACAGCGATCGCGAACGATCGCCCGACCGATTACCAGGCCCGCACAGCCACCCAGCGCCTGCACGACGCGCATCACCGTCAGCATCGTCATGTTGACGGCCAACGCACACCCCAGCGCGCCGATCATGTAGACGGCGAAACCGAAATACAGCGGCGGTTTGCGGCCGAACCGATCGCTGATCGGCCCATAGAACAGCTGGCCGACGGCGATGCCGATGATGAAAGCCGCCATCGTGACTTCGACGCCACGGGTGCCGAATTCCTGTTCGATGTCCGGAAAGCCGGGCAGATACATGTCGATCGAGACCGGCCCCATGGCGGTCATCGCGGCGACAAGGATCAGCCAGGCAGGAACGCGACGCGGCGATCGGGTCACGAAGGAATCAATTGCCTCGCGTGATGCCGCAGATGATCTTCCATGAAGGTGGCGATGAAGTAATAACCGTGGTCGTAGCCGGGGTGCATGCGGAACTGCAGCTCGCTGCCCGATTCCCGCACGGCGTCTGCGAACAGATCCGGCTTCAACTGCTCGGTGAGGAATTTATCGCGAGCGCCCTGATCGATCAGGATGGGCCGCGCATAACGCTGCGCCCGGATCAGTTCGCTGGCGTCGTATTGCTTCCATTGCTCGCGGTCCTCGCCCAGATACCCTGAGAACGCTTTGAGACCCCACGGGCACTGCATCGGCGCCGAGATCGGCGCAAACGCCGATACGGACGAATATTGATCGCGGTTGCGCAGAGCGCACACCAGCGCGCCGTGACCGCCCATCGAATGACCGAAGATCCCCTGGCGATCCGCACGTCCGGAGCCGAGCGACTGCACGATCTCCGGCAGCTCTTTCGTGACGTAGCTGTACATACGATAGTTCTGCGACCAGGGCTCTTGCGTGGAGTCGACATAGAAGCCCGCGCCCAGCCCGAAATCCCAGTTCGCATCGTCGCCCGGCACACGCACCTTGCGAGGGCTGGTGTCGGGAGCGACGAGCATCAGCCCAAGCTCGGCGGCAACCCGCTGCGCGCCCGCTTTCACCATGAATGTCTCTTCGGTGCAGGTGAGGCCGGCGAGGTAGTACAACACCGGCACCTTGCCCTGCTCGGCCTGAGGCGGCACGTACACGGAGAAACGCATCTCCGTGCGACACTCGCGGGACTCGTGCGAATAGAAACGCATCCAGCCACCGAAACAGGCGTGCTCCGAAAGCAGATTGAGTGTCATGAGCGCCTCTCCAATTTGAGTTGGATCAATAGATCACCACCGAGCGAATCGATTCGCCGGAGTGCATGAGATCGAACGCTTTGTTGATGTCATCGAGCGGCATCTGGTGCGTGATCAGCTCATCGATCTTGATCTTGCCGTCCATGTACCAGTCGACGATCTTCGGCACATCGGTGCGGCCGCGCGCGCCACCGAACGCCGTGCCTTTCCACACACGACCCGTGACCAGCTGGAACGGACGCGTCTTGATCTCCTGACCGGCGCCTGCGACGCCGATGATGATCGACTCGCCCCAGCCGCGATGACAGCATTCCAGCGCCTGGCGCATGAGATCCACGTTGCCGACGCACTCGAAACTATAGTCCGCACCGCCATCGGTGAGCGATACGAGATAAGGCACCAGCTCGCCCTGCACTTCCTTCGGATTGACGAAGTGCGTCATGCCGAACTGCTCGGCCAGCTCCTTGCGCGCCGGATTGATATCGACGCCGATGATCATATTGGCGCCGGCGAGGCGCGCACCCTGGATGACATTCAAACCGATGCCGCCCAGGCCGAACACCACCACATTCGCGCCCGGCTCGACCTTGGCGGTGTTGATGACCGCGCCGATGCCCGTCGTGACACCGCATCCGATGTAGCAGACCTTGTCGAACGGAGCGTCCTCGCGAATCTTGGCGAGCGCGATCTCCGGCATCACGGTGTAGTTGGAGAACGTGGAGCAGCCCATGTAGTGGTGCACCTTGTCCTTGCCGATCGAAAAGCGGCTGGTGCCGTCGGGCATCACGCCTTTGCCCTGCGTGGCGCGAATCGCCGTGCACAGGTTGGTCTTTTGGGACAGGCACGACTTACATTGCCGACATTCCGGCGTGTACAGCGGAATGACATGGTCGCCCTTCTTCAGCGTGGTCACGCCGCGGCCGACATCGACCACCACACCGGCGCCTTCATGACCGAAGATGGCCGGAAACAAGCCTTCCGGATCGGCGCCCGAGCGCGTGAACTCGTCGGTATGGCACACGCCCGAAGCCTTGATCTCCACGAGCACTTCGCCATCGCGCGGCCCATCCAGGTCCAGGGTCATGACTTCAAGGGGCTTGCCCGCAGCAAGGGCGACAGCGGCGCGTGTTTTCATATCGATTTGCAGGTGTTTTCGGGTGGGGACCGGGGATTGTCCACCTTCGCGCGAGGTCGCGCCAGCACCTAGAAGCGCAGATGCAGGCTGAGCACCGCGCCTGCGTCGACCACCTGCAATGCCAGGGGCGATTCCGGCAGTCCCAGGAAGGCATCGTTGACAAACGAGGCAATGAAATTGCCGAGCGCCATGCTGAAAAGCGTATCCGCCGGATAGTGCCAACCCGCCTCGATGCGGGCCCACGAAGTGCCGATGGTGAGTGCGTGCAATCCAACGTCGAGGGTGGTGCGCGCTGTGTCCGACATTTCTATCGATTGGAGGTTACGAGACGCGAGACGCGTATGTACGGCGGAGGAGGAAGTGTGACCGGAGGGAAAGCTCTCGCCATCCGCTGCGTTCGGCCGCTCGCGATCGAATTCTTCCTTCATGAGGTTGGTGATCTGGCCGGTCGCGCTCACCGCGGCCACACCTGCCAGCGTTCCTTTGACTTTGTTGATGAGCCAATCGCCGGGCTCGGCTCCGCCAGGCGTCGCGAGGATGGTGACGTAGTGGGCAAAGCTCGAAGCGGACCGCAGGTCGTCGCTCCACTGCTCGGCACTGTTCTGTGAACCGAACACCGGTGTGTGCTCGCGAGCCCAATCGGAGGTGCGACGATCGAAGTCGTCGATCTGAAAAGCGGCGGCGCCCAGCAGCGGACCCCAGGTCCAGGGGTCGCTGGCCGCGTTGACGGCAGATTGGCGCACGCGATCCCAGCCGGGGGTCAGCGTTGCCTGCTCACCCCAGCCATTGCCGTCCGGCAACGTGGCACAGCCGGAAAGGAACAATACGCACAGAACGATCGCAGAGCGTGAAGGCATGACCGTCACCCATCTTCGATTCCTGTTACTCGTGCCGCAAAGCCTCGATGGGATCGAGCTGCGCGGCGCGCCGTGCAGGGAAATAGCCGAAGACGATGCCGACCGCCGCCGAGAACGCGAAGGACAGCATCACGATACCCACGTTCAACACGAACGGCACTTTGAACGCATGCGTGGCAAGTGCGCCAGCCGTGAGCCCCAGCACGATTCCTACGATGCCGCCGAACGCCGCCAACGTGACGGCTTCGATGAGGAATTGCAGCAGTACATCTCGCGCCATCGCGCCAACCGCCAGACGTGTACCGATTTCGCGCGTTCGCTCGGTCACGGACACCAGCATGATATTCATGATGCCCACGCCGCCAACCAGCAAACTCACCGCTGCAACGGCGGCGAGCAAGGTCGTGAGTACGCGCGTTGTCTGAGTCATCGCGCTGCTGATCTCCTTCAGATCGCGCACGTTGAAGTCAGGATCGGCGCCCGGACGGATCTTGCGCCGCTCGCGCAGCAGCGCCTCGATGTCGGCCTGTACTTTCTCCGTCGACACGCCGTCACGCGCGGACACCATGATGGAGCTCACGTCGGAATTGCCCACCATGCGCCGTTGCATGGTTCGCAGCGGCACGACGACCAGGTCGTCCTGATCCTGGCCGAATCCCGACTGACCCTTCGAGGTCAGCGTGCCGATGATCTGGCAGGACAGCTTGCCCAGACGAATGTTCGCCCCGACCGGATCTTCGCCGCCAAACAGCTCCCGCTGAACCGTTGCACCTAGAATGCAGACCGCTGCGCCGGCGCGCAGCTCCGAATCCGAAAAATTCCGGCCACTGGCGAGCGGCCAGTCACGCACCGTGATGTATTGGTCGTCGGTGCCTTGAACCTGAGTTGCCCAGTTGGAATTGCCATAGATCGCCTGTGCGCCCGTGCCGATCGTCGGCGCCACCGCGCGCACGCCGGAAATCTCGTTCTTGATGGCTTCAACGTCGTCGACGGAGAACGGCGGAGCAGACTGACGCGCGCCGCCGCCGCCACCGAAACCCTGCCCACGATAGACCTGGAGCAGATTGGAGCCGAGCTTCTGAATGTCGGCTTGTACTCGAGCGGTCGCGCCTTCACCGATGGTGACCATGGTGATGACTGCGCCAACGCCGATGACGATGCCCAGAATGGTCAGCGTCGAGCGCAGTACGTTGCGGCGGATCTCTCGCAACGCGAGGACGATGGCGTTACCGAACATTACAGTTCCCGCACCGGCTCGTTGGCCTGGTCGCTTTCAATGTGACCGTCGCGGAAGCGCACGATGCGTCGGGTCCAGGCAGCGATGTCGGGCTCGTGCGTGACCATCGCGATGGTGATGCCGCGCTTCTCGTTCAAGCTGGTCAACAGCTTCATGATTTCGATGCTGGTGGCTGTATCCAGATTGCCGGTCGGCTCGTCGGCGAACAGCACTTGCGGCTGCGTCACGATGGCGCGCGCGATCGCCACACGCTGCTGCTGACCGCCGGACAACTGACTGGGAACGTGATTCTCGCGTCCGGCGAGCCCGACTTCCTGCAATGCCTTGCGCGCCAGCGCGCGACGCTCTTCCTTGGGAACGTGCCGATACACCAGAGGCAGCTCGACGTTTTCCAGCGCGGTCGTGCGGCTCAACAAGTTGAAACCCTGGAACACGAAGCCAAGGTGATTCCGACGCAGCAACGCGCGCTGATCGGGCTTCATGTTGCCGACCGGCACGCCTAGAAATTTATAAGTGCCACCGCTCGGCGTATCGAGACAGCCGAGCACGTTCATGCAAGTCGACTTGCCGGAGCCGCTGGGCCCCATCACAGCGATGAACTCGCCCGCCTGGATGCGTAGGTCGATGCCGCGCAGTGCACGCACCTCACCTTCGCCGTGACCGTAGATCTTGGTCACCTGCGACAGCTCGATGACGGGCGTCGGACCGGAAGGCATGCCGGTCACGGAGCCGCCGTTCCAGCATCGGTGATCACCTTCGTGCCGGGCTCGAGCTTGCGCTCGAACGCCTTGCGCATCTCTTCCGGATTCACTCCCGGAGGCGCGTTGCCACCGGCAGGACGGTTGCCTTCAGCCTCCGGCGGACGCTCGAACGGCAGCACTTGAGTCATGCGGCCATCGGTCGCGCCGGCGCGGAACATCACCATCGCGGGCTTGCCGCCTTCGAGAACGTAGACGCGGCCCATGCGACGACCGGAGCCCTGCTGCTGTTGTCGCGAGCCACCGAACCGCATTCTCGGCGTGATTGCAGACAACAGACCGCCGCCGCTCTGAGGCGCAGCTCCAGCCGCAGGCTGCGGGCTGAAACGCAGCGCCGCGTTCGGCACCAACACTGCATCTTCGATACTCGTCGTGACGATCTCGGCGGTCGCCGTCATGCCCGGACGCAGCAGCAGCTCGGGATTGTCGACTTCGAGCACGGTCTCGTAAGTCACAACGCCGGTCGAAGTCGCGGTCGCCTGGCTGGAGCTGCTCGAAGACGACGCCTTGGTGTTGCTCGACGCAAAGTGCACCTGCGTGATGTGGGCCGAGAAGCGCCGGTTCGGATACGCATCGACGGTGAAAGAGGCTTGCTGGCCCACTTCGACCGAGCCCACATCGGCTTCGTCCACCGACACGTGCAGCTCCATCTTCTTCAGATCTTCCGCCATGATGAACAGCACCGGCGCCTGCAGCGAGGCTGCGACCGTCTGGCCCGGCTCGACCGAGCGCACCAGGATCACCCCATTGATGGGAGAGCGGATGTCGGTCTTGTCCAGATCGGTACGCACCGTTTCCAGACTGGCTTTCGACTGAGCGACCGCCGCCTTGGCGGCTGCCAGCTCACCTTCGGCCCGGGCAACAGCGGCCTCGGCAACGTCAAGATCCTGCTGCGAAGGAAGCTTGTTGCCGCTCAGCTCTCGAACCTTCTGCAGGCGCGCGAGATTCGCTCGAGCTTCCTTGGCGCTCGCATTCGCTTGCAACACGCGCGCCTCGGCGGACGCGAGCGAACTTTCCTGCTGCAGGACCTGAGCTTTCAAGCGAGTCGTATCGAGCGTTGCGAGCACCTGGCCCGCTTTGACCTCGGCGTTCACATCGACAAAGACCTTCGAGATCGTGCCGGACAGCTCGCTGCCGATCTCGACCTGATTCCTCGGCTCGAGATTGCCAGTGGCGGTGACCGTGACGGTCAGATCGCCTTTGACCACCTCCTGCGTCGTATAGGCGACCGCCTTGCTGTTGCCGCGACCGAATGTGAAATAGGCGGCCGCGAGGACTACGAGCGCGATCGCCGCCCATTTCAGATAGCGCTGCCACGCAGGGGCGCCGTCGAGCCCCTCTCGCAACGTGCGCGTGAGATCGGTGGAATTGGTGGTTTCAGTATCCATGCGGACCTTGCAACTGCGCTGGGGCGGAACGCGGCATCATCTTGAAGCGGTCGCGGCCGGGAACACCGACCAACCGCCGCCGAGCGCCTTGTACAAACGAATCAGGTTGGAAGTCATCTCGCCATCGCTGACTGCGAGCGAATCTTCGAGCGAGATCAGCTGGCGATCGGCCGTGAGCACGGTCTGGAAATCGACCAGACCGGAATTGTATTGAACCAGCGCCAGCTCGGCCGCGCGCCGCGCGCTTTCGACTGCCTCGATCAGCGAGGCATGACGCCGCTGCTCGCTGGTCCAGGCAAACAATGCATTCTCGGTTTCTTCATACGCGGCGAGCACGACGGATTCGTACGAAGCCAATGCTTGATCGACCAGCGCATTCTGAACGTTGATGTTCTGGCGAAGGGATCCGGCATTGAAGATGGGCAGACTCAACGACAAGCCGCTGCGCTCGACCCGAGAGCCATCGAGCAGGTCGCTGGCAGTCAGCGATTGCCAGGAGATGGAACCATTCAGCGACAGGCGCGGATAAAGCGCAGCGGTCGCGACACCGACCTGCGCCGTCTGCGCCGCCAATCGGCGTTCAGCGCTGCGGATGTCCGGTCGACGACGCAATACATCGGCAGGCACGCCGGCGACGATGTCGACTGGCGCAACCGGGATGGGTTTACGTGGGCTGAGCGCCGCTTCGAGCGCCCCCGGCGTCTGGCCGGTGAGCACTGCCAGGCGATTCATGTTCTGGACCAGGCTCGATTCCAGCAATGGGATCTGCGAGCGCGTCTGCTGATAGTTGGTATTGGCCGACTCGACGTCGAGCACCGTCGTCAAACCGGCTTCGGCGCGCCAGCGCGTGATGTCGAGCGCCTCGCGCTGTGACTCGAGGTTGCGCTCGGCGAAATCGAGGCGCGATTGCGCCGTCCGCACCCCAACGTAGCTCAACGCCACGTCGCCGAGCAGAACGACCAGGACATCGCGCAAGTCCGCTTCGGTAGCGGCCAGTTGGGCGGTGGCCGCTTCGTACGAGCGTCGCTGACCGCCGAAAAGATCCAATTCCCAACTTGCTGACAGCCCGGTCGAGTAGCTCTCGCCGACGGTGCTGACCGCCTCGCCGCGTTCGTTGAAGTTCGACTCCGATTCGATACGAGTGCCGCTGGCCGAGCCGGAGACGTTCGGCCAGAACCCCGAACCGGCAATGGCGCGTTGGGCGCGAGCCTGAACGACGCGGGCATAGGCCTGCTTCACCGACTTGTTCTCGGCGAGCGCCCGCTCTATGAGTTCGTTCAGTTGTGGGTCGTTGAGTGTGGTCCACCAGGCGGCGAGCGAAGGTGCGTCGGGGGATTCCACTCGCACGCCCGTCGCGGGCAACTCGTGCCACTGATCCGGCGTAACTGCCTGCGGCGCCCGATAGTCCGGCCCCACTGCGCAGCCGGCCAGCGCCAGAGCCACGGCGCCTGCGACTACCGAGCGAAAACGGCCCGGCGCCGTTTTTGGCGGTGGCGGCAAAGGCAGTTGTGAGAGCGTTCTGGGCATGCTGAGGAGTTCGATCGTTGAGTGGCCAGCCTCGAAACATGGCTGGCCAGCCGCTGGCCTGCTGTTAGTGGCCGCGCCACAGTGGAAGTTCAGCACAGGCCGGGCCAAGTAGTGTTAAAAGATTGTAAGCATATGTTACTGAAAACACCGCGATTTTAGCGTCGACCCGCAACGGGTGACCTGCTTATAACCAGACGTGAGCGGCGCCGTACCAGTTGCGATATGCACTCACAAGGGTGTTAACGCACAATTCTTCGATGAGCAGACTGACCCATTTACAAAGGCTGGAAGCCGAGTCGATCCACATCCTGCGGGAGGTGGTCGCCGAGTGCGAGCGGCCAGTGATGCTGTACTCCATCGGCAAGGACAGCGCCGTAATGCTGCACCTGGCGATGAAGGCGTTCTATCCGGCGAAGCCTCCTTTTCCCCTCCTCCACGTCGACACCACGTGGAAATTCCGCGAGATGATCGCGTTCCGGGACAAGATGGCCCAGGAGCTCGGTCTGGAGCTGCTGGTGCATATCAATCAGGACGGCCTCGACCGCGGCATCGGCCCGTTCACACACGGCTCGGCCGTGCACACCGACGTGATGAAGACACAGGGCCTGAAGCAGGCACTGGATAAATACGGCTTCGATGCAGCGTTTGGCGGCGCCCGCCGCGACGAAGAGAAGTCGCGCGCCAAGGAGCGCGTGTTCTCGTTCCGCTCCGCTCAGCATCGCTGGGACCCGAAGCGTCAGCGCCCCGAGCTGTGGAACCAGTACAACGCACGCAAGAACAAGGGCGAGAGTCTGCGCGTGTTCCCGCTGTCCAACTGGACCGAGCTGGACATCTGGCAGTACATCTATTTGGAAAACATTCCGATCGTGCCGCTGTATTTCGCCGCGCAGCGTCCGGTGGTCCGGCGCGACGGCACGTTGATCATGGTCGATGACGAGCGCATGCCGCTCAAGCCCGGCGAGCGGCCGGAAATGAGATCGGTGCGCTTCCGCACGCTCGGCTGCTATCCGCTGACCGGCGCCATCGAGAGCGAGGCTGCCACCTTGCCCGAGATCATCCAGGAAATGCTGTTGACGACCAGCTCCGAACGACAGGGCCGCGTGATCGATCACGACAGCGCCGCGTCGATGGAGAAGAAAAAGCAGGAAGGTTACTTTTAATCGTGGCCCACAAATCCGATCTGATCGCCACCGACATTCAGGCCTACCTGAAGTCGCACGAGCACAAGAGCCTGCTGCGATTCATCACCTGCGGCAGTGTCGATGACGGCAAGTCGACCCTGATCGGCCGGCTGCTGTACGAATCCAAGATGATCTTCGAGGATCAGCTGACCACGCTGGAGGCCGACTCCAAGAAGGTCGGCACGCAGGGTGGCGAGCTGGACTTCGCCTTGCTGGTCGATGGCCTGGCCGCCGAGCGCGAGCAGGGCATCACCATCGATGTCGCCTATCGATTCTTCTCCACCGATCGCCGCAAGTTCATCGTCGCGGACACGCCAGGCCACGAGCAGTACACGCGCAATATGGTGACCGGCGCTTCTACCGCCGATGTCGCGGTGATCCTGATCGATGCGCGTAAGGGCGTGCTGACCCAGACGCGCCGGCATAGCTACATCGTGTCTCTGCTCGGCATCAAACATGTCGTGCTGGCCATCAACAAGATGGATCTGGTCGGCTACTCGCAGCAGATCTTCGACACCATCGTCACCGAGTATCGCGAGTTCGCGGCCCAGATCGGTCTCGAGAACATCGTGCCGGTGCCGTTGTCCGCGCTCCGCGGCGACAACATGCTGGAACGCAGCTCCGCAACGTCGTGGTACCAGGGCCCGACGCTCATGGAATATCTCGAGACCGTCGAGATCGAAGACGATCTGCAGCAACGGCCGTTCCGATTGCCCGTGCAGTGGGTGAACCGTCCGAATCAGGACTTCCGTGGCTTCGCCGGCACGATCGCCAGCGGCGTGATCCGCAAAGGCGATTCGATTCGCGTGCTGCCGTCCGGGCGCACCAGCAACGTCGCACGCATCGTCACTCACAACGGCGATCTGGAGCAGGCGGTCGCCGGCCAGTCGATCACGTTGACGCTGACCGATGAGGTCGATATCAGCCGGGGCGATGTGATCGCCGCAGCCGTCTCGCCACCGGCAGTCGCCGATCAATTCCAGGCGACCATCATCTGGATGCACGAGGAAGCGATGCTTCCGGGCCGCCCGTATCTGATCAAGCTCGGCCCGCGCACCGTCACCGGCAGCATCACGGCGCCGAAGTACAAAGTGAACGTCAACACGCTGGAGCATCTGGCCGCAAAGCAGCTGGAGCTCAACGAGATCGGCGTGTGCAATCTGAGCGTGGATCGCGCGGTCCCCTTCGATCCGTACACCGACAATCGCGAGACCGGCGGCTTCATCCTGATCGACAAGATCTCGAACGACACCGTTGGCGCGGGCCTGCTGAGCTTCGCTCTGCGTCGTGCCGAAAACATTCATTGGCAGGCGCTGGATGTGAACAAGCATGCGCGCTCGGCTTTGAAAGGACAGCGCGCCTGCGTGCTGTGGTTCACCGGTTTGTCGGGCGCGGGCAAGTCGACCGTCGCGAACCTGGTCGAGAAGCGCCTGCATTCGCTGGGTCGACACACGTACACGCTCGATGGCGATAACGTGCGTCATGGCCTGAACAAGGATCTGGGCTTCACCGATGCGGACCGCGTCGAGAACATCCGTCGCGTCGCCGAAGTCTCCAAGCTCATGGTGGATGCGGGCCTGATCGTGCTCGTGTCGTTCATCTCGCCGTTCCGTTCGGAGCGACGCCTAGCGCGCGAATTGATGCAGTCGGGCGAATTCTTCGAAGTGTTCGTCGACACTCCGTTGGAGGAAGCCGAGAAGCGCGATCCGAAAGGCCTGTACAAGAAGGCCCGTCGCGGCGAGCTGCAGAATTTCACCGGCATCGACTCGCCGTACGAGGCGCCGGAGAATCCGGAGATTCATCTGCGCACTGCGCTGTACTCGCCTGAAGCGGCCGCCGAGGAGATCATGAATCGCTTGCGCGAGGCCGGTATGCTTTATCCGTCGGACGAACTGTCCGGCCTGTAAGCCAAGTTGCAAAGGAAGGGGCCGTGACTTCACCCGATCTGTTGACGAGCGTCGTCAAGCTGGCCCAGCAGGCCGGCGACGCGATTCTCAGCGTCTACAGCGAGCAGTTCGAAGTCACGCACAAGGCCGATCAGTCGCCACTCACGCTCGCCGATCTGCGCTCGCACGAGATCATCACCAAGGGTTTGCGTGCACTGACACCGGATCTGCCGGTGCTCTCGGAGGAAGCGAGCGATATTTCTTTCGAGCAGCGGCGGCAATGGACTCGTTACTGGCTGGTCGATCCGCTCGACGGCACGAAGGAATTCGTATCGCGCAATGGTGAGTTCACGGTCAACATCGCGCTGATCGACGATCACGTGCCCGTGCTGGGCGTCGTCCATGTACCGGTAACGAGCACGACCTACACTGGCGAGACCGGCGCCGGCGCGTTCAAACAGGTGGACGGACAGAAGCCCACGCCGATTCGTGTTGCCTCGCCTGCCAACAGCCCGCTGCGCATCGTCGGCAGTCGCTCGCATCGGGGCGACTCGCTCGATCGCTATCTGCCGAAGCTCGGGCCGTACGAGCTGATTGCAGTCGGCAGCTCATTGAAGTTCTGTCTGGTCGCCGAAGCCAGCGCGGATTTCTATCCGCGCTTCGGTCCAACCAGCGAGTGGGATACGGCGGCCGCGCAAGCAGTCGTCGAGGCTGCCGGTGGCGCCGTCGTCAAGACCAACGGTGAACGGCTGCGATACAACACCAAAGAGGATCTGCTGAATCCGCATTTCCTCGTGTACGGCGATCGCGGTCGCGACTGGTTGCAGATCCTTTCGCTGCGCTGACTGTCACGCGATCTGCTCGATCGTCACCGTTCCACGCTTGCCCAGCGCTTCAAACGAAGCGAGCGCGGGATCGAGCAGCGCGGCCATCATCACGACGTTCATCGCGGCCAGCGTAAACAGAATGATCGCGTCGATCGAACCAACGAGCCTGGTATGAATGCTCACGAGTCGTACTCCACAGTTGTAAACCCTGTCCAGAACGGCTCCAGTGCGACATGAGCGCTTCGGCAACCGAAGGCACGGCCATGCAGTCATGCAATGAGTGTCTGGTTTTCATGGTGGAGACTTTGCGCCCGCCTCGTGACGGCAAAGTGATAGTGCACGTGAAGAACGCGTGAATTCTGCGACCTGCCCGAATGGGCAATCACTGCGACAGACTTCAGGGGATGTCTGCGGCGGGAGGCTCGTTGGTTTTGTTGGGATCGCTGACTCGCAGGTACACCTGTGCGCCACGCGTCGTGCCATCACGCGCCGGCAACATGCTGGTCAGTCGCACTGGATATTCGCCGGCTTCGGTCGGCTGCAAACAGATATCCCGTTTGCTTCGTTTCAAGCCCAGGCGCGGCTTGTGATCCTGTCGCACGGAAATCGATAGCGGCGCGCCGCCGACCAACTCTTTGCCTGGACCCAGGGTCCGGATACTCAAGTTCGTCACGCACATCCGCTGGCCCGTGGCGAGCTCGTTGACGACGGGCGCGACCTCGACCTGCTCCACTCTCACGTTCGCCAGGCTCTTGGAAACCAGGTCGGACGCCATGAACAGCTGGCGTCCGGCATGTGCCGGATCCGTGTCGGAAGCACTCGACGCCTCACCGATCACGACCCAGACGATCTGGAACAGCCCGTCCTGAGCTCTCGCCGTCCCGAACGCGCAGAACGCTGTCAGCAACAGCGCGAAGCACGCCCTCCATCGGCTAAACACAGGATAGATCCGTTGCACCATAACCAACCAACCCAGGGCCAACCGGGGCAGTTCCCCCACCTCACTGTCGGCCTGCTAGCGGAAATCCCGCAGGAACTCCTTGCGTTTATCGCGGGCGCCCTGCTAGATTCATGCACATGCGCACGATCCAGCAAATGTCTGCTCTGCCCCTTCATGGCAGTAGGCTGCTGCGTGCGCGCCTGCACCTGCGTCGCTAGACGCAACAACTCACTCCACGCCTCCCGCCCTGAAATGGGACCTGGGAACGGCGCTAAAAATCAAAGTCCCGTAGTTCGATTCGCTTCAGCGGCTGACAAGGTCATTGCCAGCTGCGATACAGGAAAACGGAACCATGTTGCAGGAACCTTCGAGTAAATATCGTTCATTCGCCCCGATTCCGCTGCCGGACCGCAGCTGGCCGAGCAAAGTCATAAGCTCCCCGCCCCAGTGGTGCAGCGTCGATCTGCGCGATGGCAACCAGGCTCTGATCGAGCCGATGGACGGCGCCCGCAAGCGGCGCATGTTCGATCTGCTGGTGAAGACCGGCTTCAAGGAAATCGAAGTGGGCTTCCCGGCCGCTTCGCAGACCGATTTCGATTTCGTGCGTGAGTTGATCGAGCAGAACCTGATTCCGGATGACGTGACCGTTCAGGTCCTGGTGCAGTGTCGCCCCGAGCTGATTGCTCGCACGTTCGAGGCGCTGCAGGGCGCCCGCCGCGCCATCGTTCATTTCTATAACTCCACCTCCACCGTGCAACGTCGTGTGGTGTTTGGATTGGACCGCGCCGGCATCACCGATATAGCAGTGAAAGCTGCGCAGTGTGTGCGCGAGCATGCCGAGCGCCATCCCGAAACCGAATGGCGTTTCGAATACAGCCCGGAAAGCTTCACGGGTACGGAATTGGATTTCGCGGTGGAAATCTGCGATGCCGTGAACGCGGTGCTGCAGCCGACGCCGGAGCGACGGGTCATCATCAATCTGCCGGCCACGGTGGAGATGGCCACGCCGAACATCTATGCCGATCAGATCGAATGGTTCCTGCGTCATGTGAAGAACCGCGACTGCATCATCCTGTCACTGCATCCTCACAACGATCGCGGCACCGGTGTTGCGGCTGCGGAGCTGGGCCTCATGGCCGGCGCCGATCGCGTCGAAGGCACGCTGTTCGGCAACGGCGAGCGCACGGGCAACGTCGATGTCGTGACGCTGGCGTTGAACATGTACACCCAGGGCGTCAATCCGGGCCTGGATTTTTCGAACATCAACGAAGCGGCGCGCATCGCCGAACACTGCAATCAGCTGCCGATTCATCCGCGACATCCGTATGTCGGCGACCTGGTGTTCACCGCGTTCTCGGGCTCGCATCAGGATGCGATCAAGAAAGGTTTCGCGGCACGCCGTGAAGCCGATATCTGGGAGATTCCGTATCTTCCGATCGATCCGCGCGATGTGGGCCGCACTTACGAGTCGGTCATTCGGGTCAACAGTCAGTCGGGCAAGGGCGGCATCGCCTATCTGCTCGAGCGCGACTACGGCATCACCATGCCGCGTCGTTTGCAGATCGAGTTCAGTCAGGTCGTGCAGTCGGTCACCGACGCAACTGGCAAAGAACTCTCCTCCGAGCAGATCTGGGCCCTGTTCCAGCAAGAATTCCTGAGCGACGGCGGAGCCTATGTCTACGGCGGGCACCAGCTCACGTCGTTGCGTGATCAGCACGAAGTCGAGCGGCTGTCGCTGAAACTGAAGTGCAACGGCCAGGGCGCGCTACTGCATGGCGAGGGCAATGGACCGATCGACGCCATCGTCGATGCATTGGGCCTGCGCTTCGACGTGCTCTCGTATGAAGAGCATTCGGTGGGCACGGGCAGCGGCGCCAAGGCGATGGCGTTCGTGGAAATCACCACGCCCGCACGCGCCACGCTGTTCGGCGTCGGCTATCACGAGAACATCGTCACCGCTTCTTTGCTCGCGGTGTTGAGTGCCGTGAACCGCGCCTTGCAGCGTGGCCTGCTGGACGACGCGATGCCTGTCGCGACCGCCCAGGGCTGAAGTCACCGGCGGCCCATCACCCGGCGATATAACGTTCCAGGTGGGTGATGGTCTGCTGCTGCTCTTCGATCACCGCCTTCACCAGGTCGCCGATCGAGATCATCCCCACCAGCCGGTTCTTTTCCACGACCGGCAGGTGGCGGATGCGCAGCTCCGTCATGAGCTCCATGCAACGGTGCACGCCTTCATCGGGAGTCACCGTGGTGACCGGCGAGGTCATGATCTGCCACACCGGGGTATCGGAGCTGGAGCGGCCCAGCAGAATCACTTTCCGGGCGTAGTCGCGCTCCGAGACAATGCCCACCAGCTCCTCATCCCGCATCACGGGCAGTGCGCCGATGTGCTTGTCGGCCATCAGCTGAATGGCCTCCAGCACGGGCTCTTCAGGACCAATGGTCCAGATGGCCTTGTTCTTGAAGGCAAGCAGGTAACTAACGCGTAGCATCGCGGCCCTCCTTCTTGTGCCAGGAGCAGCCTACTCCCAAAAGCGGAGGCGATGAAATGCGTGCGTACGTCAGCCGTACAGCTGGGCGTGTACGGCGCGCTCGGCCTCCAGCCAGTCGTCGAGCTCGTGGCCCGGGGAGAAGTTGCGAGCTGCCGCCAGATAGTAGGCGGCCGTCGCAATCATGCTGCCCAAAGCTTCGGGTGTCGGCTCGGGCGTGGCGGCCGCAACGGCGACCTCGGTCGCAGCCGCTGTCTTGGCTGCCGGCGATTTACGAGCGGCACGCGGCTTTTTCACTGCTGCCGGCTCATCTGCGGAATTGCTGGCGAGTTTGAGCTTGGCGCGACTGCGCTTGGCGGGTGAGGAATCAGAGCTGATTTCCATCGACATTTCCTCGAACCGTGAGAGATCACTCCCTCCACTAGCATGGAATGTGCCACCGCGGCGGCGCCATTCTACGGTGCGGATATGACCGGGAAATGTCGGAAAGTCGCGATCGGCAGCGCTGCGGACCGCGACTCGCCCATGTCGATTGGTGCAGACCCTATCGGCGTACGCACGCCGATAGTGCGTCAGTGATGATGGCCGCCCGGACCATGCACGTGGCCGTGCGACAGCTCTTCTTCGGTCGCGGCACGCACCTCGACGATCTCGACCTGGAAGTTCAGGTTCTTACCCGCGAGCGGGTGATTACCGTCGAGCGTCACCATGTCACCCTGCATATTGGTGATGGTCACAGCGCGTACGCCGTGCTCGGACTGAGCATGCAGCTGCATGCCTACATGAAGATTCCCTACACCCTTGAGCGCCCGACGCGGCACCTGCTGAATCAGCGCCTTGTCGAATTCGCCGTAGCCGTCCGCCGGCGTGATCTTCACGTCGAGCTTGTCGCCCTGACCCTTGCCTTCCAGCTCGCGCTCCAGACCCGGGATCAGATTGCCGTTGCCGTGAATGTAGGCGAGCGGCTCGCCGCCGGCCGAGCTGTCGATGGTCTTGCCTTCATCGTCGGTCAGCGTGTAGTGAATCAGTGCGACGGCGTCTTTGGTGATTTGCATGACAGGGCCCGAAAAGTCTGGTGGCCGAAACGCGGCATTATGGACCATCGCGGCGCTAAACGCCCGCGCCGTCGCCAGCCAGGGACAGGCGTCCCAGGTTGGATATACTCCGCCGCCGTTGAGCGCAACGGCAGGTGTCCGGATGAATTCGCCGAAGTTTCGATCCTGGTTGTTGAGCTGTGCTTTGCCGCTCGCGCTGGCGGCGTGCGGCTCGAAGGACGGCGGCGAAGGAAATGCAACTCGCGGTCAAGAGCTGTACGTGAAGGAATGCGCTGCCTGTCATTCTCTCTCCGCCAGCACCGAGAATGCACCGCTGCACTGTGGCCTGTTCGGTCGCAAGGCCGGCACTGTGCCCGGCTTTCCCTATTCCGAAGCCATGCGTTCCTCGCGCCTCACCTGGGACGAGAAGACACTCGATGAGTTTCTCACCGCGCCGTATCTCACGCTCCCAGGCACGATCATGGGCTTCCCGGGATTTGCGCTGGAGCAGGATCGCAAAGATGTGATCGCTTACCTGAGAGAAGCGAGCAAGGATCCGGGCCAGTGCGCAAAGTAACGTCGATCGATCCGTGGCCGTCTGGCAATTCAGCATAGAGTTTCTGCCGCAAGGCTGGCTCGATAGCGGCGGTAACGTCCATGCCTTGCTCGAACCCGAGGGTGGCTTCGATGCCAGTCCGGCGTGGCGATCATTCCCGCACGCGACGTTGGAACAGCTGCTGGGACAAGCCGGCCTGAGCAAAGGCAAGTCGTATCATTCGAATCTCACGGTGTGGGGCACCCAGCCGATCGATTCCATTCAGCTGTGGCGTCGTAGAGAAAAGGTGCAGTCCGTGACCGTGCGCTTCGATCTGCGCCAGCCGAACATGGAGCTGTTCCAGCACGTCATTCGCATTGCTCAGGAACGACATCTCGCGATTGTCGCACTCGAAACGATGAGCATCGTGCCACTGGATGTTTTGCGGCTGTTGCGCGCGGCCGCGGAGTCGCGAGCCGCGCATTTCGTTCTCGATCCGAGTTCGTTTCTCTCGGAAGTGGAAGCGGCGAATCGGCTCGCGACGTAGCCGTCCGCGCGACCTGAGCCGGAATCAGAAAGCGGTCCTGGTTTACTCCACGGTAACCGACTTCGCCAGATTTCGCGGCTGGTCCACATCCGTTCCCTTCAGGATGGCGCAGTGATACGCCAGCAACTGTAATGGCACGGTGTAGACCGCGGAGGCCTGGAAGTGGCTGACGTGCTTCGGCATGGTGATGACGGTCACGCCTTCGGAGGGCTGGAAGCCGGAATCCGGGTCGGCGAATACATACAACTCACCACCGCGGGCGCGCACTTCCTGCAGGTTCGACTTCAACTTCTCCAGCAGATCGTTGTTCGGAGCGACGGCGATGACCGGCATGTCGGCATCGACCAGCGCGAGCGGGCCGTGCTTGAGCTCGCCGGCCGGATAGGCTTCGGCGTGAATATATGAGATCTCTTTGAGCTTCAGCGCGCCTTCCATCGCGATGGGATACATCTGGCCGCGACCGAGGAACAGGGCGTGATGCTTGTCGGCGAAGCGCACGGCGAGCTTCTTGATCGTCTCGTCCAGGTGCAGCGTCTTCTCGATCAAGCTGGGAATCTCGATCAACCGTTGCACCAGACCGCGCTCGCGCTCCGGATCGGTGCCATGGAATTTGGCGAGCGCAATGACCAGCATGCCAAGCGCGCACAGCTGAGTCGTGAACGCCTTGGTCGAGGCCACACCGATTTCGGGACCGGCACGCGTCAGCAGCACCAGTTCGGACTCGCGCACCAGAGAGCTTTCCGGAACGTTGCAGATCGACAGGGTCGAGAGGTAGCCGGACTGCTTGGCCATGCGCAGCGCGGCCAGCGTGTCCGCGGTTTCGCCGGATTGCGAAATCGAAACAAACAACGTGTTCTTCGGCACGACCGGACTGCGATAGCGATATTCGCTCGCGATCTCAACCCAACATGGTAGGCGCGCGATCTGCTCGATGTAGTACTTGGCGACTGCGCCGGCGTGATAGCTCGTGCCGCACGCGACGATCTGGACGGCCTCGCAGCGACGGAACACTTCGGTAGCGAGCGGACCGAAAGCCGCTTCGAGCAGCTTGCCGCCAGCGACGCGTTCTTCCAGCGTCTGAGCGATGGCGCGCGGCTGCTCATGGATCTCCTTGAGCATGTAGTGCGCGTATTCGCCTTTCTCGGCCGCATCGGCGGACAACGAGCTTTCGCGAACCTGGCGCTGCGCGTTGTTACCTTCATGATCGAGGATGCGCACACCGGAGCGACGGATCTCCGCGACATCGCCTTCGTCCAGGAAAATGAACTTGCGAGTTACGGGCAGCAACGCAGCGACGTCCGAGGCAACGAAGTGCTCGTTGTTGCCGACGCCGATCACCACCGGGCAACCGGCGCGAGCGAGGATCATGGTATCGGGCGCGTCTTCAGAAACCACAGCGAGCGCATAGGCGCCTTCCAACTCCGCGACCGTGGCTCGCACCGCGCGGAAAATGTCGCCGAGCTTCTGCTTGTGGAAGTGGATGCGATGCGCGATCACTTCGGTGTCGGTCTCCGAGGTGAACTGGTAGCCGGCCTTGGTCAGCTCCTCGCGCAGCTCTTCGTGATTCTCGATGATGCCGTTGTGAACGATGGCGATGCCGTCCCGCGAGATATGCGGGTGCGCATTGCGCTCCGAGGGCACACCATGGGTCGCCCAGCGGGTGTGCGCGATGCCGAGATGGCCTTCGACCGGGGTCTCGACCAGGGCATCCTGCAGCTTGCGAACTTTGCCGACAGTGCGCAGCCGGCGCAGGTGGCCGGTGCCATTCAGAATGGCGAGGCCGGCCGAGTCGTAACCGCGATACTCCAGGCGTCGCAGGCCTTCGATCAGGATGGGAACGATGTTGCGATCAGCAATCGCGCCGACGATTCCGCACATGGGGGATTAGGGTCCGTTTAGCCGCAGGTTTACAAAAAGGAAGTGTAGCCGACCGGGGTTCCCTGGGGCTGCGGAAAGTCTCACAGCTCGAATCTCGGACGTGAAGCGCCCTAAAGGCCGCTGGTTCGACGGCCAGCGCTGCGCATCCGAACGGCCCGGCAGCCGCGAACCCGTCACTCCTTGGGCTTTTTCTGGGGGCGTTTCCAGCCGTCGATCGTGACCTGACGGGCGCGGGCCAGGGTGAGCTTGCCCTCCGGCGCGTCCTTGCTGAGGGTCGAGCCGGCGCCGGTATTGGCGTTCGGGCCGATCTTGATCGGGGCGATCAGCATGGAGCCGGAGCCCACGAAAGCGCCGTCGCCGATCTCGGTGCGGTGCTTGTTGACGCCGTCGTAGTTCACGGTGACCGTGCCGGCGCCGACGTTGACATTGCGACCCACCGTGGCGTCGCCCAGATAGGTCAGATGATTGGCTTTGCTGCCCTGACCGATCTCGCTCTTCTTCACCTCGACGAAGTTGCCGATGTGCACGTCGCCGTGGAGTACGGCGTCCGGGCGCAGGCGGGCGAACGGACCGATGACATTGCGCGGCCCGACGATGGCGCGATCGATGACGCAGTTCGGATGGACCTCCGTGTCGGCATCGATGCGGCAGTCCTTCAGATAGCAGTTCGGCCCGATGCGAACGCGATCGCCCAGCTCGACATCGCCGACCAGCACTGCATTCACGTCGATGAAAACATCGCGACCAACGGTGACCTTGCCACGAATATCGATACGCGCCGGATCGGCCAGGGTGACGCCGTTGATCATCAATTCACGAGCCCGCTCGGCGCGCAGCGCGCCTTCCAGCTGAGCGAGCTGTACTTTGTCATTTACCCCGAGCACTTCGGTTTCCGTCGGCGCCACCACTGCATTCACCTTCATGCCGGCGCGCACAGCCATGACGATGATGTCGGTGAGGTAATACTCGCCCTGCGCATTGTCGTTCTTCAGCTCGGCGAGCCACTTGCGCAGCGAGGCCGCGGGCACGGCCATGAGCCCGGTGTTGATCTCGCCGATGGCGCGCTCTTTGGTGTTCGCATCCTTCTGCTCGACGATGCGTACGACATTGCCGGCATTGTCACGAACCACGCGGCCATAACCGGTCGGGTCGGCGAGTACCACAGTGAGCACGCCCACCGACTTGGCGCCGCACTGCTCGAGCAATGTTTGCAAGGTGGGCTGACGAACCAACGGCACGTCGCCATACAGAATCAGAACATCGTGATCGTCCGGGATCGCCGGCATGGCCTGCGCCACCGCGTGCCCCGTGCCCAACTGTTCGGCCTGCAGCACCCACTGCACAGGCTCGGACGCCAGGGCCTTCTGCACCTGTTCGCCGCCGTGGCCATACACGATGTGAATGGCGTCCGCCTGCAACTGCTTCGCCGTGTCGAGTACATGCGACAGGATGGGGCGACCGGCCAGGGGCTGAAGCACCTTGGGCAGGTCCGACTTCATGCGTTTGCCCTGGCCGGCAGCCAGGATGACGATGGACAAGGGCATGGGCGATTGAACGGTGACAGGCCGAGACGGCCGGGATAGGGGCGCATTATCGGGACATGGGCCCGCCACCGCCAGGGGACTGAATATCTACTCGAGGGGCCGCCATGTCGCGGCCGGCCGATGCTCAGTGGGCGAGCCACGCCCCGAGGTTGTGCGTCGCTCGCGGGCCAATGTGTGCGCCAGTTCGCACCTGCTCCGGGAGCAGCCTCACAGAAATGGCAAGCGCGTTAACGCTCGTGCCGGCTGGCAGAGTACCGTAGCTGCATCTCACATAAGAACTGTTCGACATGAGCGCTTCGCCTGACTTTTCGCCACCCCGCCGCGTCCTGATCGTGGATGCCGATGTGGGCATGCGCGAGTCCGCGGCCGCGTTGCTCAAGCTACGAGGCTTCGAAGTCGCCGTCGCCGCCGATGGTGTCGAAGCGCTCACGATGTTTGCCCGCGAGTGGTTTCCCGTCGTCATCACCGACAGCTCGGTGCCGGCGGTCGATGGCATCGAGTTCATCGCCCGGCTGCGCATTCTTTCGCTGGCGCCCGTCTACATCATCATGCTCACCGAGATCGCGGATGTGCGATTTCAGGAGCAGGGCTACTGCATGGGAGTGGATCAGTATCTGATGCGCCAGAACGCGCTCGGCGAAGTAGTCGGTCGAGTGCAGGCGGGCGTGACGGCCATTCGCCGCCGCCAGTCTTCGAGAACCGGTCGTGCCCACGAGCCGGCGACGGTCGATCTGGAGAATGGCGCGCATACGGCACGGCATCTGGTCGGCCGCCTGCGTGCGGAGATCGTGCAGGCAGGCCGGTCCCGGAAAACGCTGCAGTTGCTGAGCATCGGCCTCGACGCCGCGGATGCCGCCGCGTTTCATCAACACCAATCCACCGGCCCGATTTCAGACACTCTGCTCAGCGCCGCTCACGACGCCATGCGACCTCAGCTCGACTGGGTCGTGCGGCTGCCGGCCCCGGCGAATACCTGCCGGCTGGTCGTCGTCATGCCGGAAAGCGGACCGGTCGAAGTCAATACGATGGAACAAAGCATTCGTAACGCTTTCGTTCATTGGGGCTTGAGCTCGAGCGCACGCGGCCTTCGTCTCTCGACGGGTTTGGCTGCATTCGCGGGCGAAGACAACGAGCCCGCGGCACTCGAGCTGCTTGGCCAGGCCGAGCGGGGCCGCCGTTCCAACGATACGATGTCGAAGGCGAGCATGCCGGCGCAAGACGCCGCTTGATGACGTTACGTCCCGCAGAAGGTTTTGTACTTCGGTTCTGACTGCGGCGGCGGCAGCGCGAATTCCGCAAACTCGGAGCGCCGTTCGTAAGGTCGCTGCAGGATCCCAAGCAGCTCGTGGAACGGGCTCATGTCGCCAGCGGTAGCGGCCTGCAATGCCGCTTCAACGCGATGATTGCGAGGAATGAACTCGGGATTGGCGAGACGCATCGTCTCCGCTCGCTCGAGGGGCGATTGCGGATCGAGCATCAGTCGTGCGCGCCAGGCTTTCAGCCAACCCTCCATATCCGCAGATGCGTTGAACAGTTCATGCAGCGAGACGTCATCGTTCGGGTTGTCCGCGATGCGCGATAGCCTGCTGAACGTCAGCGTGAAATCGGCGCCAGCCTTTTGCATGGCCGCCAGCAGCAGCGAGATCAGATCGGCATCGCCGCCCTCGGCACTGATCAACCCGATCTTCTTGCGCATGTGATCGAGGAAAGCCGTTTCGAACTGCTCGGTGAAGCCTTCGATCACTGCGGTCGCAATCTCGATCGACTTCTTTTCATCCGCGTCGATCAGCGGCAGCAATGTTTCTGCCAGCCGCGCCAGATTCCATTGCGCGATGCCGGGCTGGTTCGTATAGGAATAGCGGCCGCCGAGATCGATGGAACTGAACACCGTGTTCGGATCGTAGCGATCCATGAATGCACACGGGCCGTAGTCGATGGTTTCTCCCGAGAGCGCCATGTTGTCCGTGTTCATCACGCCGTGGATGAATCCGACACGCATCCAATCGGCGATCAATGCTGCCTGCCGGGCCGTGATCGCTTTGAGCGCCGCCAGGGCGGGAACCTCATCGTCTTTCGACTCTGGATAGTGGCGAGCGATCACGTAATCCAGCAGCTCTTTCAACGCCTCTTGATCGCCCCGCGCGGCAAAGTATTGAAACGTTCCAACTCGGATGTGGCTTGCGGCGACTCGCGTCAGCACCGCGCCGGGCAGTATGTCGGTTCGATAAACCTGTTCGCCGGTTGTAACCACTGCAAGCGATCGTGTGGTCGGAATGCCCAACGCGTGCATGGCCTCGCTGATCAGATATTCTCGAAGCATCGGCCCAAGCGCCGCGCGACCATCGCCACCTCGGGAGAACGGCGTGCGGCCCGAGCCTTTGAGCTGGACATCGCGCAGGATGCCCTGCTGGTCGCGAATCTCACCAAGAAGAATCGCCCGACCGTCGCCCAGCTGCGGCACAAACGAGCCGAACTGGTGGCCTGCGTAGGCCATTGCGATCGGCGTCGAGTCTTCCGCCAGTTCGTTCCCTGAGAACAGCGCCGCGGCCTGGCGTGGGTCCATGTCAGGATCCAATCGCAGCTCCGCGGCCAGACCACGATTGAAAACGACCACGTCCGGATCGGTGACCTTCGCGGGTTCGACGCTTGCGTAGAATCGGGCAGGAAGGGCGGCGTAGGTATGCTCGAAGCCAAGTTTCATTCATGCATCGTAGCGATGGATGGCGACGTACGCCATCATTGTTCCCTCGGTCTCCACGTCGATCCGCGGTATGAATACGACACTGCCAACACTCGTGATCATCGACATGCAGAAAGGCATGGCGAGCACGTCCGCCGGGGCTCGGAACAATCCGAATGCCGAGGACAATATTGCGGCCTTGTTGGACGCGTGGCGCAATGCCGGCGCAACGGTGGTGCACGTACGCCACATTTCGAGAACGCCTGGCTCGGCGTTCTGGCCGGGTCAGCCCGGGGTCGAGTTCCAGGAGCGGCTCACCCCGCGCCCGAGCGAGCACGTTGTAGAAAAGAACGTACCCGATGCGCTCGTGAATACCGGGCTGGAGAAGTGGCTGCGAGTCCGAGGCATCGCCGCACTGGTGCTCGTGGGCGTCAGCACGAACAATTCAGTGGAGGCGACGGCGCGAACCGCGGGCAATCTTGGGTTCGATACGCAAGTCGTCGCCGATGCCACATTTGCATTCGACAAGATGGACTACCACGGAACGCTGCGAACCGCAGACGAAGTTCACGCAATGGCGCTCGCCAACCTGGATGGCGAATACGCGACCGTCACCACGACGCAGCGGCTGCTTGAAACATTCCGATCGAACACTTCCTCACTGAACTCGCAGCCGCGAATTACAACTGCCTGACACCGTCCGCGAGAGGATTCGCTCGCCGGCCCTTGGTGAAAGGAATGAGCGCCGGGACCTTGCGACGGTAGCTCTCGTACTCGGGGAAGGCGCGCGTGAGATCGCGCTCTTCGAGCCGCATGCCTATGAGGATGTATGCAGTGGTCATCAATGCAAACAGGAGATGCGCCGCCGTCATCGTCGGTGTGCACCAGAAGATGAGCAGCCAGCCCACATACAGCGGATGTCGAACGATCTTGTAGAGACTGGGCGTGCGGAACGCGATTTCCGTGTAGGGTCGGCCACGAAAATACAACCACGCCTGGCGCAGCCCGAACAGATCGAAGTGATTGATCAGGAAGGTCGCGGTCAGCAGCAGAATCCAGCCCGAGGCGTAGCCGGCGTACAGCAAGACCTGCCCAGCGGTACGGTCGACCTGCCAGACGACGGCTCCGATCGGTTGCCACAGCCAGAAGAGCAGAATCAGGGCCAGGCTGGAGAACAGCACGTAAGTGCTGCGTTCGGCGGCGGGTGGCACGAAACGCGTCCACCATCTCTTGAATGCGGGACGCGCCATGATGCTGTGCTGAAGCGCAAACACCGCGAGCAGCGCTATGTTGACGGCGATTGCCTGGCCGACGCCGATGGCGGGCGCAGCGTCAATGGAGTTGCCGACAATGAAATTGCCAAGGAAGGCAATGGCATACAGGAACGTGGCGAAGAACACGGCGTAGCAGCTGACGCCGTACAGCAGAACCAGGACGCGTTTCATGGAAAGCTCCGGGGGTGTCGAGGCTCATAGCATCGGTTCAGTGCGCATGGCGAAACAGATGAAGGATGTCCCGAACGCAGGCATCATCGATACCGCGTTTGGGACATTTGTCCCCACTTCGCGAGGCGTGCATGGGGAACCACACGATTCGTCAGTCCATCCGCTACGTCAGGAGCAGCGACGGCGTACGACTTGCCTGGGCGTCGGCCGGTAGCGGTGCCGCTTTGATCAAGGCCGCGAACTGGCTGACTCACCTCCAATACGATCTGGAAAGCCCCGTGTGGCGACACTGGATCGAATTCTTTGCCCAGCATTTCCGTTTCATCCGTTATGACGAGCGCGGCTGTGGCATGTCGCAATGGGAAGTCCCGGAAGTCTCTTTGCCTCGCTGGGTCGATGACCTGACTTCGGTGATCGATGCGGCCCATTGCAACGAGCCGGTAACGCTGCTTGGTATCTCACAAGGAGCGGCCACCTGTATCGCGTATGCCGTACAGCACCCCGAGCGCGTGTCACATCTGATTCTTTACGGCGGCTATGCGACAGGTTGGGCGAAGCGTGGCGATCCGCCGGGCTTGCGGCGCTTTCAAGCGATCGTCGAGTTGATTCGTCTGGGCTGGGGCACTGACACCGTCGCCTTTCGGCAGGTGTTCACTTCGCGCTTCGCGCCAGGCGCCAGCCAGCAACAGCTCGAATGGTTCAACGAGCTTTGCCGTCGAACGACGACGCCCGACATCGCTGCACATCTGATGCTTGCCCGTTCGGAAATCGACGTGCGCGAACTGTTGCCGCAGTTGAAGGTGCCGACTCTCGTGATTCATCCAGTCGACGATCAGGTGACACCGCTGAGCGCAAGCCGCGAGCTGGCCGCTGAGATTCCCAACGCGGAGTTCGTCCAGCTGGAGTCACGCAATCATGTGCTGCTCGAGCATGAGCCCGCCTGGGAGCAATTCAAACAAGTCGTGCTCGAATTCACCGGACGTGCCGACCAGGAACATTCGCAGGATCGTTTCGGCGAGCTGTCACCTCGCGAGCGCGACGTGCTCGGTGGTCTGGCGGCCGGTCACAGCAATCAGCAAATTGCGACGAGCCTGAACATCAGCGAGAAGACGGTGCGTAACATCGTGTCGCGTGTTTTCGAGAAGCTCAAAGTTGAATCGCGCACGCAGGCAGCGATGCTGGCGCGGGATCATGGCTTCAAGGCACTGAGCGAAGCGAGACATTGAGCTCGCAGCGGGAGCGCTCGGCGCGACCTGACATATTTCTTTTGTACCGAACACGCGCCGGAAAAATTCATCGTGCTCTGCCGCACGTCGGTATAATGCGACAATAACAATTCTCAGCGGGTTTATCGTGCGGAAGCAAGATGCGCAGGATCACATCGATCCCGATGGCGCTCGTCCGTGAACTGGCGGTTCAGCGGCCGCCGGAGCTGACGTGAGTTCTTCGATCCAAGGCGCTCTGGAGATGGCGCCCCGCCTCGCTGCCGTGGAGCTGCTGTTTCTGGTTCTCTGGCAGGGCCGCTTCTGGATGCTGGCGCGGCAGGGCTTCAGCGGCAATCCGTTCGACCATGGTCCCTGGTGGAGCGTCGCCTTCTTCCGCATTTGGGCAGCATGGCACCTGCCGGTTCTGCTGCTTCAAACCGGCATCTCTGCCTTGTTTCGTAAGCCGAGCTTCACTTTGCGGGTGCCGCTGTTCGCGGTATCGCTGCTACTCCACGCGATCAATCTGGTATTGATCGTCCTGATCGCGTGGTTGTTCAGGCGCTGAGATGGGCTGATTGCGGCGAGAGATCTCACGCCGCGGCCGATTACTGCTTGATCTTGCGCAGCTTCTCGAGAGCCTTGATCTGCGCGGCGGCCATCGCAAGCTCGACCTGCAGCTTGGCGGCGTCGATCTTGTCGGCGGTATTCTTCAATGCTTCTTCGGCACGCTGCTTGGCCTGGATCGCCGCGGCTTCATCGATGTCCTTGGCGCGCAGCGCGGTGTCGGCGAGCACAGTGACGTGGTGGGGTTGGATTTCGATGGCGCCACCGCCGACGAAGAAGAACTGTTCTTCACCGCCCGGCATCTGCACGCGCACTTCACCCGGCTTGAGCGTCGTCAGCAACGGCGCGTGACGAGGCGCGATACCGATTTCGCCCATGGCGGCTGGTGCGAAAACCATGGCGGCTTCGCCCGAGAAGATCTGGCCTTCGGCGCTGACGATATCTACGTGGATGGTTGCCATGATTTTCCTCTTGCGAAAGACGCGACCGCCGTCGCGATCTCGCTGGACGGGCGGGCGATGTAACGTTCATCGCCCGCCGATCGATTCCAATTACTGCAGCGTCTTCGCCTTGGCGACGGCCTCTTCGATGGCGCCGACCATGTAGAACGCCTGCTCGGGCAGGTTGTCGTACTCGCCGTCGAGAATGCCCTTGAAGCCGCGGATGGTGTCCTTGAGCGGGACGATCTTGCCGTCCTGACCCGTGAACACTTTGGCGACGTTGAAAGGCTGCGACAGGAAGCGCTGGATCTTACGAGCGCGGGACACGGTGCGCTTGTCCTCTTCCGACAGCTCGTCCATACCCAGGATGGCGATGATGTCCTGCAGCTCCTTGTAGCGCTGGAGCACAGCCTGCACGCCGCGGGCGACGTTGTAGTGCTCTTCGCCGATGACCAGCGGATCGAGCTGACGGCTGGTGGAGTCCAGCGGATCCACGGCCGGGTAGATGCCCAGCGATGCGATCTGACGGGACAACACGACGGTCGCGTCCAAGTGCGCGAACGTGGTCGCAGGCGACGGGTCGGTCAAGTCGTCGGCAGGCACGTACACGGCCTGAATCGAGGTGATCGAACCGGTCTTCGTCGAAGTGATGCGCTCCTGGAGCACGCCCATTTCTTCGGCCAGCGTCGGCTGGTAACCCACGGCCGAAGGCATACGGCCGAGCAGCGCGGACACTTCGGTGCCGGCCAGCGTGTAACGGTAGATGTTGTCGATGAACAGCAGCACGTCGCGGCCCTTGCCGGCTTCGTTCTTTTCATCGCGGAAGTATTCGGCCATGGTCAGGCCGGTCAGCGCGACGCGCAGGCGGTTGCCCGGCGGCTCGTTCATCTGACCGTACACCATCGCCACCTTGGAATTGGTGAGATCGTTGGTGTCGATGACGCCCGACTCGATCATCTCGTGATAGAAGTCGTTGCCTTCACGAGTACGCTCGCCCACGCCCGCGAACACGGACAGACCCGAGTGCTGTTTCGCGATGTTGTTGATCAGCTCGAGCATGTTGACGGTCTTGCCCACGCCGGCGCCGCCGAACAGACCGACCTTACCGCCCTTGGCGAACGGAATGAGCAGGTCGATGACCTTGATGCCCGTGACCAGCAGGTCCTGGCCGCCCGCCTGCTCGTCGTAAGACGGCGCAGCGCGGTGAATCGGCATCACTTCCTGGGTCTGCACCGGGCCCTTCTCGTCCTGCGGAGTGCCCAGCACGTCCATGATGCGGCCGAGCGTGCCCTTGCCCACCGGCACCGAGATCGGCGCGCCTGTCGCGTTGACCTTGAGGCCACGCTTCAGACCTTCCGAGACGCCCATCGCGATGGTGCGCACGACGCCGTCGCCGAGCTGCTGCTGCACTTCGAGCGTCAGATCGACGTCTTCGAGCTTGAGCGCTTCATACACCTTCGGGATCTGATCGCGCGGGAATTCCACGTCGATGACCGCACCGATGATCTGGACAATCTTGCCGCTTGCCATGTGTCGTTCCTCAATAATTCTGTGTTCGCGCGTGCGTCAGACCGCCGCGGCGCCGCCGACGATTTCGCTGATCTCTTTGGTGATCGCCGCCTGGCGAGCCTTGTTGTAGATCAGCTGCAACTCCTCGATGAGCTTGCCGGCGTTATCGGTTGCGCTCTTCATCGCGACCATGCGCGCGGCCATCTCGGAGGCGACGTTCTCCACCGCACCCTGATAGACCTGCGATTCGATGTAGCGCATCAACACGCCTTCGAGCAGCTCGCTCGCGGACGGCTCGTAGATGTAGTCCCACAGCTTCTGCAGCTTGTCTTCGTCTTCGGTGACGACCGGCAGCAGCTGTCGCACGACGGGCTTCTGGCTCATCGTGTTGACGAATTCGTTGTTGACCAGGAACAGGCGGTCGAGCTTGCCTTCCTGGTACTGGTCCAGCATCACTTTCACGGTGCCGATCAGATCGGACACGTGCGGGCGATCGCCCAGATGCGTGACCGTCGCCAGCGTTTCGACGCCGCCCAGACGACGGAAGAACTGCACGCCCTTCGAGCCGATCAGGCACACCGAAACCTGCTTGCCCTGCTTCTGCCAGTCGCGAATCGCGGCCAGCGTGGTCTTGAACAGATTGACGTTCAGGCCGCCGCACAGGCCGCGATCGGTCGTGATGATGATGAAGCCGACGGCATTCACGTCGCGCTCCACCATGAACGGATGTTTGTAATCCGGATTCGCCAGGCGCAGGTGACCGATCACCGTGCGGATCTTTTCCGCGTACGGACGCGTGGCGCGCATGCGCTCCTGCGCCTTGCGCATCTTGCTCGCGGCCACCATTTCCATGGCCTTGGTGATCTTTTGCGTGCTCTTGAAGCTCGCAATCTTGATCCGGATCTCTTTTACGCCTGGCATTTCACTCTCGGTGCGTAGCGATCAGTACGTGCCGGCCTCAGTAAGTACCGGATTGAGCGAACTCTTCGCAGATCTTCTTCAGCGAAGCTTCGTTCTCCGGCGACAGCACCGGGTTCGAGTTGATGCCGTCGATGGCCTGCTTGTAGTTCGTCTTGGCGAACGCCTGCAGGCCGGCTTCGAATGCACCGATCTTCTTGAGCTCGACCTTGTCCATGAAGCCGTTGTTCACGGCGTAGATGGACAGAGCCATTTCGGCGACCGACATCGGCGCGTACTGCTTCTGCTTCATGAGCTCAGTCACGCGCTGGCCGCGCTCCAGCTGACGACGGGTCGACTCGTCGAGGTCGGAGGCGAACTGCGAGAACGCCGCGAGCTCGCGGTACTGAGCGAGGGCGAGACGAATACCGCCGCCGAGCTTCGAAATGATCTTGGTCTGCGCGGCGCCACCGACGCGGGACACCGAGATACCGGCGT
>Ga0182742_1001053_pt1 | contig 37716 bp, 33 predicted proteins | sample eDN5th37CBELigMG_FD_128880 | JGI IMG/M metagenome (GOLD analysis project Ga0182742, IMG submission 128880) | Enriched Miracle-Growth compost microbial communities from Emeryville, California, USA - eDNA 5th pass 37_C BE-Lig MG (version 2)... ... | reverse complement strand
CGGGTGTCGCGCCCGGTGTGCTCGGTGTACGGGTCGACGGCGGCGAAGATCTCGTCGTTGAGCGCATCGTCGAAGTACAACTGCGTGGTGAGCATCGTCGACTTGTCGATGTGAACCTTGACGTGGATGTGCACCGTGCGCCCCACGTACCAGCCCGGGAAGATGGTCGTGAAGTACGCGATGCCGTTCGCGTCGGTCACCTGGGCGCCCCGCAGGTACGTGCCGTCGTCCGTCGTGGTGGCCTCGCGGTCGCCGACGCTGTACGAGCCGTCCGACGTCTCTCCGGAACCGGTCGGTCCACTATTCGGCGGTTCCATCCCTTCCGGCGGTTCCATGCCCTCGGGTGGGGTCATGCCACCAGGTCCACCAGGTCCGCCAGGGCCGCCCGGCCCACCGGGTCCGCCGGGCAGCGGCGTACCGCCGGGGCGTCCCGGACCCCGCCCACCGCCCTGGTTGGCCGCGATCGATCCGGATTCGAAGCCCGAATACACGCCACCGGCGTCGCAGTGCCAGATCTCGACAACCGCGTTCGCGACCGCGCTCGCGGAGCCGTCGGCGCTGCAGTTCTGCAGATCCTGCACGCGGAGCGCGAGCTGCAGTTCCAGCCCGGGGCGATCCTCCCGGATGTCGCGACGGATGGAGTCGACGTCGAACCAGTACGGCCCCTGTGTCTCCTCGCTGGTCATCACGCAGTTCGGGGCCTGGTCGAGGAGCGCCCTGAGCTGGTCCTCGATGCTGCCCGAGCCGGCGGAGGTCGCGTCTGTCGTCGCGGAGCCGGCCGTGGTCGTCGCGGTGCTGCTGCCGTTGTCGGTGCCGCACGCGACCGCGAGCAGGCCGCCGAGGCCGATGGTTCCGCCGAGCGCCAGTGCCCGGCGGCGGCTCACCCGTTTGCGGCTGAGCTCCACGTCTTTGTTCACGGTTCCTCCCGATATCGAAATCGTGACTCCATCGTGGCGTGCGGCCCTGGACGCCGGTCGTGAGATTCCTGGGAGGTTCCTGTGTGCGGGTTCAGTCGGAGCTTGCGGCGAACAGTTGAGCGTTCGCGTGGGCACGGAAGAACACCGTGCCGTCCTCGCCGGTCAGCCGCGCTTCGATCGTGGCCAGCCGGCGTCCGGCCCGCACGACCTCGGCCTGGGTCCGCACGTCGGGTCCGGGAGCGTCGGGGGAGCGCAGGTAGTCGATACCGAGGTTGAGGATCCGGTATTGCCCGCCCTGTTCGGGAAGGGTCTGGGCGGCGAGTCCGGCGATCGTGTCGGCGATGGACACGAGCACACCGCCGTGGATCGAGCCGTATCGATTGGCCATCCACTCGGCCGGGGTGACGCGGGCGTCGACGCGTCCGCGCTCGGAATGCTGCACGCGCAGGCCGAGGAGCGCGGCCAGCGGTCCCCGGGAGATCGTGCCGTCGGCGATGCCCTCGACGATGCCGAGCCCGGACCGTCCGGAGAGGGACTCCGGACCGTCCCACGGCTCGGGTTCCGGCACGCTCTGCGTTACCGCGTCCGGCAGGGTCTCGGCGTCGTCGATGCGTGCGCGTCCGACCGACATGGCCCGGCCGACGACGTGCGCGACGAGAATGTCCGATTCGTCCACGATCTCGGCTTCGGCCAGCGACGTTGCGTCGTCGGTGTGCAGGACCCGGCCGGTGCCGACGATCCTGCCGCCAGCCGGGAACCGGTTCGCCGCCGACACACTCAGCTGTGCGAGGACGGTGCCGACCGGCTCGCCGGCCCGATCCCGCAGTGCGGCGGCGGCCGGCGCGCCGATCACGACGTCGGTGAACACACCCAGCGACCCGATCGTGGTGACACCGCGATGATCGAACAGCCTCGGGCCGAGCGTCTGGGCGATCTGCGTGGAATCGGAGGAGAAGGCTTCCGGCGTGATGCCCATGACGGTGACGGGACGGTCGAGCGGGACGGTCTGGGTGCTGATGGTCACCCGTTCTCTCTATCACGGGTCAGCGGTGAGGGCCGGGTGGCGGCCCTCAGCGACCGATCGTCGCGTGCATCTCCCAGACCAGGACCTCGGCTCCCGTGGTGGTGCTCAGCCGCTGCCCACCGGAGTTCGTCAGGCGCACCGCGTCGCCCTCGGTGAGCGGTCCGACACCCTCGAGATCGGCACTGCCCTCGGCGACGAAGACGTGCAGGTACGGCGCCTCGGGCAGGGTCACCGTCTTGTCCGGCTGCAGTCGCGCGACCGACAGCCCCGCGTACTTGTTGTGGATCCGGATCGCCGTGTGGTCGCGGTCCTTCGCCATCCCGGATGCGACGGGCACCAGACCGCCGCGCATCAGTTCGTCGTCGATCTCGAGCTGTTCGTACCCGGGGGTGATGCCGGCCTCGTCGGGCATCACCCACATCTGGACGAACCGCACGGGGTTCGCGTGTTCGGCGGCACGCGTACCGGTCACGCCGTCGAGACGCCACGAGTCGTTCTTCTCCGAATGCAGAATCCCGGTGCCGGCGCTCATCCGCTGGGCCAGGCCCGGATAGATGACGCCGGAATGGCCGATCGAATCCTGGTGCACCAGGCTGCCGCGCAGCACCCACGTCACGATCTCCATGTCGCGGTGCGGGTGGGTGTCGAAACCCTTTCCGGCCGTGACGATGTCGTCGTTGTTGACGAGGAGCAGGCCGTGGTGGGTGTTGTCCGGATCGTAGTGGTGGCCGAACGAGAAGGAGTGCTTCGAATCCAGCCAGTCGATCTTCGTCTTCATCCGATCGGCTGCACGGCGGACGTCGATCAGAGGGGTCTGGGACATGGTGTTCCTCTCGGTGGTGCGAGCTTCAGCGTAGTTGCAGCGAGAGCTAGTGCTGCTCGTGCTCGGCGGGGATCGAACCGAGGCGGCCGGCCTGATAGTCCTCGAAGGCCTGGATGATCTCGGCCTTCGTGTTCATGACGAACGGCCCGTACATCGCGACCGGCTCGCGAATGGGCTTGCCTCCCAGGAGGAACACCTCGAGGGAATCGGTGCGGGAATCCTGCGTCGTGGAAGCACTCAGAGTGATCGAGTCGCCCCTCGGCCCGAACACCACGGTCTGTCCGGTACGAGCCGGTGCCTGCTCGGTGCCGACGATGCCGTCGCCGGCCAGGATGTAGGCGAGCGCGTTGTACTCGGGGTTCCACGGCAACGTCACCGAGGCGCCGGGCGCGATCGTGAGGTGGGCGAGTGCGATCGGGGTGTGGGTGACGCCCGGGCCGTGCACGCCGCCGATCTCCCCGGCGACCACGCGGATCAGCGTGCCGCCGTCGGGCGACGACGCGAGCGCGACGTTGCTGCCGGCGATGTCCTGGTAGCGGGGCTGGGCCATCTTGTTGTCGCGGGGGAGGTTCACCCACAACTGCACGCCGTGGAACAAACCACCGCTCACAACCACGTGCTCGGGCGGCGCCTCGATGTGCAGGATGCCGGCGCCGGCCGTCATCCACTGGGTGTCACCACCGGTGATCGTGCCGCCACCGCCGTTCGAGTCCTTGTGCTCGAGGATGCCGTCGATCATGTAGGTCACGGTCTCGAAGCCGCGGTGCGGATGCCACGGCGTTCCCTTCGGCTCGCCCGGTGCGTACTCGACCTCACCCATCTGGTCCATGTGGATGAACGGGTCGAGGAAACGCTGGTCGATCCCCGCGAACGCGCGGCGGACCGGGAAGCCCTCGCCTTCGAAGCCGACCGGAGCGGTGCGCACCCCGAGCACCGGGCGCGCGGGACGATCGGGGGCCGGGGCCTCGATCCGGGGCAGGGTCAGGATGTTGTCGACGGTGACCGCGGGCATTGCGGGCTCCTCCCGAAGTAATTGACTGTGCAACTACTCTAACCCGGGCGGTCGCCGGAATGTTCCCGGGCCGTGCGCGATGAGTTTCTGCGCGCCCCCGAGTCGAACCATGTGACCGCACCGACCGGCCCCGCAGCGCGGGCCGCGAATCTCAGGAGCCCACATGTCCCGCATGCTCTTCGCCAACCTCCCCGTCAAGGACGTCGCCGCGACCCGCGCTTTCTTCGACGCACTCGGTTTCACGTTCAACGAGATGTTTTGCGACGCGAACACCGCGTGCATGGAGATCAACGAGCAGACCTACATCATGTTCCTCGAGGAACCGCGGTTCCGGAACTTCATCAACGACGACATCTGCGACACCGGCAAGGCCCGCGAGGTGCTGCTCGCCGTCTCCGCCGACAGCCGCGCCGACGTGGACCGCCTCGTCGACGCCGCGATCGCTGCCGGTGGAACCGACTGGACCACGCCGGGGTCGGCGGAGATGGACGTCGACTTCATGTACGGCCGGGCGTTCCGCGACCTCGACAACCACGTGTGGGAGGTGTCGTGGATGGACGTCGAGGCGGCGGCAGCGGCGATGGGACCGCAGGCGGAAGGGGCCGCGCAGTCGTAGATGGTTGATCGTTCGGCGGGGCCGCCGAGGTGTCCGGTTGCGCCGGAGTTCGGCGGCCTTTGTCGGCGGGCTCCGGACCTCTCGATTCCTGTGTCGCTGTCGGGCCGATTATTTGATGTCGAAGTGGTCTGGCGCGAGTAATTTCCCCGGTGTCGGCAAATTACGTGCAATTTGTCGGTACCGGCGAATTCGCTGGGAATTTCCGGGCGGGAAAGCGCAGTTCCGACCGTTGCCGCAGGTGGCACCGGGTGCATCAATGAAGTTGGACGATTGTCCGAGTGGCCGAGCCGGGTCGTTGTCATGTAGAAAGAACGTCCACGCGAGTTGCCGTGATTCACATCACAGCGTTTGTGGAGTGAAATTGCGGTTATTTCGTTTGATGCCGCCGTTCGGGCAGGGGATCTTGCCGACGGATGCTCGGGAGCAGAAGGGGTTCGAAAGGTTTGTGCGCTGAAGCTGTGGCCGATGTCGCCGATCGATTCGCTGTCCGTCCCGGAAGCATCGTCCGTGCCGGGGGTACTGCAGGGCTGTCCGACGTACGTCGCGCGACCGGCGGTGCTCGCTCCGTCCGTGGAGGCAAATGCACCGCCTCGGGACGAGACGGCAATCGGTCGCGGGCACGATCCGAAGCCGGACGGCTGGGATCGGGGGTACGTGCCGCAACCGCCTCCGCCGCGTGCGTGATCGTTCCCTCCTGGGCCGTCACCGGATCGATGGGCGTGGCTCTCGCAGCGACGCTGGCGATCCTGTTCACGGTCGCCGCTGCCTGGATCATGATCTGACCCAAGAGTTTTCACCTACAGAAATCGAACGAGAACCGAGAAAGCAGGAATCTGCACAATGACCATCGCCACCGGCTCCAGGACGTCCTCGACGACCGGCAGCGTCGCCCGTCCGGGTGCGATCAGCACCGCGGAGATCAAGGCTCGAATCGCGGCCATGTTCGGCGATACCGACACCGAGGACTCGGATGGACGCCGCTCTCGTTCGAGGACGACGCGCTGATCTGTGCCACACCCGGCTTTCTCGCTCAGCCACTTTTCGTCGAAGGAGTGTCCGTGAACCTCAATGTCGCCTCGCTGTTGCTCGTTCTCGCCGGAGGCATCGGCAGCACCGTGACACTGCAGGCTGCCCTGAACCGTCGCGGCCGTCGGCGCCGCCCGACGCCGGGTGCTCTGTTCCACTACAACGGGTGACGTCGGACTTCACCACCGGCGGCACGGCCTTCACACCGATCCTTACCTGACGATCTCGCGCCGGTCGTCGGCAAGGCGTCGCGTGCGGCCGGCCCGGTCGAGCTGGTCGAGCAGCGGGAGCACCACCCGGCGACTCGTCTCCAGCCGTGCGCGCGCAGCACTGGTCGTGAACGGCTGCTCCAGTTCCCGGAGCCGTGCGACGGCTTCGTCGGCCGCGTCGGGGAGCAGGACGATTCCCGGGCCGACCCGCCACAGCTGCCCGTTGCGGTCGGCTGCGCCCAGCGCCCGGTCGTCGAGGCCGAGTTCGCGAAGCCGGTCGGCGGTCGGGGCGGCGAACGGAGCAGCCAGAAGGTCGCGACGTATCGCCTCGACAGCCTTCCGGACGTCGCTCGGCAACGCGTCGGCTCCGGGTCCGACGACCCGTCCTCCCGCCACTCGCAGCGGCGGGCGCACCAGCGCCCGGACCAGGTCGGGGGAGGGGAGACGCAGCTGTGAGGCCAGCACACCCAGCGGGACTGCGGGATCCAGTGGATGTGCGCGAGCATGCTCCTCGACCAGTGCCGGTAGCCGGTCACCGACCGCCGTCGCGAAAGCGGGGGAGACGAGCCACGGCCCGACCACCAGACGGTCACCCTCGTCGTAGGGAATGCCCAACTGGCGCAACCGCTCCCGGTGCAGGATCCCGCGGCGGCCGAGTTCGTCGGCCAGCCGTGGAACTCCGTCGGCACCCGCGAGTTGGACGGCACGGCGTTTCGCGGCGCCGCGGCGCCGGAATCGGGGCGGGTCCGGATCGAGTACGTCGACGCGCCAGATCATCCGGCGGCCCGGGTCGCGCAGCAGCGCGCGGTCACCGATCCTGAGGGGCAGCGGCCGGTCGAGGGTGAGCCGGACGAGATCGTCGCCGAGCGGCCGGCAATGGACGGCGACGTCCGCCGCCCCCACGTGCAGTACGGGACGCGACGGAGGTCGGTCCGCACCGGTGAGCCGGACGTCCACCACGGAGGTGTGGTGCCATGCGCCGGGTGTCACGAGCGCACTGCCGCGGGTCACGTCGTCGGTTCGGCCGGTGAGGTTGAGGGCGATCCGGGCCACGCCGCTCACCGCCGCCCGGTCGCGCCCGAGCGCCTGGACGCCGCGCACCCGCAGCGGTGTCTCGCTCAGGGCCAGGGTGTCGCCGACTCGGACCGTCCCGGCGGTCAGTGTGCCGGTGACGACGGTCCCGGCGCCGCGCACGGTGAACCGGCGGTCCACCCAGAGCCGGACGTCGGCGTGCGGGTCCGGATCCGGCAGGCCGGCGACCATCGTCGTCAGGGCGGCGCGGAGATCGTCCAGGCCCTGTCCGGTGCGGCCGCTCACGGCCACGACAGGAGCTCCGGCCAAACCGGTGCGGGCGACCTCCGCGGTGGCCCGTGCAGCGGCCGCGCCGGGGTCGGCGAGATCGGCACGGGTCACTGCGACAACTGCGTGCCGCACGCCGAGAGCGTCGAGCGCGGCCAGGTGTTCGGCGGCCTGCGGCATCCACGGGTCGTCGGCGGCCACCACGAGCAAGGCGGCCGGGACCGGTCCCACCCCGGCGAGCATCGTGGTCAGGAACCGCTCGTGTCCGGGAACGTCGACGAAGGCGACCTCGCCCACCTCCGGCCAGGACGTCCAGCAGTAGCCCAGCTCGATGGTCAGCCCCCGCCGCCGTTCCTCGGCCAGCCGATCGGGGTCGGTCCCGGTCAGCGCCTCGACCAGCGTGGACTTGCCGTGGTCGACGTGCCCGGCGGTCGCGACGACGTGCATCAGCGTTCCTCGCGGCCGGCGGCGCGCGTTACGGCCTCGATCAGATCGGCGTCTTCGCCGGGGGCGACCGCCAGCAAGTCGAGCAGCAGCCGGCCGCGCTCGAGGCGTCCGACCACCGGGGGATCGCCGCGACGCAAGGGGCCGGCGAGGCGCTCGGGCAGGGCGATCGCGACACTGGGCAGGGTCACGTCGGGAGCGCCGCCGCCGCCCACGACGCCGTCGGAGTCGACCGATTCGGGCTCCAACCCGGCCGGGAGCGCGGCGCAGATCGTCCGGGCACGGATACGGAGGTCGTCCGGACGACCGGTCAGCGCGGCCGGCACCGGAGGAGTGGGCCCGGTCAGCGTCGCCTCGAGCGCCGCCAGCGTGAGTTTGTCGACGCGCAGCGCGCGGGCGAACGGGTCGCGCCGCAGCCGCTCCACCAGCCGGGCCTCACCGAGCAGCAAGCCGGCCTGCGGACCACCCAGCAGCTTGTCGCCCGAGGCGGTCACCAGGTCGGCGCCGGCGCGCAGCACACTGGTGGCGTCGGGCTCGTTCGGCAGGCGCGGGTGAGGGGCCAGCAGTCCCGACCCGATGTCGACCACGACCGGAGGGCCCAGTTCCGTCAGTTCCCGGACCGATACCGACGACGTGAAGCCACTGACCGTGAAGTTCGAGGGGTGCACCTTGAGTACGAAGGCAGTGTCGGAGTCGATCGCCGCGGCATAGTCGCTCGGACGCACTCGGTTGGTGGTACCGACCTCCCGCAACCTTGCCCCCACCGACTCCAGCAACTCGGGGATCCGGAAGCCGTCGCCGATCTCGACCAGCTCGCCGCGCGCGATGACGATCGAGCGACCGCCGCGCGCGAGCACCCGGGTGACCAGGGCGAGGGCGGCCGCGCCGTTGTTGACCACGTGGACGGCGCCGGCGTCGGGCACCTGCGCGGCGAGTGCCTGGAGAGCACCGCGCCCACGCCGGCCGCGCCGGCCCGTGGTCAGATCCAGCTCGACGTCGGTCGCGCCCGCCGCCGTGCTCACGGCGTCCACCGCCGCGCGGGAAAGAGGTGCGCGGCCGAGGTTGGTGTGTACCAGCACGCCGGTCGCGTTGACCACGCGCCGAAGGGTGGTCGCGCGGGCCGGCAGCGACGCGACCGCCTCGTCGGCGACGTCCGCCGGACCGATCTCACCGGCGCGGCACCGCTGCTGGGCTGCCGCGACCGCCTCCTTGACGAGGCGGGCGCCGAGCCGGTCGACGGCCTCACACAGCCGTGGGTCCGCGAGGATCTGGTCGGTGCGGGGAGTGTCCCGTCTCGGATCCGGCACGCGCCTCCTCGTCCCCGGGGTGACCGATCTGGCGGAGGCGGACGGGAATCGAACCCGCCTGGCCCAGATACTGGGCCACAACGGTTTTGAAGACCGCGTCCGTCACCAGACGAGAACCGCCTCCGCGCTCACCTTAACCGGAAGTCGAGTCCGAGGTCGCGGCTCGGCCGTATGTTGGCTCCATGACCGCACACGCCGACCTGCCCGGGGGTTCCTTCCGGCTCACCCAGTACGCGGCCGGTGGCGGTTGCGCCTGCAAGGTCCCGCCGGGTGAGCTCGAACGCGTGCTCGGCGGCCTGCCGGGAGGCCGCGCGGCGGGGGATCTGCTGGTCGGTGTGGAGAACGGTGACGACGGTGCCGCGGTCCGGATCGACTCGGCGCCCGACGGGAGCGGCCGAGCACTGATCGTGACGGCCGACTTCTTCACCCCGGTCGTCGACGACCCCTACGACTGGGGACGGATCGCCGCCACCAACGCGATGTCCGACGTCTACGCGATGGGCGGCACGCCGGTGATCGCAGTGAACCTGCTCGGCTGGCCGCGGGAGATCATCCCGTTCGAGCTGGCCGCCGAGGTGATGCGCGGCGGCGGCGACGCGTGCGACGAAGCCGGCGCCCACCTCGCCGGCGGGCACAGCATCGACGACCGGGAACCGAAGTACGGGCTCGCGGTCACCGGGCTGGGCGACCCGGATCGCTTGCTGCGCAACGATTCTGCCGAGCCGGGACTACCGCTCACCCTCACCAAGCCTCTCGGTCTCGGCATCCTCAACAATCGCCACAAGTCGACCGGCGAGCGGTTCGAGGAGGCGATCGCGGTGATGACGACCCTCAACCGTGTCGCGGCGCGGCTCGCCCATGAGGCCGGGGTCCGTGCCGCCACCGATGTGACGGGATTCGGTCTGCTCGGGCACCTGATGAAGATGATGCGGGCCAGCGGGACGACCGCGGTGATCGACGCCGCGAGCGTGCCGTACGTCGGCGGGGCGAGGGAATCGTTCGCCGAGGGGTTCGTGCCGGGCGGGAGCCGGCGCAACCTCGAGTGGGTCCGCGGCCACGTGGAGTCCGCGGTGGACGACGACGAGCTGCTTCTGCTCGCCGACGCCCAGACGTCCGGCGGCCTCCTGGTCGTGGGGGAGTTGCCGGGCCACCCGGTGATCGGCGAGGTGGTTCCGGCCGGAGCGCACGCGATTCGGGTGCGCTGAGGCCGTCCATGCCGATGGACGACCCGAACGACCTGACCTAGGCTCGAAACACGCGGCACGACGCTGTGCCGGCCTGTCGCTTCGGGGTCGGCACCGCACACCTGGAGGCCCGATGGCGGAGAAGAGATCGTCCCTCCCCTGGCCCGTGCTGCGCCAACTCGTCGGCAAGGACCTGCTCGGGCGTGGCAAGGCGGTCCGCTCCCGGCGTACCGACGAGATCGAACCGCGCACCTCCACCGCAGATCGTGTCGCGCGCAGCGTGTGTCCCTACTGCGCCGTCGGATGCGGACAGAAGATCTTCGTCAAGGACGACAAGGTCGTCCAGATCGAAGGCGACCCCGACAGCCCGGTGAACCGCGGGCGCCTGTGCCCCAAGGGTTCGGCAAGCAAGAACCTCGTCACCAGCGATCTGCGCGAGACCCGGGTCCGGTATCGGCGCCCCTACGGCACCGAATGGGAGGACCTCGACCTCGGTACCGCCATGGAGATGGTCGTCGACCGGGTGCTGCGGACCCGACGCGACACCTGGCAGGAACTCGACGATAAGAACCGCCGCGTCCGGCGCACGATGGGCATCGCCAGCCTCGGCGGCGCGACGCTGGACAACGAGGAGAACTACCTCATCAAGAAGCTGTTCACGGCGATGGGAGCGGTCCAGATCGAGAACCAGGCCCGCATATGACACTCCGCCACCGTCCCCGGTCTGGGGACCAGCTTCGGGCGCGGCGGCGCCACCGGCTACACAGCCGACCTGGCCAACGCCGACTGCATCATCATTCAGGGTTCCAACATGGCCGAAGCCCACCCGGTGGGCTTCCAGTGGGTTGTGGAGGCCCAGAAGCGTGGCGCACGCGTCATCCACGTGGATCCCCGATTCACCCGCACCAGCGCGGTCGCGGACAAACACGTGCCGATTCGGGTCGGCAGCGACATCGCCTTCCTCGGCGGCATCGTCAATTACGTGCTGAGCAACGAGCTGGACTTCCGCGAGTACGTCGTCGACTACACCAACGCCCCGGTGCTCGTCAGCGACAAGTTCGTGGACACCGACGACCTCGACGGGCTCTTCTCGGGCTTCGACCCCGAGACCCGGACCTACGATCCGACCAGCTGGCAGTACGACGTCGAGGACGAGCCGGGCGATCTGCATCGCTCCCAGGCGGATGACTCCTGGGAGCACGCGAAACACCGGGAGACCGCCGCGGGTCTTCAGCACGAGGCGCACGGCATCCCGATCGCGAGCCACCCGAGGCGCGACGAGACCCTGCAGCATCCGCGCTGCGTTTACCAGGTGCTCAAACGGCACTTCGCCCGCTACACACCCGAGGTGGTGGAGCAGGTGTGCGGCGTCTCGCAGGAGGACTTCCTCGACGTCTGCCGAGCGTGGACGGAGAACTCCGGGCGGGAGCGGACGACCGCCCTCGTCTACAGCGTGGGCTGGACCCAGCACAGCGTGGGCGTGCAGTACATCCGCACCGGCGCGATCCTGCAGCTGCTGCTGGGCAACATGGGCCGCCCCGGTGGGGGCATCATGGCGCTTCGCGGTCACGCCAGCATCCAGGGCTCCACCGACATCCCGACCCTGTTCAACCTCCTCCCCGGCTACCTGCCGATGCCCGACGCCGACCGGCACCGGTCGCTGTCGGACTGGATCGACAGCGTCCGCAACCCCGGCAGCAAGGGCTTCTGGTCCAACGCCGATGCGTATGCCGTCAGCCTGCTCGCGGCCTATTGGGGCGACGCTGCCACCGCGGACAACGACTTCTGCTTCGACTACCTCCCCAGGATCACCGGAGACCACGGCACCTACCGCACGGTGCTCGACATGATCGACGGAAAGGTCAAGGGCTACTTCCTCCTCGGCCAGAACCCGGCCGTGGGGTCCGCCCACGGCCGGGCGCAGCGGCTCGGGATGGCGAACCTCGACTGGCTCGTGGTGCGCGACCTGTTCGAGATCGAGAGTGCGAGCTTCTGGAAGGACTCACCGGAGGTCGAGACCGGTGAGATCGTGCCCGAGGAGTGTGGCACCGAGGTGTTCCTGTTCCCCGCCGCCGCCTATACGGAGAAGGAGGGCACCTTCACGCAGACCCAGCGGATGCTGCAGTGGCGGGAGAAGGCGGTCGAGCCGCCGGAGGACTGCCGCTCGGAGTTGTGGTTCTTCTACCATCTCGGGCGCATGATGCGGGAGCGGCTGGGCGGGTCGACCGACGAGCGCGACCGTCCGCTGCTCGACCTGGCATGGGACTATCCCGTGCACGGCGCGCACGACGAGCCCAGCGCCGAGGCGGTGCTGATGGAGATCAACGGTTACGACGTGGCGACGCGCAGGCCGCTGTCGTCGTTCACCGAGATGAAGGCGGACGGCTCCACACTCGGGGGCTGCTGGATCTACACCGGTGTGTTCACCGACGGCGTCAACCAGGCAAACCGCCGAAAATCACGCCACGATCAGTCTTTCGTTGCGCCGGAGTGGGGCTGGGTGTGGCCGTTGAACCGTCGCATCCTCTACAACCGGGCTTCCGCCGACCCCGAGGGCAGGCCGTGGAGCGAACGCAAGGCCTACGTGTGGTGGGACGTCGACGCCGGCCGGTGGACCGGCGAGGACGTGCCGGACTTCGAGAAGACCAAGCCACCGAGTTACCGGTCGCCGGTCGGTGCCCAGGGCGTCGAGGCGATCGAGGGCATCGATCCGTTCATCATGCAGGGCGACGGCAAGGGTGCCCTGTACGCGCCGCAGGGACTCGTCGACGGCCCGATGCCCACCCACTACGAACCGGTCGAATCGCCGTTCCGGAACCTGCTCTACGGGCAGCAGGCCAACCCGACGCGCGTGGAATACCGTCGCGACGACAACCGGATGAATCCGGCCCCACCGGAGGAACACGTCGACGTCTTCCCCTTCGTGTTCACGACCAGCCGGCTCACCGAACACCACACCGCGGGGGCGATGAGCCGCTATCTCGAGCACCTCGCCGAACTGCAGCCGGAGATGTTCGTGGAGGTCTCACCCGTTCTGGCGGCCGAGCGGGGACTCGAGCACATGGGCTGGTGCCACGTGGTCACCGCCCGCTCGGTGGTCGAGGGCCGGGTGCTGGTGACCGACCGGTTGCGTCCGCTGAAGGTCGAGGGCCGGACCGTCCATCAGATCTGGCTGCCGTACCACTGGGGCGGAGGCGGCAAGGTGAAGGGCGATTCGGCGAACGACCTGTTCGGGATCACGCTGGACCCCAACGTGCTCATCCAGGAGACCAAGGTCGGTACCTGCGACGTCCGCGCCGGACGTCGGCCGACCGGCGCGGCACTGCGCGCGTACGTCGAGGGGTACGCGCGCCGGGCCGGGGTAACCGGCACCTACCCGCCCATCGTCACCGTCACCGACACGGACGGCGCATCCACCCCGGAGGAGGACGACGAGTGATCGGCCGCAACAGCTTTTTCGGACCGCTCGACCCCGCACCCGACGCCGGATACGAGGATTCGCCGGCACGGAAGGGCTTCTTCACCGACACCAGCGTGTGTATCGGCTGCAAGGCCTGTGAGGTCGCCTGCAAGGAGTGGAACGACGTCCCCGAGAACGTGTTCGCGATGCTGGGCACGTCCTACGACAACAGCTACTCGCTCAACGCCAACCAGTGGCGTCACGTCGCGTTCATCGAGCGACCGGCGCAGAAACGGGAATCGGTTTCTCTGGGCATGCCCACCGTCGGGGCCGCGCCCGGTGACCGACCGGACGAGGAGAAACCCGACTTCCGGTGGCTGATGTCCTCGGACGTGTGCAAGCACTGCACCCACGCCGCCTGCCTCGACGTGTGCCCGACCGGTTCCCTGTTCCGGAGCGAATTCGGCACCGTGGTCGTGCAGGACGACATCTGCAACGGCTGCGGCTACTGCGTCGCCGCCTGCCCGTACGGCGTCATCGACCGACGCAAGGGACCGGAGGACGATCCGAAGGTCGGCATCGCCCAGAAGTGCACACTCTGCTACGACCGGCTCACCGACGGGCAGACCCCCTCGTGCGCGCAGGCATGCCCCACACAGTCGATCCAGTTCGGCGACGTCGAGGAGTTGCGCGCGCGGGCCGAGGAGCGGCTGGCGTCGTTGCACGAGCGGGGTGAGACGGACGCCCGGCTCTACGGCAACGATCCCGAGGACGGGGTCGGCGGAACCGGTGCCTTCTTCCTGCTCCTCGACGAGCCCGAGGTCTACGGTCTGCCTCCGGACCCGGTGGTGACCACCAAGGACCTGCCGGAGATGTGGGCCCGGGTCGCCGTCGCGGCGGTCGCGATGCTGGCGGGCGCGGCCGCGTCGTTCCTGAGGAGGCGCGGATGACCCAGGGGCAGCACGGCGGCAGCCCGGGCAACCCCCACCGCTCGGGAGCCGGTCGCGGTGGCGACCGGGTGATGGTGCCGGAGGCCGACTTCGAGTCCTACTACGGGCGCCCCATCGTGAAGCCGGCGCCCTGGGAACACGACATCGCCGTCTACCTGTTCTCCGGAGGCGTGGCGGCCGGGAGCTCGCTGCTGGCTGCGGGCGCGGACCTCACCGGCCGCACCGCGCTACGTCGGGTCGCCCGGTTCGGGTCGCTCGCCGGCCTGCTCGTCAGCGTGGTCGCCCTCGTCCACGACCTGGGCAAACCGGCCCGTTTCCTGAACATGCTGCGGGTGGCCAAGCCGACCTCGCCGATGTCGGTGGGCACCTGGATCCTGTCTCTGCACGGCCCGTTCGCGGGCGTTGCTGCGGCGGCGGAACTGGCCGCGATGCTGCCCACACGGTGGAAGCGGGGGCCGGTCCGGCTCCTGCTCGACCTCGGCCGGCCCGCCGGGATCGTGGGGGCCGTCACCGCGCCGCCCGTGGCCGCCTACACCGCGGTACTTCTGTCCGACACCGCCACTCCTGCTTGGCATTCCGCCTACGAGGAGCTGCCGTTCGTCTTCTGCGGATCGGCTGCCGCCGCGTCCGGGGGTCTCGGGCTCCTGGGTGCACCGGTCGCGGAGGCCGGGCCTGCGCGCGCCTTCGCTGTCGGCGGCGCGCTCGTCGAGCTGGGGGCGGAATATCGGATGGAGCAGTCCATGGGACTTCCGGCCGAGACGCTCCACCGGGGCAGGGCCGGACGGCTGATGCGGGCCGGCAAGGCGCTCACCGCGGCAGGGGCCGTCGGCGCCCTTGCCGGACACCGCAGCCGGGTGCTCTCGGCGGTCTCCGGTGCCGCGCTCACGGCGGGCTCTCTGTGCACTCGCCTCGGCGTCTACGAGGCCGGCATCGCCTCGGCGAAGGACCCGAAATACACCGTCGTTCCCCAGCGGGAGCGGGTCGACCGCGGGGAACCGGTGCGCTACCGGGGCTGAGGTGTCAGTCGCGCGCCGGCGGGGTCGGCGGCAGCCCGAACTTCTCGAACAGATCCAGGTCGAAGAACGCGATCACGTGCACGACCCGGCCGTCGACGATGTCGAGGACCTGTAACTGAAACGGGTGGTGCTCTCCGCCCTCGCCGCGCATGTACAACCCGAGCGCCGGCTGCCCGTTCGCGACCGTCGGGATCAGGATCTGGTCGCCGGGACCCTCCGCCGGGCAGTTGACCCGGATCAGCGTGCCGATGTTCTCCGCACCCTGGTACCAGCCCTCGAACGGCGGCATCTCCCAGACCGCCTGCTCGGTGAGCATCCGGACGATCGAGTCGATGTCGTAGTTCTCGAAACCGTCCACCCATCGCTGGACCAGTTCGCGGGTCTCGGCGCTGTCGGGTTCGGCGAGTTCGTCCCGCGTGACCTCGGCTTCGTTGAGTTGTGCGCGAGCACGCTGCAAGAGGCTGTTCACCGCGGCGGTCGTCGTGCCGAGCGCTGCGGCGACCTCGGACGCCCGCCACTGCAGCACCTCCCGCAGCAGCAACACCGCGCGTTGCCGCGCCGACAGGTGCTGCAGCGCGGCAATGAAGGCCAGCCGGATCGAATCCCGCGACGTGACGATCACGGCCGGATCGGACGGGTCGTCGGAGTGGCCGTCGTCGGTGAAGGTGCCCGGTATCGGTTCGAGCCACGGCACCTCGGGGCGCTGGACCAGATCCTCCGTGGGATCCGAGCTCGGTGCGCCCAGGCCGGTGGGCAGCGGACGGCGTGAACGGCCCTCCAGCGCCGTGAGGCAGACGTTGGTCGCGATCCGGTGCAGCCACGTCCGCAGTGACGCCCGCTCCCCGAAGTTCTCGTACCCGCGCCACGCGCGCAGATAGGTCTCCTGCACGAGGTCCTCGGCGTCGTGGATCGACCCGCTCATCCGATAGCAGTGCGCCAGCAGCTCCCGGCGATAGGGATCCGCGCGGCTCATGAAGTCGGTCTCGTCGGCACCGTCCACCGACTCCGGAATGTCCTGTACTACGTCGAGCGCCTGTTCGGTCATGGCCCCTGCCCGCCTCGGTCGACACGAATGTTCTCGGCTACCCGACCGAGGGTAGTCGGCGGCACCGACAGAAACACCCCTCGAAGTATCTGTGCACGCCGGGTACCGTCGCACCTTGCGCAGGACCACGAGGACGCCGCCGCCGGCGCCGGACACGAGGGGGATTTCGTGCACGTTGCAGCGCACGTCGGTGACGGGCAGCATCCCGTCGGCCCGTACGCGGGCGGACCGCCGCCCGAGGCACTGCAGGTGGCCATGCCGCCGCTCGACAGGTTCGGCCCGGCCGAGCTCGGCCGCGCGGTCGTCGTCGCCGTCGTCATCGTCATCGCCGTGCTGATGAAGGTGCTGGCCTGGCCGCTGCGGCCGGACGGTCGCGGGATCGTCGACGCGGCCGCCGAGGGTGTCGTCGATGCGTTCGAGACACTCGGGCCGACGTTCGTGAAGCTCGGCCAGCTCGTCGCGTCGTCGCCGGGTCTGTTCCCGAAGCCCCTCGCCGACGCGTGCCTGCGCTGCCTCGACGACGTTCCGCCTGTCCCGGCCGCAAAGGCCCGCGCGGTGCTCGAGGAGGATCTCGGACACCGCATCGACGAGTTGTTCGCCGAGTTCGACGACACCCCGCTCGCTGCGGCCTCGGTCGCGCAGGTGCACGCGTGTGTGTTGCGGGACGGGCGCCACGCGGTGGTGAAGATCCAGCGGCCGGGCATCCGTCACCGCATGCTCGTCGATCTGCGCGCCGCGTACGCCGGTGCGCGGCTGTTGCAGGTGTTCGAGTTCTTCCGGATCGCGAATGCACCGGCGATCATCCGGGACCTCTACTCCGCGACCATGACCGAACTGAACAGCGCCGTCGAAGCGGACCGGCAGTCGCGGTTCCGGGACAGGATCGGCGCGTTCGGTGACAACAAGGGTGTCACCACCCCCGAGGTGTACTGGGACTACTGCGGTCCGCGGGTGATCTGCATGGAACGCCTGTACGGGATTCCGATGGACCGCGTCGTCGCGGATCCGGACAGCGGCGTCGACACGCGGCTGCTGATCCGGCGCGGGGTCAAGGTGTGGATCGAATCGGTCGTGCTGCACGGCCCGTTCCACGGTGACGTCCACGCCGGAAACCTGTGGCTGCTCGACGACGGCCGGCTCGCGCTCCTCGATTTCGGGATCGTCGGTGAGCTGCCCGAGCCCTGGCGGGTGATCCTCAGGGATCTGTTCCATGCCACCGCGGTCGACGGCGATTTCGCCAGCGTGGCGCGCGGGATCCGCGAACTCGGCTACGGAACCGGGACGGATCTCGACGACGAGATGCTGGGGTTGGAGGTCTCCGAGGCGCTCGCACCGCTCTTGGGAGGGGAGTTGGGGGAACTGCGGCTGAGCGACCTGATCATGGCGTTGATCCGGCTCGGCAAACGGTGGGGTGTCGCGAGCCCGGAGGAAATGGTGCTGTTCGGCAAGCAGCTCGGGTACTTCGAGCGTTATGCGCGGGCGCTGGCGCCGGGCTGGGTGCTCGGCCAGGACCTGTACCTGTTCCGCAACATCTTCCCGGAGGACGTTGCGATAGGCGCGGCCGAATCGGGCATTAGCCTGCCCGACTGATCAACAACGTTCGCGGCTCTTTACAGGTCCCGCCGGCTCCCCTAATTTTAACGATCGTTCGACTCAACTTTTCGGGAAGGGATCTCCTCGCCATGAGCACCGCGAACGACGTCGTAGTCAGCACCCGCAAGGGCAACGTCGTCACCTGGACGATCAACCTCCCGGACCTGCGCAATCCCATCTCCGGTGACGACGTCGTCGAACGCCTCGTCGAACTGGTCGACGAGGCGAACGCCGACATCGAGACCCGCGTCGTGATCCTGACCGGCGCCGGCAGCGCGTTCTCTGCCGGCGGCAACGTCAAGGACATGGTCGACCGCACCGGCATGTTCGCCGGCGCGCCGCACGCGCTGCGCGAGGGCTACCGCCGCGGCATCCAGCGCCTGCCGAAGGCCATCTACCACTGCGAGGTTCCGATCATCGCGGCCGTCAACGGCCCCGCGGTCGGAGCCGGCTGCGACCTGGCGATGATGTGCGACATGCGGATTGCGTCGAACACCGCGTTCTTCGCCGAGAGCTTCGTCAAGCTCGGAATCATCCCCGGTGACGGCGGCGCCTGGCTGCTGCCGCGCGCGATCGGTGCGGCCCGCGCCGCCGAGATGGCGTTCACCGGGGATCGCGTCGACGCGGCCACCGCCCTCGACTGGGGCATGGTTTCGCGTGTCGTCGAGCCGGAGAACCTGCTCGACGCCGCCCACGAACTCGCCGAGCGTGTCGCCGTCAACCCGCCGAACGCCCTGCGTATGACCAAGAAGCTTCTGCGCGAAGGCCAGCGCGTCGACCTCGACACGCTGCTCGAGCTCTCCGCCTCGCTGCAGGCGCTGTCCCACCACACCGCCGATCACCGGGAAGCACTGTCCGCCTTCCTCGAACGCCGCACCGGGAACTTCACCGGCGAGTGACCCCGGCACCGCCCACACTTTCGACAAGGACGATCACATGAAGCGCACAATTCTCACCGAAGAGCACGAGCAGTTCCGGAAGATGGTGCGCGACTTCATCGAACGTGAAGTCGCACCGCACCGCGAGGAATGGGACGAGATCGGCCATCCGCCCCGCGAATTCTTCAAGCGCCTCGGCGAACTCGGCATCCTCGGTATCCAGGTCCCCGAAGAATTCGGTGGCGGTGGCGAATCCAGCTTCGTGTACAACACCATCGTGTTCGAGGAGGTCGCCCGAGCGGGAGTCTCCTTCGGCGGCTACACCGTTCACGCGTGCCTGATCCTGCCGTACCTGCTCGAGTACGCCACCGAGGAGCAGAAGAAGCGCTGGCTGCCGGGCTTCGCGGACGGCTCGATCATGACCGCCATCGCGATGACCGAACCCGGCACCGGGTCCGACCTGGCGAATATTGCCACCACCGCGAAGTTGTCCGAGGACGGCAGCCACTACATCATCAACGGCGCCAAGACGTTCATCACCGGCGGAGCCACCGCCGACCTGATCCTCACCGTGTGCCGAACCTCGCCGTTCGATCCCGAGAACCGGCGCGGTGGCCTGTCCATCATTGCGGTTCCGACTGCGAACGAAGGCTTTTCGGTCGGACGCAAGCTCAAGAAGCTCGGCCTGCACCAGCAGGACACCGCCGAGCTGTCCTACAGCGACGTCAAGGTCCCCGTCGAGAACCTCCTCGGCGAGGAGGGCAAGGGCTTCTCGTACCTGACCCACAACCTGCCGCAGGAACGCCTGAGCATCGCCCTGAACCAGGTCGGGTTCGCCGAGGCCGCGATCGCGCACGCGATCGCCTACACCTCGGACCGCAAGGTGTTCGGCAAGCCCGTCGCCGCGTTCCAGAACACCAAGTTCGTCCTCGCCGAATGCTCGGCCGAGACCCAGATGGCCCGCGTCTACGTCGACCACTGCCTCGAACTGCTCGACCGCAAGGAGCTGACGGTCGCGGACGCGGCGCGCGCCAAGCTCGTGTGCACCGAGGTCGCCGGGCGGGTCATCGACAAGTGCCTGCAGCTGCACGGCGGCTACGGCTACATCACCGAGTACCCCATCGCCCGCCTGTACGCGGACACCCGCGTCACCCGCATCTACGGCGGCACCAGCGAGGTCATGAAGACGATCATCTCCAAGGATCTGGGGCTGTAGGAATGTATCCGGGTCGCTACGCCGCCACCACCCCGGACCGTCCGGCGGTACACGAGGCCGCGACCGGACGCGTGATCACCTATCGTGAGCTCGAGGACGCGTCGGTACGGTTCGCGCACTGGCTGCGCGAGCACGGCGTCGGGGTCGGCGACCACATCGCCGTCCTCACCGTCAACGACGCCACGGTGTTCGAACTGTACTGGGGCGCAGTGCGTTCGGGTGTGTACATCACGCTGGTCAACACGCACCTCGCGCCCGCCGAGGCGGCGTACATCGTCGACGACTGCGACGCGAAGGTGCTCGTTGTGTCCGCGCCCCTGGCGCAGCTCGCCGACGACATCGTGCCGCTCACGCCGAAGGTGGCGCACCGCCTGGCATTCGGTGGTCCGGTGCCCGGCCACCTCGTCTACGAGGACGAGGTGGCGGGCCTGCCGACGGTCCCGCCCGCCGATCAGCCCCGCGGCAGCGACATGCTGTACTCGTCCGGAACCACCGGTCGTCCGAAGGGCATCCGGCCGTCCCTCAGCGGCGCCCAGGTCGACGACGAGCCGGGGCCGCCGCTGCTCAACACGGTGCGGGGCTTCGGATTCGACGAGAACACCGTCTACCTGTCGCCGGCGCCGATCTACCATGCCGCGCCGCTGCGCTACGGTGTGTCGACCCAGGCGCTCGGCGGGACGGTCGTGCTCACGGACCGGTTCGACGCCGAACGCTGCCTCGAGTACATCGAGCGGTACCGCGTTACCCACAGCCAGTGGGTGCCCACGCATTTCGTTCGGATGCTGAGGCTTCCGGAGGAGGTGCGGGACCGATACGACCTGTCGTCGATGAAGTGCGCGCTGCACTCGGCGGCGCCGTGCCCGGTCGACGTCAAACAGGCGCTCATCCGCTGGTGGGGTGAGATCGTGTACGAGTACTTCTCGTCCACCGAGGCCATCGGCAGCACGGTGATCACCCCGCAGGACTGGCTCCGTAAACCGGGCAGCGTCGGTCGGACAGGCGGGCCGGGCACACTCGGCATCGCGCACATCTGCGACGAGGCGGGGAACGAGCTTCCCTCCGGGGAGACGGGAGTCCTGTACTTCGAGCGGCAGGACTATCGGCTCGAATACCACAAGGATCCCGAGAAGACCGCACGCACACGGCATCCGGTCCACGAGAACTGGATGACGACCGGCGACCTCGGTTACCTCGACGCCGACGGCTTCCTCTTCCTGACCGGACGCGACAACTTCACGATCATCTCGGGCGGCGTGAACATCTACCCGCAGGAGATCGAGAACCTGCTCGCACTGCACCCGGCCGTCGCCGACGTCGCGGTGGTCGGAGTGCCGGACCGCGATCGCGGCGAACGGGTGGAGGCATTCGTCCAGCTCGTTCCCGGTGTCGCCACCGGCGACGACCCCGAACGCGACATCATCGACTACTGTCGCGACCGACTGTCGTCGTTCAAGTGCCCCCGCCGGGTGCGATTCGTCGGCGACCTGCCGCGCACCCCCACCGGCAAGATGGTCAAGGGTGCGTTGCGGGAGCTGATCGACACGTACGCGGATACCGAGGCACGCTGATGGCGCTGTCACCGCGGCAGCGGATGTTCGTCGAGGTGGGACGAAAGGAGTTCGTCCGCAACGGATACGGCTCCTCGTCCATCCGCACCATCGCGCAGGAGGCGGGCGTGAGCCTGTCCGCCCTGTACTACCACTACAAGAACAAGCAGGATCTGCTGCTCGCCATCCTCATGGACGGCGTGGACACCTACGACTCGCTGTGGGAGAAGGCGCTGGAAGCCGCCGGCGACGACCCGGTCGAGCAGTTGCGCGCGTTCGTCCGTGCGAACGTCGAATTCCGCACGCAGTTCCCCGAACACGGGCGCATGATCGCCACCGAGATCCGCAACCTCGAACCCGAAGGCGCACGGCTCTACGACGAGCGGCGACGGGTGGGGCGGCAGCGGATCCGCACGATCATCGACGACGGTGTCGCGGCGGGGGTCTTCACGACGAAGTACCCGGACGACTGCCGCAAGTCGATTCTCGCGATGACGGCAGCGATCGCGAACTGGTACGACCCGAACGGACCCGACACTCCCGCCGAACTCGGCGAACGGTACGCGGAGATGGCATTGAACCTCCTGTGCCCCGGGGAGATACCCGAATCGTCGGCCGGGAAGAAAGGTTAGGACATGAGTACGAAACTGGTGCCGCCGGCCGGCGCCCCCGATCCTGCGCTCGCGCAACTGCGGGCCGAGGTGCGGGAGTTCCTGCACGAGCAGATCGAGAAGGGGGTCTTCACCCCCGGTATCGACACCTGGCTGACGCGGTGGAATCCCGATTTCACGCGGTCGCTCGCTGCGAAGGGCTGGATCGGCATGACGATCCCCACCGAATACGGCGGGCACGGGCGCACGTTCATGGAGCGGTTCGTCGTCACCGAGGAACTGCTGGCGGTCGGTGCCCCGGTCGCGGCCCAGTGGGTCGCGGACCGGCAGGCCGCGCCGTCGCTGCTGAAGTACGGCACCGAGGAGCAGAAGCGGCGGTTCCTCCCCGGCATCGCGGCCGGTGAAATCTGCTGGGCGATCGGCATGTCCGAACCCGACTCCGGTTCCGACCTCGCGAGCGTGAAGACCCGCGCGACGCAGGTGGACGGCGGTTGGCGCATCAGCGGCACCAAGCTGTGGACCTCCGGTGCGCACCACGCCGACGCGTTCTTCGCCCTGGCCCGGTCCGCACCGCTGGACCCGGCGCACCGGCACGACGGGCTCAGCCAGTTCATCGTGCTGCTGGACTCGCCCGGTGTGACGATCCGTCCCATCCTGTCGATGTCCGGTGAGCACCACTTCAACGAGGTGCTGCTCGAGGACGTGTTCGTTCCCGACGATCTGGTGCTCGGCAGCATCGGCTCCGGCTGGGAGCAGGTCACCAGCGAACTGGGCTTCGAGCGCAGCGGGCCGGAACGATTCCTGTCCACGTTCGGCCTGCTCGAGGAGCTCGTGCGCGGCGCGGGCGCCGGCAGCGTCGACCGCGATCCGCGGATCGGCGCGTCGATCGGCCGGATCGCGGGGCTGCGCCGCATGTCGCGTGCCGTCTCCGAATCGCTGCAGCGCGGTGAGGACGCGGCCCTGTCGGCGTCGGTCGTGAAGGTGCTCGGCACCGGGCTCGAAGGCGACATCGCCGAACTCGCCGACGAACTCGTCGGCTACGGCCCCGGCGACGACCAGCTCGCGCAGCTGGTCCGGGCGGGTGTGATGCAGCGACCCGGTTTCACGCTGCGCGGTGGCACGAGCGAGATCCTGCGCGGGGTCGTCGCACGAGGATTGGGGTTGAGATGACGCAGTCGACCGAATTGCTGGACTTCGAGAAGATGCTCGCCGACGTGCTCACCGCCGGCGACGATCACCGGATCGGGGAGGTCGTCGAGCTCGACCGCTCGCTGTGGACCACGCTCGCCGAGCTCGGCCTGACCCGGCTCACCGGTGACGAGGCCACCGGTGGCAGCGGTGCCGGCTGGACCGAGGCCGCGCTGCTGCTCTCCGCGGCCGGTCGTGCCGCCGCGGCCGTCCCCGTCGCCGAACACGATCTGCTCGCCGGATGGTTGCTCGAACAGGCCGGCCTTCCCGTCGGCGACGAGGTGCGCACCGCCGCGGTGCTCGACGCCGACGGGCAGGCCCGGTACGTGCCGTGGGCGCGCTACGCGGATGCCGTCGTCGTGCTGTGGCAGGGCGCCGACGGATGGTCGGTGGCCGACGTGCCCCGCGACCGCATCGAGCTGACCGAAGCGGTCAACCTTGCCGCCGAACCCCGCGACCACGTGCGGATCGATCTGTCCGGGTTGTCGGGAACGTCGGTATCCGACACCGTCGCCGAGCAGTTCCGCTACCGCGGTGCGCTGGCCCGGGTGCTGATGTCGGCCGGCGCGATGGACCGCATCCTCGAACTGGTCGTCGAACACACCACCGCCCGCGTGCAGTTCGGTCGCGCCCTGGGCAAGTTCCAGGCCGTCCAGGCGCTGGTGTCGGATCTGGCCGCCGAGGCGGCGCTCGCGCGGGCCGCCGCCGACGCCGCGGTCGATTCCGCTGTCGAACTCGGATTCGGCGATGCGGCAACACAATTCGACATCGCCGCGGCGGTGTCCTGTGCCGGGCATGCGGCGGGGAAGATCGCGCGGAACGCGCACCAGGCGCTCGGCGCGATCGGTTTCACGATGGAACACGAACTGCACCGGCACGCGAACCGGATCCTGTCGTGGCGCAGTGAATTCGGATCCCTCGCGTCGTGGGACGCGGAACTGCTCGACACCGCGGTCGCGTCCGGCGACGTGTGGGCGTTGCTCACCGGAGGTTCCGCGTAGCTGCCCGGCGGCCCGGGTGCGACTGGCAGAATGAAACGGCCGGTCGCATCCGGGCCGGTTTCGCTCGCCGGAAGGACCTCGACGATGGCGCACGTGAATCTCGGTAAGCAGCACCCGGCCCCGTACAAGAGCGTGCTGACGCTGAACAAGGAGGTCGAGGAGGCCGTCGCTGCGGCCGGACTCGATCCGAAGCTGGCCGAACTGGTGAAGATCCGGGTGTCGCAGCTCAACGGATGCGCGTTCTGCCTGCGCATGCACACCCGGGATGCGCTCGACAAGGGCGAGACCACGGACCGTCTCGCGGTCCTTGCGGCCTGGTGGGAGTCTCAGTACTTCACCGAACAGGAGCGGGCCGCGCTCGCGCTCGCGGAGGAGGTCACGCACCCCATGGAGCCCGGTCGTCACGAATGGGACGATGGTTCGCTCAGCGACGAGCAGGTCTCCGCGATCACGTGGCTCGCGATCGTCATGAACGCGTGGAACCGCATCGCGGTCCGCAGTCACTACCCCGTGGCCCCCTGACCCGTGCGCGTTTTCGGTAGCAGCCGCTACCGAAAACGCGCACGAGGGGCGGGGTCAGCGCAGGTAGAGACGCACCTTGTCGATCTCGTCGCGCAACAGGTGGATCTCGTGGGCGGTCGGAGGCTCGGTCACGGTCAGAGTGTCCGACACCTTCAGATCCCAGCCGGTCGCGGCGCGCACCTCGTCGACGGTGACGCCTTCGTGCACGCTGGTGAGTTCGAGTTCGTCGAACGGACCGCTGCGGGAGAGCACACCCAGGCTCGTGAAAACCTTGGTCACGCCCCGGCCGCGCGGCATCATCCCGACACCGGCCTCGCGGGCGCGCACCGGGGACGGCGACGTGCAGAAGTCGAGTTCGGCGGGGAAGGAGCTCGGGTCGTGCCGGCGCATCACCACGAAGACCTCACCCGCATTCGGCATGATCTCGGCGGCGCCGCCCGCCCCCGGCAACCGCACGGTGGGCTTGTCCCAGTCACCGATGAGGCTGGTGTTCAGGCTGCCGTATCGGTCGATCTGGCCGGCGCCGAGGAACCCGACGTCGACGTTGCCACCCTGCAGCACGTATCCGAACAGCGACGCCATCGAGACGACGGACTCGGCACCGGACACCACCACCGAATCGGCGATTCCCTCGGCCATGGCTTCGGGATGTGCACCGCACACACCGGATTCGTAGATCAACTCCACGTCGGGGTTCGACGTGCGGGCCGCGAGGTCCACCGCCAGCGTCGGAAGTCCCACGCCCGCGAAGACCCGGGTCTTGCCGGCCAGGGCGCGCGCGGCGACCGAGACGATCAGCTCTGTCGTGGAGAAGGTTTCGGCAGCAGTCACTTTCGGCTCCCATAGTTGACGGTACCGGAATGGCGCGGTGCGACCTCGAGGTCGCTCCAGTAGTCGTCGCCGAGCTTGGCGAGGTAGGCGTCGTGGTGGGGGAGTTCGAAGACCCACTCCTTCAGCCACGTGCGCAGTGCCTGCGGGTCCTTGCTGATCGCCGTCCACCGGCGGTAGAACGCGCAGTCGCGGTCGTAGTAGCCCTGCGCGTAGGACGGGTGCGCGCCGCGGGGACACACGACGACGGCGTCCACCGCGTGGGACGGAATGAGCGTGCGGCTCGGGTCGGAGCGGATCACGTCGTCGTCGACGATCTCCTCGACCACGACGATCGCGTGCTTCGCGGCATACACCGCTTCCTGCTGGACACCGGCGATGCCCCAGATCTGGACGTTGCCGGACCGGTCGGCGCGTTGCGCGTGGATGATCGTCACATCCGGATTCAGCGGCGGCACAACGTAGATGCTGCCCTCGCCGTACGGGTCGTCGACGAGACGGATCTGCGGGTTGAGGGCGGGCAGGTCGCTGCCGGCGTAGGAACGCAGCGGGAAGAACGGCAGTCCGGCCGCGCCGGCCTGGTAGCGGCACACCATCCCGTAGTGGCTGTACTCCTCGACCTCGAGCTTCACGGGGTCGTGCTTCTCGATGCGTCGGCGAATTTCGTACAGCGATCCGGCGGAGCCGCTCGCGAAGAACGACGCGACCAGCTTCGAGACGCAGTCGGCGGCGATGAGCTGGTCGGAGATGATGTCGGGCGTCATCCGGCACAGGGTCAGGTCCTTGCGACCCTGCCGGATGATCTCGTGGGCGGCCGCGAACGGGATGAGATGCGAGAAGCCTTCGAGGGCGACCGTCATCCCGTCCTGCACGTATGTGGCGACGGCGTCGCTCATCGTCATGACTTTGTCTGCGGCCATTGCGAACTCCTGCTCGTTCTCTGCTGTCCTACGACTGTGACATGCGCAATAGATGCAGTCCAATACAAAGTGTTGTCTGCTCTGATATCAGAAGAGGAATAATCTGGAGTGGTGGAGATCCATGAGATCAGAGCCTTCCTCGCGGTCGCGGAGGAGCTGCACTTCGGGCGTGCCGCGCAGCGCCTGCACATGGCACAGCCCCCGCTCAGCCGCACCATCCGGCAGCTCGAGAAGGGGCTCGGGGCAACGCTGTTCGAGCGCAGCACGCGCAGCGTCCGGCTGACCGAGGCGGGACGCGCCCTCGTCGAACCGGCTCGTGCCATCCTCGACGCGGTACGACTGGCGGAGATGGCGGTCACCGCCGCCGGACGCGGCAGGACCGGGCGGGTGCGGATCGGGTTCGCCGGCTCGTCGTCGCATCACCTGGTGGGCAAGTGGGCGAAGCTGGTGCGACGTACCCACCCCGGCATCGAATTCGTGCTCGCCGGGTCGAGTTACGCAAGCGAAGTCGTGAACCGGCTTGCGGAGGGCACTCTCGATATCGGCATCGTGCGACTGCTGTTCTTCCCACCCGGGATCGCATCGCGGGTCGTCGCCCGCGAGGACCTGGTGATCGGGCTCCCCCGCGAGCACCGGCTCGCCGGGCGGACGAGCCTGCGCCTCGACGAACTCGCCGACGAATCCTGGGTGATGCTCCCCGCCGAACCGGGATCGATGCTGCGCGAGCTGCTGCTGCGTCTCGCGCACGACGCCGGGTTCACGCCGCGGATCGTGCAGAGCGCACCGGATTCCCTGTCCCTCGCCGCGCTGGTCTCCGCCGATGTGGGCTGCACGCTGACGGTCTCGTCGGTGGCTCAGCACGTCGTCAACCCGGAGGTGGTGTTCGTACCGCTCGAGGGGCAGCCGCCGATCGACGTGCGGCTGGTGTGGCGGGAGGACGACACCAGCCCGGCGCTCGCGGAGGTCCTTAGGCTTTCCGAGGAGGCTCTGCCGACCCCGGGTGCTGCGGCTCTGCCGACCGCGGGTGCTGCGGCTCAGCCGACCGCGGGTGGTGACGACAGAGTGTCCTGACGCAAGCGAGCGGTGCCGGACCCGGGAAGGGTTCGGCACCGCTCGCTTGTGTCGGGTAGTTCGTCAGGCTCCGACGCGGACCCGGCCGGTCGACTCGGTCGCGGACTCGGTGCGGGTCGCGGATTCGGCCGCTTCCTGCGCCTCGAGTTCCAGTTCTGCCTCGTCGGCCTGCTCCGCCTTCGACAGCGACTTCGGGTCGTAGCCGGTGCGCTTGAGCAGAAGCAGGGTGCACACCAGCGACACCGCGGCGTAGGTTCCGGCGGCGATCGCGACGCCGGTGACGTTGCCGGAGCTGTTGAGCAGCCACTGCGCCAGGACCGGGGTACCGCCGCCGACGATGAGCGAGCACAGCTGGTAGGCCGCGGACAGGCCCGAGTAACGGATCTTCGCGGGGAAGGCGCGGGCCAGGAGGCCGCCGATCGCCCCGTAGAACATCGAGTGCGGAATAGTCGCCAGGCACATACCGACCGCGGCGATCGCGAACGTTTCGGTGCGGATCGCGTAGAACATGGCCGGCATCAGGAACAGTTCCGGGACGATCATCAGGCACATCGCGACGCGCATGTCGATCTTCGACACGAGCACGGCGCCGAACGGCTGCACGATGAACTGGACGACGAGTGCGATCGCGATGATGCCGAGGAACGTGCCGCGCTCGTATCCGAGTTCGCTTGTCGCCCAGGACAATGCGAACGTGTTCTTGAAGTAGGTGACCTGGGCGAGCGGCAGGGCGCCGGCGCCGAGCAGGACGAGCACCCAGTGCTTGCGCAGCACCTCGGCGATCGGCAGCTTGACGGTCTTCTTCTTGGCGAGCACCGCCTTCATCGCGTCGGACTCTTCGAGCTTGAGCCGGATCACCATGCCGACGATCACGAGCAGGGCCGAGAACAGGAACGGGATGCGCCATCCGTAGAGCAGGAATTCGGGCGTCGGCATCGACGAGAGCAGGAAGAACGCCATCGTGGCGAGGAGGTTGCCGGCGGGCGAACCCTGCTGCGCGAATGCGGAGTACAGGATGCCCTTGCCCTTGGGGGCGTTCTCGCTGGCGATCAGGACGGCACCGCCCCATTCGCCGCCGACGGCGATGCCCTGCAGGACCCGCAGGAACACCAGCAGGATCGGCGCCCACATCCCGATCCGGTCGTAGGCGGGGAGCAAACCCACGCCGACGGTCGAGATACCCATCATGATCAGCGTGATCACCAGGGTGTTCTTGCGGCCGATGCGGTCGCCGAGGTGCCCGAAGATCACGCCGCCGATCGGGCGGGCGAGGAAGCCGGCCCACAGCGTGACGAACGCCAGGAGGGTTGCGACGCCCGCCGGGAGATCGTCGGAGAAGAAGACCTTGCCGAAGACGAGCGCCGCCGCCGTGCCGTAGATGTAGAAGTCGTACCACTCGATGGTGGTGCCGACGAAGGAGGCGATTCCGGCTTTGCGGGCCTTCTTCGTCACTTCCCGGTCGGTTAGGGACGCACTCATACCTCGTCCTCTCTTCTGGGGGGATGGGGTTCTCGGATGCCGAGCCGTATCCTGTGCTCCGCATCACAAAGAATTCCAGCGCGGACTGTGGCTGTCCAATACTTGATGGCGGCGTGATTGTTAGCGAACGCGTATCAATCGGTGTTGCTCACCCGTGTGGCCCTGCACGGAGCGCAGTCGGCGCCGGTGCGGACGCGTCTGGTACCTGTGAAAGATATGAGCGAACTCAGCGCGAAAGACAACGGATCGTCGGACCTGCCCTTGGCCGGCTTCACCGTGGTGAGCCTCGAACAGGCGGTCGCGGCGCCGCTCGCGACCCGGCACCTCGCGGACCTGGGTGCCCGGGTGATCAAGGTGGAACGGGTCGGCGACGGTGACTTCGCGCGTGCCTACGACAGCGCCGTGCTGGGGCAGGCCGCCCACTTCGTGTGGCTCAACCGCGGCAAGGAGTCGTTCGCCGTCGATCTGAAGGCCGGCGACGGGATCGCCGCCGTGAAATCCCTGATCGCCGGCGCCGACGTGTTCCTGCAGAACCTCGCGCCCGGTGCGGCCGAACGACTCGGGCTCGGCGCCGAGGAACTGCGCGCCGACCATCCCGAACTGATCGTGGTGAACATGTCCGGTTACGGCACCGACGGCCCGATGCGCGACCGGAAGGCGTACGACCTGCTGGTGCAGTCGGAGACCGGGCTGTGCTCGATCACCGGCACCCCCGAGACGGCCGTGAAGACCGGCATCCCCACCGCGGACATCGCCGCCGGCATGTACGCGCTGACCTCGATCCAGGCCGCGCTGCTGCGTCGTTGCCGCACCGGCGTGGGCGCGACGATCGACGTGTCGATGTTCGACGCGACCGCCGAATGGCTCGGTTACCCGATGTACCTGCAGATGTATCAAGATCGGCAGGTTCCGCGAATGGGACTGGCGCACACGTCGATCGCGCCGTACGACAAGTACCCGACCGCCGACGGCGAGATCCTCATCGGCGTCCAGAACGATCGCGGCTGGCGCACCCTCACCGATGTGCTGGGACTGCCGGAACTGGCGGACGATCCGCGCTACGCGACGAACGTCGAGCGGGTGCGGCGCCGCGAGGAGGTCGACGCGCTCGTCGGGGAGGCGACGAAGCAGTTCGCGAGTGACGTGCTCGACGAGAAGCTCGCCGCCGCCGGCGTGCCCGCCGCACGGTTGCGTGATCTGCGCGGGCTCATCGAGCATCCGCAGCTCGCCACCCGCGATCGGTGGCGCGAGGTCGAGACCCCGGCCGGTCCCATCCGGGCGGTTCGTCCGCCGATGAACTTCCGGGACGTCGAACTGCCGATGGGAGCAGTGCCCGCGCTCGGCGAGCAGACCGACGCTCTGCTGGCCGAGCTCGGCCTGACCGACGAGCAGGTCGCGGGGCTGCGGGCCGCCGGCATCGTCGGCTAGAGAATGTACGGCCAATCAGGGCCGGATTTGTGACGATTTTCGGTCACGAATCCGGCCCTGATTGCGTATTCGTCGAGATTCTGGGGCGTGCCCTGTTGACGTCGGCGGCCGCGTACCGAAAAATGGCCGTACAAATCGTGTTCCCGCTGAGGAGTAAACCCATGACCCGAGCGGCCCTCGTCGCCCCCGTCCGCACGCCCGTCGGCCGATTCGGTGGTGCACTCCGTGACGTGTCCGCCGTCTCCCTCGCGACCACCGTCGTCAAGGAGACCGTCGCGCGCTCCGGCGTCGACCCGGAACTGATCGAGGAGGTCGCGTTCGGTCAGTCCTACGCGAGCTCCGAGGCGCCGTGCATCGGCCGCTGGGCCGCCCTCGACGCCGGCCTGCCGATCTCGGTCGCCGGAATCCAGACCGACCGCCGCTGCGGCACCGGCCTGCAGGCCCTGGTCACCGCCGCGATGATGGTGCAGACCGGCGCCGCGAACGTCGTCGTCGCCGGGGGTGTCGAGTCGATGAGCAACATCGAGCACTACACCACCGGTGCCCGCTGGGGCACCCGCGCCGGCAGCCTGAACCTCTACGACCGCCTCGACCGCGGTCGCGAGCGATCGCAGCCGGAATGGCGTTTCGGCAAGATCAGCGGAATGATCGAGACCGCGGAGAACGTCGCCAAGCAGTGCGGTATCACGCGTGAGGACTCCGATGTCCTCGCAGCGGAAAGCCACCGCCGCGCCCACGAAGCCTGGGAGGCAGGGCGTTTCGACGACGAGGTCGTGCCGGTCGAGATCGTCGACCGCAAGGGGAACACCACCGTCGTCTCCCGCGACGAGGGCATCCGGCCCGACAGCACCGTCGAATCGCTCGCCAAGCTCCGTACCGTGACCCCGCACGGCGTCGTCACCGCCGGTAACGCAAGCCAGCAGAACGACGCTGCCGCAGCACTTCTCGTCGTCGCCGAGGACAAGCTCGACGAGTACGGGCTCGAACCGATCGGATTCCTGGAGGGCTGGACCGCCGCCGGCTGCGACCCCGCGACCATGGGTCTCGGCCCGGTCGCGGCGACCCGGAAGTTGTTCGACCGCAACGGACTCGGCTTCGACGACTTCGATCTCGTCGAACTCAACGAGGCATTCGCCTGCCAGGTTCTCGGTGTGCTGAAGGAATGGGGCTGGGACGACCGGGACCGCCTCAACGTCAACGGATCCGGTATCTCGCTGGGGCATCCGATCGGCGCGACCGGTGTGCGCATGACGGCGACCGCCCTGCACGAACTGAAGCGCCGCGGCGGCGGCCGAGCACTGGTGACCATGTGCATCGGCGGCGGCCAGGGCATGGCTGCCTCGATCACCACCGCATAGGACACGAGATGACGGACCGCGACTGGACCCTGTGGGCACGCTGCCGGGGCATGGACACCACGACGTTCTTCCCGCAGAAGGAGGACGGCCGGCTCGCGGCGGCGCGCGCCGAATCCGCGGCCAAATCGATCTGCCGATCGTGCCCGGTGGTCGCCGAATGCCGCGAGACGGCGTTGCAGGCGGACGAGACGCACGGCATCTGGGGTGGCATGACCTATGCGGAACGCCGCGCATACGCCCGCGCGCGGAAGCTGGGGCGCGTACTGTCCGCGTGACCGCTCGCCGCTACGGTGGGTTACCGGAGCGAATGTACCGTTCGTCTCCTTCAACCGACCGAGCGGTACATTCGCTCGGAGAATGCGGCGAGCACCGGACAGCGCGGACGCCGCGCGGAGAGTGTGGAAGGCACGCAGTGGGTGAGAACGGGACGGACGAGGTCGGTGCCGGCAGCGCACACGGCGCCCTCGACCGGAACACGGTGCTCGGCAAGGTCATGATCGTGCTGCACGCCTTCACGATCGACGACCACGGTGTGAGCCTGGCCGAACTCGCCCGCCGCACGGATATCCCGAAGGCTTCGCTGCACCGTATCGCCACCGATCTCGTCGGGGTGCGGCTGCTCGAACGCACCCCGGCCGGATACCGGCTCGGCCGTCAGCTCTTCGAGCTGGGGATGCGTGCCTCGGTGGAGCGCAGTCTCGTCGAGGTCGCGATCCCGTTCATGGAGGACCTGTACGAACGCACCCACGAAACGGTGCATTTCGGGATCCGTGACGGCATGGAGGTCATCTATCTGACCAAGATCGGCGGCCACCGGCAGGTCGGCGCACCGTCGCGGGTGGGCGGCCGGATGCCTTTGTACTGCACCGCAATCGGGCGTGCCCTGTTGGCGTGGGCGGAACCCGAGGTGGTGACGCAGGTGCTCACCGGCCCGCTGCCGCGCCGCACTCCGCGGACGGTCGCGACCCCGGGCATGCTGCGGCAGCTGCTCGACCGGGTGATCGCCGAAGGGGTGTCCTACGAGTTCGAGGAGTCCGCGCCGGGCATCGTGTGCGTCGGCGCGCCGATCTTCGAATCGGAGGGACGTGTGGTCGCCGCGATCAGTGTCACCGGCCCGGTGACCGGGTTCCGGCCGCAGCAGCACGCCGCGTCGGTGCGGGCGGCCGCGGCGGGTATCGGTGCGACCCTCGCGCGGCGCGCGCACCTGTCCGAACAGCTCGACTGAGCTCAGCCGAGGCTGGTCACCGGGATCAGTCCGCGCGTGATCGCTGAGCTCTCGTCGGACAACAGGAACGAGATGACCTTCGCGATGTCCTCCGGCTTCGACCAGTGCGTCGTGTCCGCGTCGGGCATCGCGGTCCGGTTGCCGGGGGTGTCGATGACGCCGGGCAACAGCGCATTGACGCGGATGCGGTCGGGCCGGTACTCGACGGCGAGAGACTGCACGAGCGACGCGACCGCTGCCTTCGAAGCGATGTAGGCGGCCGCGCCGGTGAACGGATTGTTGGTCGCGGCCGCCGAGATGCACACCACGGAGCCGCTACCACCGCGGATCAGATGCGGCAGCGCCGCCTGCGTCACCGCGTAGGTGGTGCGCAGATTGAGGTCGATCTGGGAATCGAGCACCTCGACCGGAGCCTCGTGGACACGCGGACCGGACACGAAGCCACCGACCAGGTTGACCACACCGAACAGCGGGGCATCGGGATCGGCGGCGGCGAGGTCGACGGCCGCTTCGAGCTGCGCCTCGTCGGACAGGTCGGCCTCGATGAGGTGCAGGTTCGGGTGTTCGGGGACGCGGTCGAGCTCCTCCTTGACGAGCCACGGCACGACGACCCGCCAGCCCGCCGCCAGTAGATGCGCGGTCACTGCGGAACCCAGGCCGCCGGTGCCACCGGTGATCAGTGTGGTGCGTGTCATAGTCGGCAGATTAGGGCATGGCAAGTCACAGTCGCGCGGCGGGTTCCGGCAGGTGGGCAGTGCGCCGCCCCAGCGGTGCGTGTACTTTCCCACAACGCGCCTGCCGGTGACGTACGTTCGAGGCCATGAAGGATATCGAGGCCGAACGCATCACTGTCGGCGGATTGCCCGCGTTCTTCGCACGACCGCTCGGACGCAGCCGCGGCGGGATGCTGCTTCTCCCCATGATCACCGGCATCGGCGCGCAGGTCCGCGAATACGCGGAGGACATCGCCGGGGCAGGACTGACCGCGCTCGTGTGGGACCCGTTCCACGGGGTCAGCGACGACGATGCCCCGCGCGAACGCCTCGTCGAACTGATGAACGCCCTCGACGACGAGGAATGCATCGCCGAGATGCGCACCCTGCTCGACCACATGTTCGGCGAACTGGAACTCGCATCGGTCGGCGTGATCGGCTGGTGCCTCGGCGGACGTCTCGCCCTGATCCTCGGCAGCCGCGACGACCGACTCGCGAACGTCGTCGCCTACCACCCGTCGATTCACGATCAGCGACCGCCGAATCAGACCGTCGACGCCGTCGACAGTGCCGGGCGGATCACCGCGCCGGTGATGGTGCTGCACGCGGGCGCCGACACCGTCATGTCGCCGGCCACGTTCGCCCGGTTGCAGACGACCTTGCAGAGCCGGGAGTCGGGCGCGACCGTCATGCACGTCTACCCGGGTGCCGAGCACGGTTTCAGCGTGCGCGCCCGGCACACGAACCCGGTCAACGCCGCAGCGTATGCGGTGTCCTGGCCCCAGGTTCTCGAGTTCGCGGCCGCGACGACGGCGGGCGACGACCGGGGCAGGTTGCGTCCGTCCGGCTGAGGACGACGATGGAGAGTGCGCACGGCAGGTTCGGTCACACAAGGAAGTGAGACTCGCCTATGAGTTCGGACGTACAGAGTTCGGCAGGACGCAGCGCGGTGGGGGAACCCGACCGTAGCGATGAGGTGACCGCCCTCGAACAGGTGGTCATCCGCATCGCCGGCGACTCCGGCGACGGCATGCAGCTCGCCGGGGACCGGTTCACCGCCGAAGCCGCCGCGTTCGGCAACGACCTGGCCACCCAACCGAACTTCCCAGCGGAGATCCGCGCTCCACAGGGCACGCTGCCCGGTGTCTCCAGCTTCCAGATCCAGATCGCCGAGTACGACGTCCTCACGGCCGGCGACCGTCCGGACGTGCTCGTCGCGATGAACCCGGCCGCGCTGAAATCGAACATCGCGGACCTGCCGGCCGGCGGGATCCTCATCGTCGACATCGACGAGTTCACCAAGCGCAACCTCGCGAAGGTCGGCTACGACACCGACCCGCTCGCGACCCCGGAGTTCGAGCAGTACCAGGTGCATGCGATCCCGATGACGTCGCTGACCGTCGGTGCCGTGGAACCGGCAGGTCTCGGACGGAAGGACTCGCAGCGGTCGAAGAACATGTTCGCGCTCGGCGTGCTGTCGTGGATGTACGGACGGCCGATCGCCGGGGTCGAGGAATTCCTCGACCGGAAGTTCGCGGCCCGGCCCGACGTCGCGCAGGCGAACATCCTGGCCTTGCGCGCCGGCTGGAACTACGGGGAAACCACCGAATCGTTCGCCTCGCGATTCGAGATCGCGCCGGCGGCCCTGCCCTCCGGGACCTATCGGCAGATCACCGGCAACACCGCGCTCGCGTACGGGCTGGTCGCGGCCGGGCGGTCGGCCGGGATGGACGTCTTCCTCGGCACCTACCCGATCACCCCGGCCTCGGACATCTTGCACGAGCTGAGCAAACTCAAGCACTTCGGCGTGGTCACCTTCCAGGCGGAGGACGAGATCGCCGGGATCGGCGCCGCGCTCGGCGCCTCCTACGGCGGTGCGCTCGGCGTCACCAGCACATCCGGTCCCGGTGTCGCCCTGAAATCCGAGGCGATCGGCCTGGCCGTGATGACGGAACTGCCGCTGATCGTCGTCGACGTCCAGCGCGGCGGCCCGTCGACGGGCCTGCCCACCAAGACCGAACAGGCCGACCTGCTGCAGGCCATGTTCGGCCGCAACGGCGAATCCCCGGTCGCGATCGTCGCGCCGCAGTCCCCGGCCGACTGTTTCGACGCGGCGCTCGAGGCCGCGCGGATCGCCGTCACCTACCGCACCCCGGTGATGCTGCTGTCCGACGGCGCAATCGCCAACGGTTCCGAACCGTGGCGGATCCCCGACGTCGCGACGCTGCCCGCCATCGAACCGGACCTCGCGCGTGCGAACGGCGAGGGCGGCCACCTGCCGTATGCGCGGGACCCGGACACCCTGGCCCGGGACTGGGCGATCCCGGGGACGGCCGGTCTCGAACACCGCATCGGCGGGCTCGAGAAGGCGAACGGCACCGGCGACATCTCGTACCACCACACCAACCACGAACTCATGACGCGGGTGCGCGCGGCCCGGATCGCCGGGATCACCGTGCCCGACCTCGACGTGGACGACCCGACCGGTGACGCGACCGTCCTCGTCCTCGGCTGGGGCTCGTCGTACGGGCCGATCGGTGAGGCGGTGCGCCGGATGCGGCGCGGTGGGCACGCGATCGCGCGGGCGCACCTGCGGCATCTGAACCCGATGCCCGCGAATCTCGGTGAGGTTCTCGGCCGGTACCGGCGGGTGCTGGTGCCCGAGATGAACCTCGGCCAGTTGTCGCTGCTGCTGCGCGCGCGGTTCGACGCGGACATCCAGCCCGTGACGAAGGTGTCCGGCATGGCCTTCCGGGCCGACGAACTGCACGACGCGCTGCTCGCGGAGGTCGCGGGCACCCTCGCCGCCACGGAGGACGCGAAGACCCGGGCCGCGGTCGCGGCCGTCGTGAAGAAAGGGGATCGGGCATGACCGGTGGGATGCGAGTCGGTGCCGACCTCGGGTTGACGGAGCACGCAGGGTTGACGGCGCACGCGCACGTGCCGCACACCGACGAACCGCAGAAGCCCAAGGACTACACGTCTTCGCAGGAGGTGCGGTGGTGCCCCGGGTGCGGTGACTACGTCATCCTCGCGACCGTCCGGTCGGTGCTGCCGCAACTGGGCATCAAGCGGGAGAACGTCGTGTTCGTCTCGGGCATCGGCTGCTCCTCCCGATTCCCGTACTACCTCGACACGTACGGTGTGCACTCGATCCACGGCCGCGCCCCGACCCTCGCGACCGGCTTGGCGGTGAGCCGGCCGGACCTGTCGGTGTGGGTCGTCACCGGCGACGGCGACAGCCTCTCGATCGGCGGCAACCATCTCATCCACGCCCTCCGCCGTAATGTGAACATGCGAATTCTCATGTTCGACAACAGGATCTACGGGTTGACCAAGGGGCAGTACTCGCCGACCTCGGAGACGGGGAAGGTCACCAAGTCGACGCCGATGGGATCGCTCGACGCGCCGTTCAATCCGCTGTCGCTGGCCGTCGGCGCGGAGGGCACGTTCGTCGCGCGCGCCCTCGATTCCGACCGGGCGGGTCTGACCGAGGTGCTGCTGGCCGCGGCGCAACACCGCGGCACCGCGTTCGTCCAGATCCTCCAGGACTGCCCGATCTTCAACGACGGCTCGTTCGACGCCCTGCGCAAGGAAGGCGCGGAGCACCGGCTCGTCCCCGTCGTGCACGGCAAGCCCATCGTCTTCGGCATCGACGACCAATGGTGCGTGGTGCGAAGCGGATTCGGCCTGCGGGTGGTACCGACGGCGGAGACCGCACCCGAGGACATCGTCGTCCACGACGCGTACACCGACGACCCCGAATACGCCTACGCGCTGACGCGGCTGTCGACGCACGATCTGACCTACACCGTCACCGGGGTTCTGCGCGCCGTCGCGCGGAACACGTACGACGACGGGGTGCG